>Ga0123340_1002604_pt1 | contig 16413 bp, 9 predicted proteins | sample SirMexnodulemix_FD_89961 | JGI IMG/M metagenome (GOLD analysis project Ga0123340, IMG submission 89961) | Root nodule microbial communities of legume samples collected from Mexico - Siratro Mexico nodule mix | ecosystem: Host-associated > Plants > Roots > Nodule | place: Mexico: Nepantla... | reverse complement strand
TTAATTTTTAAATTAATTAATAAATATAACATCATCATGTTTGTATGATTTTTACGAAGTTGTTTAATTATATGTATAGTATACGTAATTATAATTTCGGGTTTTTTTAGTATTTACCGCTTTTTTCAAAGATCTAGTATTTATTAAAATAAAACAGTGTGAATAATATACATTCTAAAATAAACGATATAATTAATAGCAAAGAAAAAATTATATATTAAATAAATAGTGCAAAATTAAAGGAGGAAAGAAGTGAAGCAATATACTAATATTGAAGATAAAAATAATCATATAGTTATAAGTTCAAACATATTTAATTTACCTTTTAGAAGAAAAACAGTATAAGAAAGTAAAGTAAACATGATTTAATTAAAGTATAAGTTAATTGAGATGACTAAACAAAACATATTATTATTCGTTATTAAGCATTGTAAAGTAAAAGATACCATCGCTTTTGTGACACCACAGTTACAGCAAGTAAAACCCGTTGTTCTTGTCATATATGTTTATCTTATACTTAAGGGTCTAAGTCAATTAGTTCAATAACGTAGATAGTTTAATAATTTATATTTGTAGTAAATTTATACCTTTATTTAACTTTTGTGAATAAAACAAATGTCAACATTTTACTGTGTCTTAATTAACATTTTCGTATATCTGTCTTTTTTGCAGGTGCTTAGAAGGAGGCGCAGAGGAGTTTCTCTTGAAGCCTCTTCAGCCATCAGATTTAAAGAAGCTTCAACCCTGCTTTTTAAAATCCTTTGACAATTCTAGCGAACACGATATATGTGTTGAAAGATCCTTAAGTTCTCGTAATGACAATAATTACGATACTAGCAACAAAAGAAGTCTGTATCCACAGCATGGTTTTAAATTGCAGTTTGTAACTACGATTGTGACTACAATGTTGAGATTTTGGAAGTCTCCGTAGTTGCTATGTACACAATTATATTTGTGATTGCATCAGGTGCATTTTGCAGTAATTATACACAATTTCTTTCACATTTAAAGTAAGTTGTGCGGCGTGGCCTTTAGATACTTAAAATGCTGAGGCTTAGTGGTGGAGTAAAAAGGTACTATAGACAGTGGCTGTATTAGGCAGTAGCCACGTTGCAATAAGGAAAGTATACAAATAATAGAGACGTAAATAAAGAAGACAGCAAAATATAAGAAAACGTTTGATATTAAAGTTAAAAACAATCGCACAATACCATAATGCAAATAAATGATAGGAAACACATTCACAAATAAGAAAAGACAAAAATAAGAGGAATTAAGAGAAATGAGAATGATGACCGTAAAAAAAATTATATTTAGCTGAGGTTATATTTAGTGTTTCTGATTGTTTTAACCCTGCTAAGCGCGTTATCCGAAGTTTGATTTTTCTCTAAAAGATCCAGTATTGTTAATGGATTACCAACGGTTTTGAGTAATCCCTAGAATGACAGTTATTTACCAGTGATTTTTAAAATTCCCGTTACTGCCAGCGATTTTGTAAACTCCCACTACTGTTAGTGGTTTTGCAAACTCCTGATACTTCCAACGGTTCTGTAAACTTCCTCAATTGCCAACGGTTTTACAAAATCCCGTTACCGCCAGTAATTTCAAAACCGTCGTTAATTTGATCTGTTTCATTTTTTGAAATGCGTTTTTTTCAATACACATTAATCCCGACAAAAATGAAAAAAAAATATAAAAGATAAACATTTTAAACTGTTTGTATTTATAATTGAATGTAATATTCATGAAAGGAACAAAACAAAGTCTATGACTTCAAGGCAAAATATTACAAAAAAAAAAGTTTGTAAAACTAGAAAAATAGTATACTATCATTTGTTCTTAGTTATATAATTATATATTATTAAAAACAAAATAACATAATGGTCTCGATCTTGATGATTTGTTTTTTCATTACAAAGATTTCTTTTTATCATATACCTAACATACAAAAATAATCATAGTAACATTCGAATTACAATATAAATAATATATTAATTTAATCAATATTTAAATATTAGTGGTGATATTTGAAATATAGTAAAGTTACGAGGTAATTATCCAAAATATATCAAACTAAATTTAAAATTTAAAAAAAATTGATGCAAAAGTGATCAAATGTATAGATCACTTATATAATACGTCTGAAATTGAGTTAACAAACAGTTTACAAATTAAAAACTAAAAATTAGTGCATACACCTAACAACTTCATTACTACGTGGACGAAGAAGAGTTGCAACTCCTAACCATAAATGACCTTAAAATTCTTGAATACAACTCATCCACATTAGTTATTTGACTTTTGTTGTAGACACTTGGTTAGCTTCTTCAATATTTCTGCTATTATTGTAAATAGAGGGTTTCTATTTTGTATTTTGAGATTTATTTATTGATTTTGTGAGATTAAATTTATGTAGAGTTTGATATTCTTAATTTATGTTATTACTTTGAGAAACTTCTTTAAAGTACTATGTTAAACTAACAACATGACTTGATCCAAGTACAATACTATTTTGGTTTTGTATCTTACTTTAACAAATTTTCTGATGCTCCTTGTCACAATTAAAGATACACATTTTTTCAGATTGCAAAGCAGGGACATGGTTTTGGAATATGTAAACAGTGAGGACAATAGAACTTTGTTAAATTTTATATATAAAAGTTGAAGCACTTCGTCATGCTTCATATTAATTCATTCTTTTACTGATAAAAAAAAATAATTATCATCTTCATACGAGGCCAGAAACAAAAGGAATGCATATTTAGTTTTATTTTTGGGATCACAGCACTAAAATAAGGTGACTCAAAATTAATTAAAAGAAAAAAAAATTCAAAATTTGAGATGACAAATTTAGGATTACTCAATATTTTTGAGGGATTAAGGTTTCCATGTCAAAGCAGCACATATTTTATCTCAAAGAAATATATCCTATAAAGGAATATATTCTTCAATCAGAGAGATTTCATCTTTATGTTAGGTGTTTTCACTTGTATATATCTCTTTGCTCTCTTGTAGAAAAGATTAATATAACAATAAGAAATCCTTTACCATTGGCAAAGCCACAACTTTCAGATTTTTCACTGTCCCTCTTCTGTTTTCTTCTGTGTAGTAAATCAGTTTACACCAAGTAATATATATCTAAATTTCAACTTAGTGCAGGCTGCCAAGGAAGCCAAGGCACTTGAAGCTGCAAAAAATAAACTAGAAAAGCAAGTCAAAGAATTAACTTTGTGTCTAGAAGAAGAGAAGACAATGAGGGTAATTTATTTATTTATTTATTTAAAGTAAATTAAAATGTAGAAGCATGAAAGTGTTTCTTCATGCCTAGTATTGCTAATTTTTTTCTTCTACCAATAAAGGTATTCTTTATCTCCATCATGCTAAACCTTGTTTTTTCATTATGATATTAAGGAAGCTAAGACACAAGAAAATGAAAACCTACAACAAGCTTTGCAAGAGAAGGAACACGAAACTGAAAAACTAAAACATGCTTTGCAAGAGATGAAGCTTCAGCTCCAAGAGACTAAGGCAGTGCTCATTCAGGAATAAGAGGCTGCGAAGAAAATAGTTGAGCAACCTCCAACTATGCAGGTTTTATGTTGATGATGTTGGCATTGAATTTATTGATAAAAGCTAATGACAAAAAATTATGAACTCAAAGTAAGCATTACATAAGAACAGTTTAATGAAGTTGTTAAGTGTGTTTCAACTCTTATTCTCTGCAGGAACTGGTGAATTCACTGGATGAGAAAATTGTGAAGGAGTTACCTACTAATGTTACTAACTATGAGTTGATCAATTAACTCGTCAATCTCAGGGGCGTGGACGGTCTCTACATTCATCACTGCACATAAAAAAGATCAAACACCCAAGTCTACATAATTCCTGCAACTGAATCGGGTCCTTACAAGGCTATAGGTGGGATTGGTTTGGTCATGAATGAAATATTGTAACCTGGAGCCAAAGGGTTGGTCCCTTCCACTTTAGAGTGGACTGTAACTGATGTCTCTGATGCCATTGATGCTCTCCAGGTACCCTTTCATTCCCTTTTCTTATGCCACTTATCAGTTAGTGAGGATAGATTTTAGTAAATGTACTAAAAATCTTTCATAAGTCAACTTATTCACCACGGTTTTCAGAGAACTTATACCAGGAAGTTAATGTGTGAAGCTAGCACTGAAACTTGGTGTTTGCTTTTGTTTCTTGCTTCTGTTCTATTTCTTTCAGGTTGAACTGAGCTGCATTAGTAGATTCTTTGAGCTCACATACATTGTGACACTCTATCCTGTTAACATGGCCACAACACTGCTAAGAACCTAGGCCCCAAGCTTGCCACTCTAACCAACTCTATACTAAGCCATTTTAAATCTAAGACAGGAATTGGAACAGCAGTTCAAGGCCTCAGAAGCTGCTCCTATATCCCTCACTCTCCTCCATCTTCTCCCTTTCAAATCTTGACTCCATCTAAAGCTACGTTATTTGGGCCTCCTAGATGGTTTTCCTTTCGTAATGAACCTGAAGTGAAATTTGGCACGTGGGGTAAGCAAGATTTAACTATCACCCTCCTTGAGAATAAGATGAGTAGAGTTTATGCTGCACCTCCAGAGGAAAGATTAAAGTCATTCTATAATATCCCTCCTTCCAAGTATGAAACCATTGACCAGGTTAGAATGATTATCTAAGTGTACCCTCTAATCAAACATCAGAATATTTTGAAATTCAGATTTACTAATTATGAATATCTAATACTTTTTTAGTCCTTTCATCGATAATACGTTTTGAGATGACTTTTGTTCATCTCAACAATGGCTAGAATAGTGAAAATAATTCACACTTTTCTGCCAGAATATCATACAGACATGCAAGCTTTATTTCCATTCAAACCATAATATTGGCTATAGAAGTATGGAGGACAAAAGATACCCAAAAACTTCTCATGACAAATTTCTATCATAATCTTGAACAATTAGATTAGGTCCAAAAACTTAATACAAGATTTACATCCAAGTGTGTATTAATTGAAAGGTCAATGGGATGAGATCTATTAGATTATAAATGATTTTTGTATTGTATTGTTTGACTTCACATTATGGCCTATCATATTTAACAGAAGTTACTTTATAAAATACCATTTTTAAAAACATTGAACTGAAATAAAAGATTCAAATTGAGAACACACCCAATCAAATTTGAACAGTTGGTTTCCTGTGCGTTTGATCCAGTTGTGGTCAATGATGTCAGCAAGGATTGAAAGCCATCACATTCGACATTTGTGTTCTGTTTGAGCGATGTGAAGGAAGGAAATTTAAATGCAGTTATGGGTAGTAAAAAGACAAAATGACTTAATTTGTAAGTGAAATTGAAGGCCAACCGTTTGTGAATCGTTGTTCATTCCAAACAGTGTGTTAGAAAAGTGGTCCTCTGTTGGAATGTCTTTGGCAGACTGAAGTTGTTGACTAATGGTATGATCCGTAGTGCACTAAAAGAATAGAAAAGTTAATTTAGCATATAGTCAAATTACGTGCACCCTCAACCCATAATTTCAAATGACAATGTCCAAATCTTATTCTTATTGAATTGTGTGTTACACTTGTATGCTCGCATGAGTTGACCTCTTGCGCCTTTTATGTTTCTCACAACTGGATTGTAATCTTTTTATACGTGGTCTTTCCTTTCTTGTAATTGCCATAGGGTTGCTACATATATTGGGGGTATTGGTACAATCCTCATTATGGGCTGTGTTGTTGGCCGCCTGGGAAGCACTATACTGCTGGGTAGTTGGCTATACAGAAATGTAATGAGGCTTGGCAAACGTTTCCATGTGGCCAAATAATAATCTTTCTCGCATGCCACGTCCGCAATTTTGAAAAATCTTTGACATAGAGCATACATACATCTAAGAGATATGGAAACAAGCAATCTAAAATCAACCAAGAAGTGATTTACTATGCTAACCTATGTGGTTCAGTGAGGATGACATTAGCATACATACATTTATCACATATAAAAACCAACAATATAAAACAAACAAAGAAGCGGTTTACTCTGTTCACCTAAGTGATTCACTTAGTAGGACGTTGGCACATACATTTAGCATATACAAAAACCTACATTTTAAAACCAAGCAGAGAGTGGTTTACTATGTTGCCCTACGTGGTTTAGTCAGGAGGACATTGGCATACATACATTTATCACATATGAAAACCAACAATATAAAACAAACAAAGAAGTGGTTTACTTTGTTTACCTAAGTGGTTCACTGAGGAGGACATTGGCATACATACATTTAGCAGATATAAAAACAAACGTTTTAAAACTAAGCAGGAAATGGTTTACTATGCTGACCTACATGGTTTAGCCAAGAGGACATTGGCATACATTCAGTTACCATATAAAAACCAACAATATAAAACAAAGAAGTGGTTTACTCTGTTCACCTAAATGGTTCAATGAGGAGGACTTTGACATATATACATTTTTCATATACAAAAACCAGCATTTTAAAACCAAACAGGTAGTGGTTATGCTGACCTAAGTGGTTCAGTCAGGAGGACATTGCCATACATGTATGTCTCATAGATGGAAACCAGAAAGGTGTGAAACCCACCAAGATATGATTTTTATGCTCAGCAAAGTGGTTCAGTGCGGACGACGACATTGACATATATACATGCAGCAAAGATGGAACCCAACGAGGTGTAAAACCCACAAACAAATGATTTTCATGTTGACCAAAGTGGTTTAGTATGAACACTTTGGCATGCATGTGTCAGATATAAAATCCAGCAAGCTAAAACATACCAAGACGTCCTTTTTATTGGCTTTCCTAACACTAATCCTTACCTTGTATGAAATCCGACGAATAGTACACACCATCAGAAACAGCAGACAACTTCCTAAACTATCGTAAAAGACCTAAATGCAACCTCTTTTTGTTATCTGTTCTCTCTCCTCGAAGACGCTTCCGTGAATGTACAACAACTAGTTCTTGGACCCGTGCAACGCACAGGTATTTTGCAGTATATTTTGAGGAAATTCTTTTATGTTTAATTGTAAGTGTATCTTGTAAATGGAACAATGTGAAAATAAGTTAGATCATATTCACATAAAAAATAATAAAATGCAATAATAGTGAAAATATTAAAGTAACACATAGTTTTTTTTTTCTTAAATCATGTTTTATTTTAAGTTAGAAAAATAAAATAATCGTGAATGAAAAAAATAATAAAAAATGATCAAAATTGTTCAAACAAATAAAACAATACTTTCAATATAAAAAGTAAAAGTTTGGTCAATGTTCCAAATGAATAACACTAATATACAGAAAAAAATGAAGTGTAATAACCATAAATAAATTGTTGATTAAATCACGTTCGAATTACGAAAATAAAGGTTACAAACATTACAATACATTTTGTGTTAATAGATTTAAAGTTGAACACCTTACTAAAAGTAGATGAAGTTTAAGGCATGAATATGTTCATTTTTCAAATGTTGCTGCTTTTAGTGACTGTTTGAGGCAAAGAACATCCATCATCATCCAAGACGACAGCCTAAAGAGTACAACAACACAATAGTTTGTGTTAACATCAATAAGTTATATATTCTGTACAAAATATATACAATTAAAGTTTAGATTGTGATATCTTACCTCAGTTTGGAAGTTTTGAATGATACTTAACAATGATTAAATATTATTTTTAATTGTAATTGATTGATCAATGTTTCAAATAAATAACATTATACATATATGCATTTTTCCTCAAATCATGTTGACATTCTAAATCGTAAAAAATAAAGTAATAGTGGATGAAAAATCTCAAAAAATTCACGCTTTTTTCCGCTTCAAAATGGTAACATGATGGAGGCAAGTCACCTTTGAGACAGAAGGACAAAAAATGCCATCTGATATGACCAATACAGATACAAATATACCAAAGAATTTTGACCCATCATCTGTATCACTAGAACATCTTTTGTTTGCAAGAGAAGTCTGTCGATTTCCTTTTTCTTTCTTTTTATTTTCTTGAAATACCCATATTGTTGCAAGCACCAAACAACTGAGTCTCCTGCTTAAGTATGTTGTGCTTGGACTGTCTCAAACCAGAGCACAGAATGCAAGCATTCAGTTTTGTCAACTTATTAATTAGTAGTGGTAACGTGAATCTATATGGAATCCCAAAATGATCTTACTTGGATGAACATTTCCTAGTCCTTCACACAAGGAAAATGATGCAGTGATCTTTAATCTTTTGTAGGTGAGAGGTTTTTACGACGATGATACAGACTACAAATATGTGAGTAATATTAATTTAAGAACAAAAAAGTTAATATGCACATACTAAGCATTTTCGTTTTTTCATATCACTATTACTCCTCTTGCCGCTCTCTCTCATGCGGAGGTAGATTGTCATGCCTACTTTAAGAATTGGCTACAAAGGGTCCCTGAAATCCCCTCTTTATCATCTTTATAATGTTGTAAGTCCTATCATATATTTGTAGTTTATGTGTTGCTTTGATTGCAATATATTGCTTGCAGTAGTTACTTTTGCTTTTACTTTTTTTAGCATCCTTGTTAGAAGAATGATTATTCTTACTGAGATGAATGGAAAATTTTAATATAATGTGTTTAAAAGACACCACTATAAATGACAATTGAGAACCACTTATAGCACCCCTTTTTCACTTGTCGTGACTTTTGAATGCTTTTCATTTGCTGATTACTTCGATTCACTGAAAGTGTTCACCTCAATATGTTTCTAAATCAACTATTTTCATCCTGAGCAGTTTGGTTGCTTCGATATTCTTACCATTGCTCCATATTTGTCATTGGGAAATAAAGACATTTCAATAGTGTTGTGTAATTGATGAGAGCTTTGTTTCTGTAATCCACTAAGTAATAACATGTCAGTCATTTGTAGACAAATATAATAGCAAGCATTCTTGTTTCGTCTTCATCCACATGAATTGCTCAAAGTTATTGCTTGAATGAATAAGAAGATTACTATCTCAAATATAATATTTGCATAATGTACAATATAGATCATGTAACATACCTTGAAACTGTAAAATTTGAAAAAAGAATAATTTAACCACATTTACGAACTATTATTATTCATGTTCAGCTTCAGAAGACAGTTACTAAATCAACCAAGCAAAAATAATAAGAGGAGAGTAGAGACATATTGCAAGTGAAGATAATTAACAACATTGTGATTAACTTCAAATTTGACTAATCATGAATCGATAGAGAGAACAATAGGTCAACTATTAATTTACATGTCTTTTGTCATTCCTATAATTCATGAAAGAAAGGGTTCCATGTGTTCTTTTATATTTTATTACTATTACTTATTACATATAATTTGAAAAGAAGTCGTAACTAAACCTCCAAAATCAAGATACCAAACATGTAAACATCTGTCTGAGTGGAACCATGTAACCCACTGTTCCAACCAATTTTGTGGTACTAGCAACTTGACCATGATTGTGCATTCTGGCTAACCCAAAATCCCCTAGCCTTCCATTCATATCCTTATTAAGCAAAACATTGCTGGCCTTGATGTCCCTATGCACAACCTTAGCTTCCCACCCCTCATGTAAGTACAAAACTGCAAAAGCCACATCTTTGATAATCCTTACCCTATCTTCATAACTCAACATCTTCCTCTCATCACAATCAAACACCCTCTTATCCAAGCTACTCTTTTCCATGTAGTCATAGACTAAGAAGAAACTCCCAACAACTTTGTTGCACCAACCTTTCAACCCTACCAAGTTCCATTGCTTCACTCTCCCAAGGCTTGAAACTTCAGCAATAAATTCTCACACACCGTCATTTTCATGAGAAATGTGCTTTACAACAACCTCCACCCCTCCTCTTAGAACACCCTTGTAGACTTTCCCATTCCCACCAACCCCAATCACATTCTCCTCAGAGAACCCCTTTCTTGATGCCTCAATTTCTTCATACAACATTTTGTGTGGCCAATACTCCAGCTCCCAATCTTCCATTTCCTGCCTCTTCCTTTCTCTCCTACACTTTCTATGAATCTAAATCAGTTCCAACAAAACCAAGACACAAATAACAAATAAAAATCAAATCACTTCTTAAACTATAATATTTTTATATTAAAGCCATCTCTTTCTTTATTCATGGTGTAAAATGCACATATAAAACTTGTAAGAAGTAGCTCAAGTTGAAAATCTGCATAATGTACCATATAGATCATGTAACACAACTTGAAACCGTAAGAAGTGAAAAAAAAATAATTGAACCACATTTATGAACCATTATCAGTCATGTTCAGCTTCAGAAGATAGTTACTGAATCAACCAAGCAAAAAGAATAAGAGGAGAGTAGAGACATATTGCAAGTGAAGATAATTAACAACACTGTGATTATCTTTAAATTTGACTAATCATGCATCGATGGAGAGAACAATAAGTCAACTATTAATTTACACGTCTTTTGGTTGAGGATCCGCATAATCTTGAACTCATTCTTCACTATTTTGTGAATGGGAAAATCCTGATGGCAAAACACATATAACAACAAATTAACACTCTTCTCCATAAGATCACAAGTAACAACAAATTCAAATTTTAACTAATTGATGTTAAAATCCTCTTTAAAAATATATCATGATAACAAAATATCTCATAAAAAACCTAATTGTAAAGAGTAGTAATTTAGAGACTTCTAACAATACCAAACAAAAAAAACAAAAGTAGAGGTTAAGAAAACAAATTTTGTTGAGAAAGGAACGATCTATGCATCATTAGCCCTAAAACAAACATAGGACAAATACACTCTTGTTTGTCTCCCAATTCGTATCCACAACAAAAGATTATTAAAAAAACATAATAAAATATGCACAGTGTACAACAAAAGCTACCACATATGCAATCATTTCCATCGTGATACTTACCCAAATACACTTGTTTTCCACAATCCTTGCACCACCCTGGACAACCACAACCAAAGGAATCAATATCACACCTTTCAGAAATTGTTAGAATTTCTTTCAATAAATTCAGCACCATTGTTAGTTAGTCCATAAGCAGTGGCCATAAGGGCGTTCGTTGCTCTTTGCGAGTAAGCATTTCCCCACAGCATTACCAGTAAACTCCTCAACTTTCTCTATAGTCAAGTAACAAAGGGCAACAATATCAATTTCATTAAAAAATTTTAAGAGAAGTTACTATACATAATACTATTGCTTGGATTAATAAAAACAACTAAATAATTTCCAGTTCAACGTCTTTTCACATTTATACTGTCCAAATACCTCTTCAACTCCATCATATCAACTCGGCAGGATCCTTAAAATTCAACAAAAACAACATGAGAACAACCATGAAAACAAACATAGGACAAAAAGGAAACCCATCTGTCAACACCCAATTTCGTTCGGATAAAAAATAAATGTTTCTGATCAATTATTGAAAAATAAAAAATTCATCTCTTAGTTTAGATTTATTATTTTCTTTTCCTTTCTTTTTTTTTCTCTTATTTTCAAAAATATAAAAAAAATATATAATTTGCTCATTTTTTGTATTGTCTTTATCTTTTTTTCTTTTTTAAGAAAAAAAAATAAAAAAATATTATTTAAGTTTTTACTTTGTTTATCATATTGAAAAAATATATATTTACTTTATCCTTTTCATTTTATTTAGCTCTTTTTAATAAAAAAAATTATTAGAATTAAGAGCAATTACAATGCTCACCATACTCACTTCCTCATTTTCCTCGCATGCTCCTCTGATACTATCAATGCTGCAGTACAGTCATTTTGACCACCCTGCTCCACTACCATGTATAAGGACAAAATGAAAAGTTGTGATCCATTGTCCCATATAGGCCAAAAAAAGGTTGTTGTGTTTGCTGCAAAATAACCCTTTTGGTATATCCTACAAAGGGCAACATATAGCAGAGAGTTTTCATTAAGAGAGGATACCCATTTTGTTCAGGTTTTTTCATAGTTTTCCAAAATAAACTATGGTGACGACTCTATTTTTTTAATTTTCATAAAATATTTATATTTCCTTTCGAATTTCCATCCCCGTCGTGATCCCGATTGCGACACCTTCACAAAAAGAAAGGAACACACCTTTAACACTATAAAATAACAATAGGTTATGTTAATATGATTAATTTAATTTATTTTCACAAAATATACGAAAAAAAGTTTTAAAGCTTAGATCTCACCGATTTTTTGGTAAGTGAAGAATTAAACAATATCGCAATCATTCAGATCTTCTGTCTTCCTCAAATTTTCCCACCGTCATTGTTAACCCTAATCGTCCAATAAGAAACACCTCGGCCTGAGAGTTTGAGGTATAGAAAGGTTATATTACAATCTGGGTAAACAATAGGTAGAGAATGGGCAAGTGCTCATCGAGCAGCTACATGTGCTGTGTCAAATCCACCTACAGAATTTTATCCAGACAAAACTATCTCGTCAGTCATCCCTTAAAATTTCCCCCACAATACACTCACAATAAATTCACACAGCGTCAACCATATATGAGACTGCCATCGACCGGTTGTTCTGGAAAGGGTAACTACGCGATACTACGCGCTTCGTGACCATGGTCCTCGCCGACTTTTCTTCATCAGCTCCAACACTTTCACTAACTTACCGATGACAAGAGTTTCCGATTGACAAAATTTGACACCCACCCAGTGAGCACAAGGGAAGAAAGAACTTCTGTCGTCGACGACAGCTTGGGAGACAAGAAGGTCGGGATCATTCACCGGAAAAAACTGTTGGGTGATGAGTGGGTGGTCACTGTGTGTCACTGAAAAGTCGATCCAAATCTTAAACCCAAGAAAATCCTAAATAACATCAAGAAATTTTCAATTTGCATAAACGTGATGTAGATCTCACCTAATGTCTTCCTCCAAGTCCACGTCAATTCTGATCTCCGAGAAGGATGAGACCGTCAGAATGAAACAAAAGAGTGAGAATAGGGTTTGGAAGGTGAGAGGGTGAGACGAAATGAAAACTGTGTTGTGATAGTGGAGAAAAAATAAGAAAGGCGAAACAATGAGAAAAAGATAGGATTAGGGTTTTTGAAATTTGAAATTTTAAAATGTGAATGAGAGAGAATGAGGGAGGCGTGGAAGAGGAGAAGGTTTACGTGTTGTGTGGTTCACGTGTCGACGCAGAGAAAGCGTGATAGAGATGAGGGAGGTGTCATAGGTGTAGAAAAAAGAGGGAAACATGTCATATAAAGAGGCAGTCACGCCTCGTATTTGTTGTGCTAACACGTGTCATTTTTACTTTTTTTGGTATACTTTGTTTTTGAATTAATTTGTTGCAATTTTTGTGAGAGTGACACGTGGCTAGTTTTTCCGTTTGTGCTCCCTGGAATTGTATTATACTAGCATTTTACTCGTGCAATGCACGGGATTTAATGAAATTTTAAAAAATATGTTATATATGATATCAATTTAATATTATTATTTAATATTTATTATTATTATTATATTCATCAATTTAATATTATAATCTATTTATATATATTGTAGTAAAATTATAATTACAGGAGAAGTTATATTGTTTCTTTTAGCCTTTTTTAAATGTCCTTTAACCTCTTTTAAGTGGTATTTAGTCTTTAAAAATATATTAATTAAAATGTTTATCAAAATATTTAGCAAAATAATATAGATAAGAGAAATAGTAATATCTCACGTGTTTATGTTAAAGCTTTCGAAAAATTTCTTTGTACACAACATTTTTTTGTGTTGGCTGACGCATTGTCATCTTCATCCAAACTAAGTATTTTCAATCATGTCTTTGTTTTGACTCTTGAAAGAGCAACATAGAGTTGGCCATGTGTGAAAATCGGACGTGGAAGATATAATCCAACTTTGGAAAGTAATTGACGTTGACTCTTATTGATTGTCATTGCAAAACATAAAGATATTGGAAATTGTCTTTTTTGAAATTTGAACGACAATCTAGAATCAAATGGAATCAAATTCATTCTTGGGATAAATATTTTCTCACCAATGTTGGATAAATATCTTCTCACCAATGTTTTTTCTTACGATCACTGTGTCAAAAATAACGTTCTTGGAAAGATGATTAACTTGAAATCTTGTCCCATTACAAAGACCATTTGCTTGATCGATATTTCTCAAAAGCATGATAGGTACACTAACTTTCAACTTAATCTTGTGAGTTGGTATTCTAGAACATTTAATATCGTTTAAGAATTCAGATGTAAACCATTCACTTTGAATATCATTGTCTTCATCACATTGGCAAGGTGTATATAAGCTAAGATACATTTTTTCTTCACCATCTATTAAAGATAGGATAAAATCATTAACTTCCTCTACAACTTCAATTGTTGTTGGACAAATTATTGCTCCATCATCAAAAAGTGTTTCACCTATCATATTTAAGACATTTTGAGGATAGACAAAGTGAACTAATGATAACAAAGGTGAGTCCCTCTTTTGGATTAGCAGATCTTCTGGTATATATATAATTCCCTCGCCGTTTTCATTTAAATCTTTTTGTCCATCACATTTTGAGAATCCAGTCAGCAAATTCTTTTATACTTGTCACAGTCTGAGCACATGTTATTGTACTTAACCTCATGTTTTGCATAAGTTTTAAAACTTTGCAATGTTGCCATAGATTAGAGTAGTTAATTGTTGACTTGACGACATCATATCTGGATCATTTCTTTACAACAAGCAAGATTTGCCTAAAATCGCCTCTCAAAACAACAACTTTTCCTCCAAATGGTTTTTTACTGTTTTCTTCACTTTGAGATTTCATAATATCTCTCAAGGTTCTCTCAAATGCTTCGACACATAATTTATTCATAATTGGTGCTTCATCCCATATAATTAATTTTGTTTCAATCAATAACCTTGCACGAAGACTTCCTTGAGGTATGTTGCATGTTGATTCCTCATTTATTAATATAGGTATACAAAATCTAGAATGTGTTGTCTTTCCTCCTGGAAGTAGCAAAGAAGCTATCCCACTTGAAGCTACATTTAGAACTATCATTCCCTTAGATCTAAGAGCACATGACAATGTTCTCCACATAAAGGTTTCCCCTGTACCACCATAGCCATACAAAAAAAGAACCATTCTTCTTGTAAAAGGACTGCTGACATGACTTCTTCATACACTCCCACTTGCTCAGTCTTAAGTGATTCTAACATTGAGGCATGTTGTTTTGTCATGTCTTCTTTATCATAGTTTAGCTCATCCACAATAAAAGTGTTTTGAAAGAATGAAAAATTTGACATATCAGGTTGTGGAAGAGAAACAAATTCTTTTAAGGATCTATCATAATCAGTACAACCCTTTTGAATTGCCAATAATATTTGTCTGTAATACAATTCAGCAGATCTAGGAGGAACATATGTCACTCTACCAATCATGTACCCTTGCTTCCTTGGTCTCCATAGTCTTTGTTGAGGCATCCAGACAAACACATTTGGTTTGAAAATTCAAAATATGTCAACTTTCTATCGTCCTCATATGTTTTATTGACCTCAAACCAAGCTAAAAGCATTGTGTTGGCAGTTTGTCCTTTTTGTAAGACTAAATCAACTTGATCATCATCTTGAAATAAAATTGATTGTTGACACGGCAGGTGGAATGTTAATCTTTGGATAGGAGGCCATCGATGGTGGATGTCGAAACCAAATATTCTCCAAACTGCCTCACATGGTGATAAGTATCTACAATCATAGTAATTTTTGATTTCGTTTACAATAGTATTTCAACCATCTACCAAATTAAAATCATTTAGTGAAAACACATCATCATGGTTAAGCATACAAAATCTTCTTTCTCTCCACAACTTCACAATTGATCTTCAAATAAAAAAGTTTGCATCACAGAAATAAAATATTTCTTTGCTTGTAGTTGTGTTTGAAAATGGTCCAATAAGACAAATTGAAAAAGGTGTCCACTTTGAATGTTCATTTACTAAATTAATTTTTATCCCACAAAAAATGTAACTTCACTTATTTGAGCAAAAAATGTGCACTATTTCGGAACTTCTCCATCATACAATACTGAAAAAGTTGTACTACTGCTAACGGAGGACTATAAGCCAAGGAATCACCATCTACTTGTTTTCACCGCGAACAGTTTATGTCTCAATTAAGAATCCATCAACCACGAACTGATTCTCAACTCACAAACAACATCTAATTAAGTATAATGTTATCCACATGTTAACTTAAAACTTATGTGGATGTATTCAAATTGTTAGCTTATAAGTTTTTCTAAATAATTAAACTATATGCAAATTTAACAATATTTACAGAAAAATGAAAATTTTAAACTCATCAAAGAATTATTTCTTAATTTGACATTTTAAAGTTATAGTTTTAACTTTATAGCATTTTCAATCTTTATAGTAAAT
>Ga0123340_1002603_pt1 | contig 16416 bp, 7 predicted proteins | sample SirMexnodulemix_FD_89961 | JGI IMG/M metagenome (GOLD analysis project Ga0123340, IMG submission 89961) | Root nodule microbial communities of legume samples collected from Mexico - Siratro Mexico nodule mix | ecosystem: Host-associated > Plants > Roots > Nodule | place: Mexico: Nepantla... | reverse complement strand
GCTCAAGGAGGAGAAACTTGATGAGGTCCGTGACATGCTCAAGTTTCAAAAGTTGGACAGGTTCTTGAAGCTGACTGGGAACACTTACCCAGATTTGGTTAAGGTGTTCTTGACCAACATGTGGTATGATAAGGAGAACCTATACTCACAGGTGAAGGGCATTGACATAACAATCAATGAGGAGGTTTGGCGTAGTGTCACTGGTATGAGAAATGATGGAGCTACTGTTAGCAGAGGAAACACATCAGAACTGGGGAACTTTAACAAAGTTCAGTTCTACAAATCATGCTTGAGGAACAAAGAGTCTGCCTCGAGGACATTCAATGTAGGAGGACTTGCTGCTACACCGAGAATCCTGGCATATATCGTGATCTGGGTGTTGACCCCTTGTGGTTTCAATCATGCAACATTGACTGAGGAGGATCTTATACTCATGTATTGCCTCATGAATAAGATCAAGGTCAACTGGGTGAATGTGATTCATGAGCATTTTTTCAAAGTAGGGAAGAAACTAGAATATCGCATACCATATGTGATACTGCTGTCACAGTTTATTGAATATTTTGAAATAGATGTGGAAAGTGAAGTTGTTGAAGAAATCAAGGCGCTGAACCAGATTACCACTGAAAAAGATGAAAAATAAGAGATGGATTTGCAAAGCTGATAAAGAATCAGTTGATGATGAAGAAGAAGAAAAAGAGAAGTCTAGTGATGATGATGGGGATGACGAAAATGAGGACAAAAATTCTGATCAAGTTGAACCAGAACCAGAAACGCCTACTGCTCCTAGTCAAGACTCCTTCTCCAGACTCGAACAACTCATGATGACACAGTTCAATCAATTGGAAGACCAGAACCATAGTCATCACCAGTACTGTGAAACGCACTTCCAGTTTATTGAAACACAAGTTAAAGATATATAGTCCAAGATGGGGACTTTGTTCTTTCCACCAGACGAATAGGGTATTTACATTGCATATCTAGTGGTGGTTTCTCGTCCATTTGATGAAGTCAATGGGGGAGAATTAGGAGTGTTGAGATTGGGAAATTAGGAGTGTAGGAAGTGTTGTGGTCTAGGAGTCTAGGTTGATTTTCATTTTACTATTTGCTTACTGTTTGTTATATTTTCTGCTGTTGTTATTTGCTGTTTCATGATTATTTGTTACTGCTACTACTCTGATTTGCTGGTTTATCCAGCCCAGTCCAAATTTTAGTTTGTTATGTTTAATTTGTTGGGTGCACAAATTGTACTAATCAAAGCTTATCATATGTACTCGTGCTTAATATCAATGAAAGTTGTTATCCTTTGTGTTACTGTTCCTCTTCACTATGTTCTGTGAAGTATTATGAAAAGGATATCGAATTATGGGAGAGCTTTGTGAAAGCCAGTAGACTGATTGAAAGAAGAACAAGCATGCATTTCGACTTAACACACCATTGTTTGTCTTCATCAAATTGGTGGAGATTGTTAGCACTAGTGGGTTGCCGTGATGATTTGATGAAGCCAACCAAGTGAAGAAGTTCAAGACCACGTGACCATATGTGGAATGCATGAATATTTCATGAAGAATTTGGTCTAGAACCTAGGATTGTGTGTTGTGGGGTAAGTTTGAGTTCAAATCGGTGATGTATGCAATCTTAATCAAGGATAAGCTCCATAAAGTATTTTCTGAATTAACAAAAGATTTGAGAAATCATTAAAATCAGAAATTACATTTTGATTAACTGTTTTAACTAACTCAAGAACAACAATCGACTGTTTACCAAAGTAATCGATTGAAATTTTAAGACAGTTGTCTATAAATATTTGGCGCGGTTTTTGAAAAAATAATTGGAAATCATTCTAAACTTTTCTGAGCAAGAACATTGTGTTTTCCAAGAGAGAAAAAGCGCCTTTGTGTCTAGTGACAAGATCAATCAATCGTTTTCATCAAGAACTGTTTTCTCGAACTACTACTGGTGCTTTGAAGTTGACTGAGATAGTTTTCTCACTGATCTGATCATCAGACTAAGCCTTCTATACCCTTTCTTCATTACTGTTGTAATTTGTTGTATAGAAGTGCTTATTTTGCTGAGTTTGTAATAATTCTTTCATTGTATTGAAGTTTATTCTGTTGTGAGTTACCTAGGTTGGTAATTTTGTTTGTATAGTGGGTTTTGTATAGGTTGTAACTTGCTGAGGGGATCAGCAAGAGGTTTTCTGGAATATACAGTGGAGTCTGTATAGTTCTAGGTTCTGTTGTAGGTTCAGCAGATTGTTTGCTGCGCGGAGCAGTGTTTACTTGCGGGGAGCAAGTTGTTACTTTTCTGTAAACTAATCTAGTTTGATCTTTTTGTAGTGAAAATCCTTACTATGGAGTAAGGGACTGGACGTAGCCCTTGTGGAAGGGTGAACCAGGATAAATTTGCTGTGTCTTGAATCTCTCTTGCTCTCTCTTGATTGTTCTTGTTAAATCTTACTGTGTTTCTTGAATTTTCAAAATCAATTGAATCTTGCTAATTGAATAATTTCATCAACTTTCTGAAAACTTTTTAGTAACTTCTGAAAACATATAATCTGTTTAAACACAGTCTACTCTTAACAGTTCTGAACTTGATCAATAATTAGTATACTAGTTTTCTGGAAATCTGCAGTTTCGCAACTTACTGGGTTTACTGTTTATCAGTTTGCTTTTCCAGAAAAATTAATCTTTCACAATTATTGATTAAAGACAGTTTTCATACACTTAACATAGTTTGTATTGTTTGATAAAAAGCTCTTTAATCTGTAATTCATAATAAATTTCAAATTGATCTAATTCTTTGAGTTCTTGAATTAATCTTTAAAAACCGTCTTTATTGCACTTCATTGAATTTCTAGAGTTGTTGAATGAAATGCTTTGAGAAGGTAATATATTGTCCACCCATCAGTATAAGGTGAAAAAAATTTAGTGTTTGATGAGTATGGAGTATAGGAAAATACATGTTTGTCCTAGTTATTATATATTGTTGAGAAGAGAGTTTGGAACATTGAATATAATTCCAAGATATGTGGAGTATCACAATTTAAATTGAAGGATGATGATAGTGATGATGATAAACAAAAAAAATTGTCATCCAACAAAAGTATTATATGTTCCAATCATTCCGTGATTTAAATTTTTGTTTGACTATGTTAATGATGCAAACAACCTTATGTGACATGTAAACGAAAGAAAATATGATGGATTGTTATGGGCATGCAGTTGATTCACCCCAATGGAAGAAAATTGATTCTTTATATCCACAGTTTGATTAATCCAAGGAATTTAAAAGCTTGGCCTTGCAACTGAAGAAATGAATCATTATGGTAACTTAAGTAAGAAGCATAGTTTGTGGTCTAATTTGTTGATTATTTATAACTTACCTTATAGGTTGTATATGAAAAGAAAATATATAACGTTTTCTACAATGATATCAAGACCAAGCCTTGGAAATGACATTAATGTTTATCTAACTCAGTTGATAAAAGATTTTAGATTGTCGTGGGATGAAGGAGCTTACGTGTTTGATACATATTGAAAGGACAATTTCAATTTAAGGGCATTGTAGTTTTGCACCATTAATGATTTTATAGCATATAAGAATTTGAGTGACTATAGTGTGAAGGGACATTATGCTTGTCCGATATGTGAAGAAAATACAAGTTAGCATTGACTAAAACACGGGAGGAAGACATCATACATTAGTCATAAAAAAGTTTTAAAACATAATCACCCATATCATAGGTTAAAAAAAAGTTCTCAATGGATGTCAGGAAGACAAAATTGCACCACCACCCTTAACTGGAGAGCAAGTGCATGATTGAGTGTGCCAAGTCAATCTAACATTTGTGGAAACACAAAAGAAACTTATAATGAAAAAAAAAATGGAAGAAGAAATTGATCTCTGAACTCTCATATTAGTCCAAATTAGATGTTAGACATTGCATAAATGTAATTCATGTGGGAAACAATGTTTATGATAATATAATTGGAACATTGCTAAACATTAAAGAAAATACAAAGGATGATACAAATGCTCATAAAGATCTAGTTGAGATGGGTCTTCATTTGGAATTACAACCACAAGTTTATGGTAAACAAAAATATTTGTCTCGAGCATGTCATACTTTGTAGGTGTCTATGGGAAATCAAAGTTAAACAAGGATACTCTTCAAATATTAAAAGTCTTGATGGAAGATTTGAAACTTGTTAGCTTAAAATCTCATTATTGTCATGTTCTTATGCAATAACTTCTCCATGTGGTTATTTGTGGCACCTTACCTAAAAACGTTAGACTGGTCATCACTTGTCTTTACATATTATTCAATGGTATTCATAGGAAATTAATTGATCTTACCAGATTGGATGACTTAGAAAATGAAGTTGTCATTATCTTATATTAACTTGAGATGCATTTCCTCCTTCTTGTTTTGATCTCATGGTCCATTAATAGTTTATGTAGTAAGGGAAATTAAAATATGTGGCCTTATGTTTTTACAATGCATGTACCCAGTTAAGCAATTCATAAAGATATTAAAAGGTATGTGAATAATCTATACCGTCCAGAAGCATTTATTGTTGAGAGGTAAATTGTTAAGGAAGCAATTGATTTTTTACACAATATATGTTGAAAGCAAAGATTGTAGGTATTCTAAACATTTGAAGGTAAAGGCACAAAGGGTATAAGAGTAGTTTGAAAATATCAATATGAAGTTCTCCAAGCACATTTGTATATATTGATAAACATTTGATATTCTTCCTTACATAGATGCACACAAAACAATTTTGAAGTTAATAAATCCTCATGCAAATGAAAAATAGTTGTTGACTAATATACAAGACCTTTCTAAAATAGTTTAAAGACAAGAGCGGTCAAGAAGATTGTAATATTGAGAAATTAAATGGTTATCATGGGGACCTAACTTTGATGTCATAACATGAACAGGATATGATATTAACATGTTTTCTTTTTAAAAAAAGATGGAAGATGACAAAAGTAATATGCAAGATAATAGTGTGACCCTTGAAGAAGAGTTTATGCACTTTACTAGTTGAAAAGATAACAATACTATGATTGCTTATATAAATTACTTTGAGGCCATTGAATAAATTTAGGACGTTTATTACATCAAATTTAGAACGTATGTATTCAAGTGTAAATAGGTTGATAACAACACAGGAATGCATGTTGATGAGTTGGGATTTAATTTGGTGGATCTTTAAAAGTTGGCTTATAAGAAAAAACCTTTCGTCATGTCATACCAAGTGAAACAAGTCTTATATTTGAATGACCCTTCAAATGAGAGGTGGTCAGTGGTCCTTCAAAGAAGGATTGAACATGATGTTCATGACCATGATGACTCAAGACTCGATCTTATAGAGAGTCATTCATTCTCAAGATGAATACCTCCTCTGAATAAGGAAGATCATGATGATTTTAAAGTACATGCTATATATAATAATCATAATGAAGAAATATGAGAAAAGATTTTAACATTTACACAATAGAAATTAGTTATGTTCTTTTTTTTTCATCTTAATACTAACTTTGGTTGTATTTAATTTGAATATCATGTTCAAAGATATTTTTATTTTTTATACGTCACATGGTAGAGTTATCTAAGAATACTAGAGAGTCTACATGATTAGGACATCTAGTTATTAAGCACTTGAGTAATGCTAGAGTTGCAGTTCACATAGACCCTCAGATTGGCAGAGCTTGAGAACCTAATTATGCTTAATTTGTTAGTTATTTAGATGTCTTAACTCTAGCAAAGGTTTCTATTTTGGTATCTAAGCGATCCCATCTAACAAAAAAAAAGTGAATGTGGCAAAATATTTGTGTAAGTGTGAAAACATGAAAATTAAAAGAAGGGAGTGTTGAATTGTGATTTGATTAAACTTAAAAGTTTCACAAATATTATTTGACTGATGGTGGTAAGACAATGATTTAATTCGTAAAACAATTAGACAAAAAAATTCTTAAATCTAATGTATCATGTTAGACTCACATTGTTAACTTCTCTAAATCATTTGTTTGATATATTTTCACATTGAATCTAACTAATGATTATATTGTGATTGATGTGTCTGACATACTACATTTGATGGAAGTCTGACTTGTGATGATTCGTTGAAAGAGATGAACTTAAAAGGATATACTTTCATAAACATGTTGTAACAGGTTTCATCTAGTGAACCATAAAACAAGTATCTTAAGTATCTCATAATAGATAAGGTTAGACAAACATAATTGAAGACTTATTCCATTTTTACTTTAATAAGTGATTAGATCATAGTTCTTGCATCTGACCAACCTCCCTATATGTAGATTTATAAACCTAATCTAAAAATACTTTGATCCTTCTTGGGTTAATTCAAATGATAATAACATGTAATGTAGAGGAAATAAGAAAAAAAATAACACGTACGCAACAATTTATATTGGTTCTTCTATTCACACAAACTACATTCAGTTCTTAGCCAACAAATCAAGTTCAATTAGGCAGACTAATGTTGCAAACTGCACTTGAGTATTCTTTGGAATTGATAGAGGAGCTCCTAAGTGCTTAAGCTTCTTGCGCAAGCTACACTTGATGTGGTGTAGGAAGATGCTTTTTGCATTGTTCAAAACAAAGGTAGAACTCCTCAAAGTAGGAAATAGAAATTGGAAATGGAAGAAAACCGTGGAGGAGGAAGAGATGGAAGAATCTACGGTGGAAGCTTCAAGGCAAAGGATAAACTAGTAGATGTAGGTGATCTTAGAGGAGGTTGGCCAACCTCCAAGTGTTCTTCAAGCCTTCTTGGAGAAGAATACTCAAAAGGAAACTTGACAAATGCCCTAAAAAATGGCCAACATTTAATTATAAAATCAAGCTTCAAAATTACATTGCATGGCACCTCTATTTATAGAGTGCAAGAGAGGAAGAAGCTTGTACGGGAAGCTAGCTAACCCTAGCTTCTATGACAAGCTTCTAAGACTTCTATGACAAGCTTCTCAAACCTAGCTTGTACTTTTCTTTGTTTCTTTCCTATGAAGTTGCTTAATATTTTGATCTTGTTGTTTAATTATAAGCAACTCATCACAAGGTTTTTCTCCAGGTGAAGGTTCAGTGTTAATGTGTAGCTGAATCCTAGACACATATTTTTCTTTAGGAAATTCCTCACAAAGATTTTTTGTGAAGAAGGAGTTAGTGTTTGATTCAACTCCAGACAAAAGTTCACTCAACTTTTCACAAGATGGTTCTAAAGAAGAGGGTTTTATATCAATGTCTGGCTTATCTCCAAACAAACATTTCTCTTTCTTTTCAATTTCTCTCTTCTTTTACTCTTCTCTTTCTCTCTTCTCTTTCTTTGCTTTCTCTTCTTTTTGTATAATAAGTGCTTGCAATTTTTCTTTAAACTCTTTTTCTCTTATAAAAACTTTTTCTCCTTCTAAAAATGTCCTTCCTTATTTGACAAGCTCTTTCATTTTTTCTCTGTTCTTTTTATTTTTCTCATAGAAAGATGGAACAAATTTCCTTCTCATGCACGCTTTTAACTCACTCTAATTCAAAATTTCTAATTTTGTAACATCATTTTCCCTTTCTTTCCACCAAGACTTGGCATATTCTTGAAAAATTAACACAACCATGAAAAATTTTCTAAATTCATCCACTCGATGGTAGTCAAAATTTTTCTCAAACTTGATCTCTCATTCTATATATTCCTCAACATTTTTATGTCCATAAAAAGTACAGAGGTTTATCTCAGGCTTTGTATAATGAAAATGACTTCTTTGATTATATCTAAGGAATGGTTGATAACAAGAATCAATACACACCCCTTCTTCTCTTAATGCTCTCACCTCAGAATTTATCCTTTTTGATGTACTTGAACTATTTGGTTTTGATTTTAACTTGTGATCCTTTTTCCTTAAACTCTTTAATTCCTCCTCCACAATGCCAAATTGTACTTCAGTGTTAATTTTCATTAAACGAATTTTATTCAAAATTTTCCTCAAATCTGAAGCATTTTCACTAGACTCATTGTCACTGTGGTGAAGAGAATATTTAGACATCTTAAGTTTTGTGAAGTAGTTTCTCAAGGTAAGACAAAGAAGTTTTGCACACCAGGGGGTCTCCTAGGAAAGTGAGGTACGTCACTAGGACAACTTAAGTATCAAGACTTTCCTTGCCAGAGTCTGACCCAATGCACCACCCAAGTCTTTCTTACAATGAATTCACTAAGTCATAAACGAAGGCGACTCAATATCAACAAAGTAAAAGAATAACTAGTCAAGTTGATTTTATCAAAGTAAAATAGAATTGTAAAGGAAAGTAAAAGCAAAGCTTGAGAATTTTAAACTAGGCAACTCCTAATTGTGAAGCTCTTTGGCACCAAGGACCATAGAGACACATTCACCGTCTAATGCTATTGGTTAAGCCACTAATGAGTATTCTTGCAATTACAACCCAAAGTAATACAATGAAAATTTGCTGGAAAATTAAATTCCTATGCTATGCACTCCAAGTGTTTGTAGTATTTCCTCACAAGTGTATCACTCCAACTTAGATCAATTTGTCACTCAAAAATTCAGCAGCAAAAGTCACATTTTTCGTTTGTGAATTCTCCTCCAATATTGCTCTCAAATCAACTCTTGATGCATTGGATCCCAACTCAACCCAAATTTCCTCATCAATGTACTAGTTCACCAAGAGTTCACAAAAATATAAAGCAATAAAGCACAATTAGGAAAAGCACAATTCAAATGGATTATTAATTGACAAACTCAAAGAATTTGAATGAAAGCGACAAGAAAGAAATTAAAGCACAAGAACGGAGGCAAGGAACACGAAAAAGAATATCTAAGAATGGCTCTAGAGTAGATTTAAAACAGAAAAAAATAAAACTAGAGTTTTCAGTTTTGACAGCAGTATGTGATTGATTTATGGCGACCAAAGTAGAACGTCTTTGCAAACGAAAATTTTACCACCAACCCTCAACACATTATAGAACTTCCACACAAAATTTAAGGTCAAACAGAGCACCGAATCCTCCTAAATAAATCCTGAACAGAGCGCGTTTTTAGGTCCAGTGCAACAGTTCTTATGTTATGCGCTAGGCTTCGCCAATTCCAAAATTTATTGCGTTAAAACCACATCGAATTAAGTCACCAAATTTTAACCACACACTCCCAACTTATTAAGCTATGATCACACAAACTTTGAGCTTAAACAATTAACTGGATTAATTGCAGTAATTCAATTACAGGGGCCAATTTTCACTTCCATCAGACTATTGTCAACAACTAGCATTTGGCTTTTGATCATTTATCATTTTTTCTACATTTTGTTTTGGAATGCACCTTTTTAACAGTACATTATAGACATCTTAATTTGTCTTACAAAATTTCACTTCAATATGATGCGTATACTGTTTGCAGTGAATTTTCCAAACTAGTGCAGTTTACAAAACAGCTTCAGAAAATTGATACCTATAGGAATCCAACAAGTTTAAACATAACATCAAAACATAATGGAAACCTAACTCTTACGTAACTTGTTAATGATCCAATGACAAGCTAAAGAACCCAAAAACATAAAAGGAAAAGCACACAAAGTCTCACACAAGTGCAATTTACTCAATCCATTTCATCAAACACATAGTAGACATAGTATAAGCCTTTTCATGAACACCTTGTGAACAAGTTTCTAAACATGGAGTTTATGACATATTTGGAAGCACATGACTTAGAACATGACAAGAACAGATTATAAACTTGAAACATACCTAAAAATAAGAAGATTCAAGAACACCTAGACACAAGATTCTTAGATGGTTCAAGAAGATTAATGTTATTTGAACTGTTTAAACTCAAGAACACAACATTTAATAGGTACAAAATAATCAAGACATGTAAAAACAGTGGTATACAACACAAAAAAGCTAAAAGAAAAAGTGAAAGGATCAAGAACTAATCTCTTGAAGACAAAAGTTCATGATACCAAATGATATAGGAGCTCCTAGGTACTTAAGCTGCTTGCACAAGTTACATTTGATGTGGTGTAGAAAGAGGCTTTTCCACCGTTCAAAACAAAAGGTAGAACTCCTCAAAGTAGGCAGAAGCAATTGGAAATGGAAGAAAACCATGGAGGTGGAAGAGATGGAAGAAGCTACGCTAGAAGCTTCAAGGCAAAGGATGAACTAGTGGATGTAGGTGAACTTGGAGGAGGTTGGACCAACCTTCAAGTGTTCTTAAAGGCTTCTTGGAGAAGAAGACTCAAAAGGAAACTTGACAAATGAGCTGAAAAACTGCTAGCATTTAGTTATACAATCAAGCTTCAAAATTACATTGCATGGCACCTCTATTTATAGAGTGCAAGAGAGGAAGAAGCTTGTATGGGAAGCTAGCTAACCCTAGCTTCTATGACAAGCTTCTAACCCTAGCTTCTATGACAAGCTTCTCAAACCTAGCCTTCACCCCAAGGCTCTCACAAGGTGATGACAAGTGGCACAAAGAGAGAACTTCTCCCAACACTTACACTACATTGCCAAAAATACAAAGTCCAAATCTATTCTACTTGGTCCAAATACAAGGCCCAAATTATTCTAAACTATTCTAAACAATTTATACAAATTAGAGAACTTCCTCTTGATACTCTATTTTCTCCAAAGTGATTTATTCAGTTTTGCATTTGGCCCGATTAAAAGCCCAAACGACCTGAGATGGACCTAATCTTCTAGAAAGCTCTTAATTCACCCTCTGGCTCTTTGTCCTCTTTATTCTTTAATTAATGTCGTTAAGACCTTCTTCCATCAGGAATCTAGCCGCTCATGGTTATTTCCTTGAATATTCTTGGCACAAGTCACTGTTTTTAACTGAGTATTTTTTGGGCTCATAGTCACTCCTGGCTAACCCTTCGAGTATTCTTAACACCAGCACTCTTGGCTCAACATTAAGTGTTCTCAACTCCAACCACTTCTAGTTGACCCCATCAAGGAATATTCTTTCTTAAGTCACTTCTGACTTAACTAAGTATTCTTTGGAATCATAGCCACTCCTGGATAACCCTTAAGTATTCTTTCCTAAGTCACTCCTAACTTAATTTATTCTTTACCAAGCTACTCCTAGCTTAACCAATTATTATTTTCCCTTTAGCCATTCTTGGCTAACATACAATAATGGTAGGCTTGGATGATCATATGATAATCTTATCTGACTAATTAAGAGTTATACAAAATTTAGGTTTTCTCTCATAGTGTAGATCATCTTACTCTTTAAGGAGAGTAATGTCTTTCGATGTACAAATTATCTTTCTTAGGTAGCTAGAAGCATACTCTTTGTGTTTTTCATGAAGTTCTTTAGGATCCTATTATTTTTTTAGTGTTTCTTCTTTGAGCTTGAGGATCCTTCTATGAAGATGTGAGACTTGTTGTATCATGTAATCAACATTTTGATATGGTGCAACCTCTACTCTCTTGACTTAGAGGAGTGTGAGCAGTAATTGGACACGGTATCTCCTCTCACTTATCCTGTTCTTCTAAATGAAAACATTTAAGTAAACTCTGGAAGCAAGTAGTCTCTAAGAGGTCATTTATCGTCATTGAGCAGCTTCAGCTTCTATATCATGTCCGCTTTGCATTTGATAGGCTTTAATATATATGATTGTCACATTTAATGTAGTTTTAATTTGCGCTCCTTTTTCTTTGCAACATCCAAGTTGCTCAGAAAAGAAATGGTAAAGTATGTTGGTAGAAAATGTATAACTTAAAGAGAAATCATATATATATATCTCTGAAAAGCTCTTAGAGGATATTCGAGCCCTATAGGTTCGAATTCCCTAGGAGGGTGTAAATATCAGGAATTCATGGGACAGAGGAGAGGGACACCTTTTAGAATGTTTAAGCTCAATATTATGCCAACAAGACGGAAAAGAAACGTTAAAGAGATTTTAAAGATAAGTACACTTTATTATTTATTGAGTTACATTCAGATACATAAAATATATTTGAGATATGATTTCTTTAATTGCTTTTGAAATACCAACTTGTGAAATGTTTAATGATAGATATATGTGAGATATGATTTCTTTAATTATTGTATGTTATGTTACTAGTCACTAAGTTAATCTCACATAGTTTTATATTTTTCGGATGAACATGTTCAAAAGTAAATTATAGAGTCTGGAAGTATGAAGTAGCTTTTGAGTTCCATGCAACTTATGAGTTGCTTAGTTAGCTTTTGTAAAGATCTTTGTATTAATTTCCCTTTTGTAAACTAATACATATAGTTATATTAATCAACTTTTAGTTTGGTTTTATAACGTTTATTCGGAACATCAATGTATAACAAATATTATGTCATGTAAATGTTCCTTTATATAAATTTTACTATTCACATATGTTATTATTAATGTTATGTCCAAATCCTCTCAAGGCTGTTACATTCCTCCTCGTCTAGTGGCCATTGGAAGAGTATATCCAGAAGGATCAACCATGCACATTGTGACCATGCATGATGATTTGACTAGAGTAGAAGAAATCAGAGATGTCACTACTCTAGTTCTAGTGTTCACAATGGAGGTTTAGTTAGTGCGAAAGACACTTAGAACATTCATCACATGGCCTACTGACCTAATTAAGACAATTTTAAAATATAATCAGGTATATTTGTCTTATTTATATTGATGCACAAACTTTGTATTTATGTATATATATTTATCTCATTTAGATTGATACACAAACCACTATATATACGATTGTTGTTATGTTTTACATGACCCTAAGAGGAGATAAGGCTCCAAATGCATTTAATTTTAAACCTGGCCGCAATCCCTAACTTTACCAAAATGTTAATCCAATTCAAGAGTTGACCAAGGTTTCACATGATTTCAGACATCTTGTGTCATTCATTATTATACAATATCTTTGACATTGATAATGGTGATATACCATTATCTACAGGATGTCTTTAAAATCATCCAAAGTAATCAGGTGTTGAACATTGCAGTCATTCAACTTTGGATAATGTGAATACACTTTGTCTATATTGTTTATTCAACTTACAATTCGTGAAATCAACCATTGTCACTAATATTTATATTAACAATATAGGCATACAAATCAATTAATTGTCAACATGGGAATGCTAATATTTATGGTTTTCTTGAGTCACAATGTGTACAAAAGTTTGGGAACAAAAACATTGGAATGTCAGACTTATATTCAACTATAGAATCATAAACCCCAAAAGAACACCTAGAAGACCTCTTTTGTTGATGCATAAGTAAAACTCATTCACTTTAGTTGTCACATAATTAATTCAACATCACTAATAAAATTCTATATTTTAGGTCTCATTTGCAATTGACAATTACTTGTTCCACAAACAATACTATCGTGTGATTTTGTTTTCTTTATATGGAAAGTTAAGCCTATACTTGAAAGCTCTTGTGCAGAAGTATGTTTTAACTATGAAATAATATGTGTTTTTTAGATCATGTAATATATTATAAATTACAAATTTTCTTTTGAATGTCATTAATGTATGTCTTGTCTTAGATGATAAATTCATTTCATCTTCATATAGTTTATGTTGGATTGATACTAAGGTATTTAGTTTTACATTGAAACTATTGTAATCATTTTTATTATTTTTTCATAAATTAACTCTAAATTTCTTATACTAGTTGAATAGGCAACAATGAAGCTTTGAGTGTAAATACTACATCATGCATTGGATGTTAATATTGTAATTCCTGAAAACATTTAATAAATTGTTTTAAGCATTATGAAAGAGCTCATATTTTGGTTTGATATATGCTTGTATAAAAAAACTAATATTTATTACCTATTACAACTTCAGATGACAAATCATTAGGAAATGTAATTGAAGAAATTAAGCATGAGAAAGATGTTTTTTACGTATTGGAAATTAGTATTTGTTGTCTTTATAACAATGTATTATTTAGACAAACTCTTGTGATCTAGCTAATTTAGCTTTTATTAAAATCTATAGTTAGTTTACATATGATTTGGTCTTGATATAGTTAAGTAAATTTTGATGTTTAAGTATAATTTTGGCAACGTATAGAAATCTTGTTATTCTTAAAAAAAACACATTATATATTACATCAGTTATGACCAAAACTCATGTAATATATACCCTACAAATGAAAAAGGTAACATATATTACATCCATTCTTTAAAACAACTAATATAATATATCATTCATCAAGTTTTTATTTGTAGTCCTATAAATGAAAAAGGTAACATATATTACATCCATTCTTTAAAACAACTAATATAATATATCATTCATCAAGTTTTTATTTGTAGTCCTATAAATTAAAAAGGTAACATATATTACATCCATTCTTTAAAACAACTAATATAATATATCATTCATCAAGTTTTTATTTGTAGGGTATACAAGAGTTGTCTCAAATAACAACTAATGTAATATGTTACATGTCCTTTTTTATTTGTAAGATACATATTATATTTGTTGCCTTAAAGAACCGTTGTAATATGTTCTTGAACAAGTTTTTTATTTCATTTGCACGAAATATGCTTTTTTGATTTTATTCATAATCATTGTAATATTACTCAATTTTGTATGGGTTCAACAACTCATTTAAAAACTATTAAATTTATCACATTGATGACATCTACATCAAATTTAAAACCAATATAAATACTCATAAATAATTAATGTAAATTATCTTTTTAGAAATAGTGTTAATAAGAGATTAAAATGATAATAGTATAAGATATTATGAGTTGTAAAGTTACTATGATACTTCTTCTAATAGTAAAGCATTTACATTAGATATAGTATAAACTTTTCTTTTAGGGGATGGATCAAAATAAAAGATTAACACAGTTAATAAAGTCAAGACATTTTATATTGGGAGAAGTAGTTTAATAATGACGAGATGCCTAAATTAAGATGCAAAAAACATAAAAGCTGGAGAATGTGATTCCGAAACCACTTGCACCAATTGATTAAAGAAGGGCCATTTCATTTTACAAATAGATCCTTATAACTTCTCTATCGTACGGTGATTATAAAGTACAAGAATAAGTAAACTGAAGATATATTCAAAGTGGTGTTCAAATAATTTTAGCTCGTGGAACTCATTTGATACTCTAAATAACATAATATTTCTTACCATAAGGAAAAAGATTAAGTCTTATAAAAAAAAGTGACGAAAATAAGAGAATAAAAAAGTGGTACAACACATTGTAGGAAATCAATTTCGTTCACTTACAATATATGCTCACAACTAATTAAAACAAATTAAATTTATTTGAGGGGCACGGCATAAAACTTTTTTCATAAATTTCTTCTGTAAAAAAAGTTCATATATTATTTAATTATGACAGTTTACTAATAATATAATGCCTATTGAAAATATTGACAAATTTTTATGTCTATGGAATAATGTGTTAGTACATTAAGTGGCGATATGTTTATATTGATTAATAGTTTTTTTGTTAAATAAATACTATATCAATAGAGGAAAGCTTAATATATATTTGTTAGCAAATAAATTTTTTCTGATATAACAAAATACAATGAAGATAATTAGATTTATCCAAATAAAATTAATATGAAAAATAGCGACTTTTTTTATCTCTTTTTTCTTCTATTACATACCATTCACATGTGTTTTAGAATTATGCTCCGTTGTTCAATTGTAATTTTAATCTTTATAGTTTAAAAAATTCATAAATTTAATCTTTTATTTTTTGCAATTTTAATATTATAATTTTTTTTTCAATTTTAAACTTTTAATTTTTAATTATATGTAATTTTAGTGTAATTTTTTTTATGACATTTTGGTTTTTTAATTTTTGGTTATTCATAATTTTTGTTTAATTTTCAGTTCAGTTTTTATGTTTCTTTTACTTTGGATATGACAGTAGTGTTGACGAAACACATGATACTTAGAATCTTTTTACAAGAATAAAGAGAGTCTAGCAACTAGAGACTTGTGAATGTAATTTGATAGTGATTCAATATATTTTAAAAATTAAAATTAAAAATAATTAAAATTACCTTAAAAAATTCAACACGAAAATTTTAAATAATTAAAAATTAACAAACTACAATTGCAAACAATAAATGTTTAGGGACCAAATTTATAAACTTTATAAAATGTAAGATGTAAAATTACAATTAGGTATAATTTATAATGCAAACTAGCAAAGTTAAACCAAACTCTCGATTAATGAGAATGAGTTTAAGTTTCAAAATTAAATTTAATATGTTTTTTAGAATAAGTTGAAGATATATTCTGAACTGTATCAACCCAATTGATTGCACTACATTCTTTAAATACAATTTATTAAAAAAAACAATTGTATGCTAAACATATAGTTTTACCTAATAAATAATATTTTATAACATGACATTATATATATATAT
>Ga0123340_1002600_pt1 | contig 16419 bp, 12 predicted proteins | sample SirMexnodulemix_FD_89961 | JGI IMG/M metagenome (GOLD analysis project Ga0123340, IMG submission 89961) | Root nodule microbial communities of legume samples collected from Mexico - Siratro Mexico nodule mix | ecosystem: Host-associated > Plants > Roots > Nodule | place: Mexico: Nepantla... | reverse complement strand
TATAAAAGATATATATATATATATATATATATATATATATATATATATAAGTTTAATGAGAAATATAATGTAATAATATTTGGTTATTAGTTTATATATAAAAATATAAATAGAAATGAAATATTTGTTTATGACTAATTAAAATGTAATTTATATATTAGTTAAAGGTGAATGAAAGACAATACATGAAATTGATATGCAACATAAACATGATAATAATGAAAACACTACTAATTTAGGAAAGTGTTAATGTTGTTTTGTCGAATGTAGGTACTATCCTCTAATCTTGAACTAATTCCTGGTGTTGCACTGTGTAAATTTTTGGTTTGGACAAACAATTCAATTCTTATAGTTGAATCTTCATGTTATATACTTGGGTTAAGAAGTTGAGTGTTTTTCCAACGGTTAATCATTTGTCGGACGTCAACATCATTTTGTATTTGTATTGTATCATGTACAAGTTTTCGATTAAGAACTCTAGGTGGACGACAGTAGTTATATTTTTGTAACTTGTTTTCAGTCTCCACATGCTAATATTTTTGATATGTTGTGAAATAGCTGATTAAAAGAGCAATTATGTGGGATTGACATTCTTTTAGGGTTGAGACATGTGTAGGTTAGACTGTAACCATTTGGACTCTCTATTATGGTGGCCCGTTACATAAATCCTCCATAGTAGATTATTGCTTCAGTTAAATTGATTGGGTCTTGATTTACAAAAGAGTTGGATGTAATAGGTGCGTTCAGAAGGCTTAAAATTTTCTCTGCAGATCTTGTTAGCTTGGCATGTAGTTCAATCATTATAAGAAATGAAAATTGAGACTTCTAACTTAACAATTCAAAAACATTTTCATCAGTTAGTATCTGAACAACATCATACCTAATTTGCCCTTGTGTGATTAGCTGAGGTTGGCGATAGTACAACATCGTCAATGTTGTCTGATCTTGCAGTCTCCAAGCACCACAAACTTTCTCCTGTAAATAGGAGAAGTTATAACTATAAGGGATGCTGATAAATTTAGGAGATGAACATTCAAAGTGGATGCCTTCATCACTTTCTATTATCCGACCATTTGCAAAGAAACAACAAGATGAAAATTGTAAAAATTTTCAGTGTCTATTATACAGAGACAGTCCATTTGAAGATAAAAGCAAAAGTTTTGGAAAGAAGGAAGAATGTTTCGCAAGTGGTTTAGGGGTGGGAGGTTGAATTTATAGTTGGATAATGATGGAGATACTAATAAAAATGGTTGTTTATCATGTGTGAAATGAATTGTGTAAAAGATGATGGATTTTTTACGTGTTTTCATATCCACATTAAAAGAGAACATGTTGGTACATTGGTGCTGATGATAATCCTAATGTATGGAATCTATTTTTGAGAAGTGTGTTGTGAGGAAAAATTATGGAGGAGTGATGTTATAATACACATTATTGTCCTGTGTGGCTTTAGAAAAAAAAATAATTTTGGAGGACTTGTGTGGCTTCAAGAAAAACTATTATAAAGGATTGATGTGATGATGTACATTATTGTCTGGTGTGGCCAAAGGTAAGACAATAATGGAGAAGTGATGTGACGATGTACATTATTATACTGTGTGGCCTGAGAAAAAACAATTATAAATGAGTGATGTGATCATACACATTATTTTCCAGTGTGGGATCTGGAAAAGCAATTATGGAGAAGTGATGTGCCAATGTATATTATTGTACTGTGTGGCCAAGGAAAAACAATTATAGAGAAGTGATGCGATAATTTACATTATTATCCCGTGTGACTTGAGGAAAAGAAATTATAGAGGAGTGATGTGATGATGTACATTATTGTACAATGTGGTTAGAAGATAAATAATTATGGAGGAGTGATGTTATAATACATATTATTGTGGTGTGTGGCTTCAGGAAAAGCAATTATGAAAGAGTAATGTGATGATGTACATTATTGTGTAGTGTGGCTAGAGAAAAATTATTTATAGAGAAGTAATTATTGACCAATGTGACTTAATTGAGAATATATTATAGAGACATGTTCAACTTTTGTGTATTAGTTTTTCTACAGTTTGTTTGATTAATGGATGGTTGTGTTGTTTGTGTAGCATTACCAATTTTGTGAATTATTATTAAATGTTGTTATGTTGAATACTTAAAAATTATTATTATTTATTGAAATTATGCAGTATATGTTGAACATAAAGAGAAAAGTAAATGAGAAACACACATTCGTTAAATACTTTAGTTAATTATACATGGAATGCTTCGTGTTAAATGAAACATAATTAATGGCGAGAACTGTCTGTTCCAATAATGTTGAGACATGTTCTTTTTGTATGTCCTGGCGTTTGACAATATGAACATTTTTTGGATTGGCCATGTTGTTCCCTCATGTCCATTTCAGTCCTTATGTGACTTGACTTAAACCTTCCTTTTGATGTTCTTTTCATGTTTGAACTTGACATAATATTTGACCAGTGTAAGCAGGCCAATAGTTTTTGTTTCTGAGTTCACCAAATAAGTCTTCGTAGACATGAGAGACTTGTTCTAAGGTGTACGCAGGTGAGGGTCATCAGAAGTTGCATGCTGATGTTGATAACTCATTCACATGTGTTAGTGGGTTAGGGTCAAAGGTTGACATGTCTGCAAAGCAACCTTCATGATTAAATTCGTCACATGGTGTAGTCTCATCGAAGCAATGTTGACAATTTATCTGAGTATAGTGAATAATATATAAACGTATTCATATTAAAAAAAAAGAGATTGCAAATATATGAACATTTTTATCCCTTTCATTACTTCCACTCCAGATTTAACATTCTACCCCTTTCCTTACTTGCACTCCAATGCAAAATTATATCTCTTTCCTTACTTGCACTTCAAATGCAACATTATATTCCTTTCCTTACTTCTACTTTAGATGCAAAATTATATCCCTTTCCTTACTTGCACTTCAAATGCAACATTGTATCCTTTTCCTTACTTCCACTCCGGATACAACATTTTATCCATTTCCTTACTTGCACTTTAGATGCAAAATTATATCCCTTTCCTTACTTGCATTTGGAATGCAACATTCTGTCGCTTTTCTTACTTTCACATTCTGTCGCTTTTCTTACTTTCACTCCAGATTATACCCCTAATACATTTCTTAATGAAGTCACATATATGTTCAACCTTTAAGTTGACAATGAGTAAAATAAATGCAATTTAATAACATTTCAAAGTATAATGTGTACTTAAATAATTGTTTGTAAAAAAAATAATTTTATAAAATAACACGTCTCCTTACGAATGGGCCTCTTCCAAGCCCAAGAAGTAAGCTGCTAAGTATGAGTACACATCGAATTAAAGTAATTAAGGGGTATTTTGGAGACACAATTTGAACATCTTAAGAGTACAATTTGGTCTCAAAATTGGTTTTGTTCATTTCATAAATAAAAAGAAAACCTAGAGGAAAAACATCAGGCCAAGTCATGTCTCCCTACGAATGGGCCTCTTCCAAGCCTAAGAAGCAAGCTGCTAAGTATGAGCACACGTCGAATTAAAGTAATCAAGGGGTCTTCTAAAGACACAAATGGGTCTTGAGAATCGTATGGGTTCATGCATCAATATCATTTCATACTCAGGAATCCAATACAAACCTATGCCACCTACTCATTCCCATCTGTACAATTACAAAGAATCCTATGTTGAAAATTGTATATTAAATATGATATAATTTTCTTTCTCTAACAAGCCAAGTCATTTTTTATCAACTATAAATGTAGGTTATGATTACCTACACCTACACGAAACATCCAATCAATTTCGTCATCTTTATCATTATCACAAAATGACATCGTCATCTATCATGGCTTTGGTGCATTGCAACGGCCAAATCATCACTGATGAGGTTCAATCTACCATATTCATCCGACAAATAAGTGTTTCAATCGAGGTTTATGAATCCATGCCCCTATCAGTTCTTAAACAAGTCATTATACGTTTGTTTGTCCCAGACGATGGCAAGTCATATGTTGTTGATTTATGTTATCGGTGTCCAGTGTATATGACTGACATTAGGAATTCTTATCATTGTGTCGAGATCAAAGATGATGACAACGTACGCTATGTCATTGGTTTTGCAAAAAGATATGAACCTCATGCAAGGTTTGAGCTTATGACATTCATCCAACAACATTATGATTTAGGTGAACAAATTACTTCCAACACATGGGAGGGCATGGAAAAACAATTAAATGACTCTTTACAGATTGAGAGACAGTATGTTCTTCATTGTTACCTTCTTCGCCATTTGCATTTTTATGTCAAATTATTGTTAAACCTTATCATATTTTGTATTACTTCTTGTTATATTAAGACTGATTATTGCGTGTTTTTTTACTACATGGGATTTATTCCAACAAACACTAAACATGAATAACCCCTTCTAATTATTTTCAAGCATTCAACATGCATCCGCTATTCAACACAGAAGTGTTATAGTTTCTACCAATGATATTCTGAATGAACCATTAAGTTCCATCAAACCATGTCAGTTAACATCATTGTTTGTACTTCATGTGCAAAAGGTCATCGAGGCTATGCTATATAAATTATAAATACAAAACATGTGAGATTGTATGCAATGTTCCAGATTCAATTTGTCCCTAACAACGCTCCAAAATCAACCCACACAGATTAATACTACTCACCATATTATTTCCTGAATATGGCACAAACTTTTTAACAGAGACTCAATGTATATAAATTGACGTTCCATATTGAATGTACCTCCATCAATGCTATAAAATTAACCTACACAAATAACAAGGCACTGTTCGTCCACATGATTGTCTAAATATCACAGAGATTCTTTAGTAGAGTGTAAAGGCAAAAACAATGTCCCAGATTGAATTTGCCCAATCAACGCTCCAAAATGAACTTTCATAAACCACGAGACATTATTCACCCACATTATTTTCTGAATATGACAGAGATTATTTAATAGGTACCCACCTTATAAATTAATGTTCTAGATTGAATGTACCTTCATTAATGCTACAAAATTAACCTACACAAATAACGAGACACTGTTTGCCCACATGATTGTCTGAATATTGCAGAGATTTTTTAGCACAGTGTAAAGCCAAAAACAATGTCCCAGATTGGATCTATCTCATCAACGCTCCAAAATGAACTTTCACAAACCATGAGGCACTATTCACCCACGTTATTTTCTAAATATGGTAGAGATTCTTTAATAGATATCCACCATATAAATTAACGTTCCAGATTGAATGTACCTTCATCAATGCTATAAAATTAACCTACACAAATGACGAGGCACTATTCGCCCACATGATTGTCTGAATATCGTAGAGATTCTTTTGCAAAGTGTAAAGCTAAAAGCAATGTCCTAGATTGAATTTGTCCCATCAAAGCTCCAAAATGAACTTTCATAAACCACGAGACACTATTCACCCACATTATTTTCTAAATATGGCAGAGATTCTTTAACAAAGACCCACCTTATAAATTAACGTTCCAGATTGAATGTACCTTCATCAATGCTATGAAATTAACCTACACAAATGACGAGACACTATTCGCCCACGTGATTGTCTGAATATCCCAGAGATATTTTAGCACAGTGTCAAGCCAAAAGCAATGTCCTAGATTTAATATGCCCCATCAACGCTCCAAAATGAACTTTTACAAACCACGAGGCACTATTCACCCATATTAGTTCCTAAATATGGCAGAGATTCTTTAACAATGACCCACCCTATAAATTGATGTTCCAGATTGAATGTACCCTCATCAATGGTATAAAATTAACCTACACAAATTAATGTCCTGAATTGAATCTCTCATCAATGCTCCAAAATCAATCGAGACCATCTATAAATTTAAATTCACTAAATCTCACCATTCACGGTATTCTAGAAAACTCTCCTTGTGACTACAATCTTGAACCATTTTTCGTTGCAAACTAACTTTCACTCCAACAGTTTGTTGTTGTCGAAACAACAAAAACATAAACATAGGTCTACATACATTACCAGTATGGTAAGTTTATTACATAATTTTTTCCAAAATCCATTTATTTGTTAATCTTTTCATATTAATTTCTTCAATTTTGCAGGACCGTAAAGATGATGTTGTCAAGTCTTATTGTCATTCAATGGCAGAGCCACACCCTTTAACTATTCCAATATTGGAGCAAGTAGGATTTGGTGAAATTGCAAAACTAAAGCATTTAAAAGTGGATTATGCCTTAGTAACTTCTTAGTTGAAAGGTGGAGACTTGAAACTCACACATTTCACTTTCCAACTGGTGAGTGTACCATTACAGACATTTCACTTCAACTGGGTCTCAACGTAGATGGTCCACCGATTGTTGGCCCAACAATGTTTGATTGGGAAGAAATGTATGCACTTATAGGTGTTGCACCAGTGAAAGATGAATCACTCATTGGTTCACAAGTCAAACTAAAATGGCTTTGAGAAAATATGCTCCCACTGGGTGAAGAGCCAACAGAAGAAGAACTACATGCCCATTGCAAGGTGTACATACTAAGTTTGATTGGAGGAGTTTTAATGTCTGATAGAACCGACAACAAAGTTCATCTTATGTATTTACCATTTTTGACAAACCTACGTAGGACAAGGCGATAGAGTTGGAGTTCTGCTTGTTTGGCTGTTTTGTACAGGGGATTGTGCAGGTCAACAGATGCAAAAGCAAAAAATAATGGGTGGGTGTGCATTACTTCTGCAATCATGGGCATGGTATCACATGACATACATTGCATCCCTTTCTAGACAACAACCTTCGTACCCTCTAGTTTGTAGATGGAGTGGTGGCAGGGTTCTTAACTTTAGAAACGTCCCTCACAATAACCTAGTGGGGTACAAATCTATGCTTGACCACATATAAGTTGATCAAGTAATGGACAAAATACACCCTCTTGCATTTTATTTGAAAAATTTAAACTTTAACACAAATTTTCTAATAATAAGGACTTACTACAGTTTAAATGGAATCCATACAAGGACTTTGAGGCATCGATTCGTTAGTAGCGTACAGGTATGCTGAAATTTGGACAGCATGAAATCCCCTCATTTGTTTTGCAATAGTGGAATGACACCAATTCGATAGAGTTCAATTGCAATAGTGGAATGGCAAGCGGTACTATGTTTGGCAATAGATGCTACCAGATGTCGGTATTCAATCTTTTGTTTAGACGTCTTAACCATATATTCATATTCTGGTTTGTTTAAGCAATCTTCGTAGCCACAAAAACCAGTGCAGTAGAGTCCGGTATTAAAACACTCACAGTAACTACGAATTGCTCAATAAAAAGACAGATGCTGTGTATATCATATAAAGGGAAATACCAAAAGTACACATATTCAACTTACAGTAGTATACACCTACTTACAACGACATCGTTTACAACCATCTTATTAGCAGCCACTGATGTTTTTTTTCCTGAAGAGCAATGCAATATTTGGTAATGCAACTAAGCATATAAAGATTAGAAATCATGAATTATAAGATCAAATAAACAGACTTTTTCTTCCAGGGGATGTGAGATCTTTTGATTTCCTCGAAAGTTCCAGTATCATCTAATGATTTTCGAGTGATTTTAGTCCAAATGATGGTTGTATTCAGCTCAACCCTTTTCATTTTAATTGAAGTTGCATTAAGTTTCTCACGAGACTTGTTACTTTCAAGAGAACTAGAAGCACTTCCTCAAACTGTAGGCGATGTCTTCCAACATCTTGGTACTCTAGAGTAGCCTACAGTGATTATAGTAATTATTATCTATCACAGGAAAATCTTCACAAGCTTAAAAGTTAAGGGAAATCATTGAACTAGAAAGAATTTGTTAAGGTTAAAAGTATAGGGAAAACCGACATAAAAAATGAAATACTTGCAAAGGAATAAAAGCATGAAAGTACAACAAAATCCAAGTAAATGTTAACCCAAATCCAAATGACTACAAAGAAACAGAAAATAAGTCTGATTATCTTATAATCATCTTGCAAGATATTCTCTGCAGTTATATTTGTTGTTAGCATGATCTCATAGTAAAAAGCTTCCATCCTTTAAGATCCTGGAGAGGATCGGACATCCACCGAGGTGTACAATTTTCATGATCCAATAAATAATTTTCCACAAGCTGAAGCTTAGAAGAATGTAAATTCAAAGAAATGACAAACATCTATGTCATCTTATGTGTTGGGCTCTTGTTCTCATTCTTAATTGTCTCTCCGGTGTTTTTCCTTTCGAATTTTTCATCAAGTGGTATCAGAGCCGATGGTTTGCAGCTTAGGCTAGTACAGTTGGGGTACTCATGTTTGAAATGCTTCCGATAGAGAGGAAATGTACCAATTGAAGGAGGGACTTTCACTTGAGTGAGAGATTGTTAGGTATCCAAGTGTGAGTCTAAGTCCTACATTGAGTAGAAATAAGAAAGTTTAACAACATATAAGAAAGAAGACCCATAAACCTAATGACTTAAGGTTTTGGGTTAAAGGTGACATCATTCCCTTCTGTTGGTTGGCTTTGTTCTCATTCTTGTTTGTCTTCCCGGTTTTTCTCTCCCCTCGATTTTTCCAGTAGATACATTCTTATAAATAGTTTTTATATGAAAGCTAAATTTTCCTATCTTTTATGCCTCAGTGAATGTGCATTCTTTTGTTTGTTGCTCCGAGGTCCTTCAGATCAAACTCCCTAGTCAATTGTATCTTTAGTTCTTGGACTCGATCTTTGTTAGAGCCTACCACAACATGTCATCCACACACAACAACAAAATGTTGAAATCATATCACCAAACCTTTTGTAGTATGTACAATTATTTGAATTTAGTCTATTGTATTTGAGACTAATGATGAAGTAATCAAATATCTTGTACTAAGACCTTGGCACCTACTTTAGATCATATAGAGATTTGACCAACCTACAAACTAAGTTTTTTTTTTTTTTTTATGTTCTTCAAAGTCTTTTGACTGGAGCATATATATTTGTTCTTCATGTTCTCTATGAAGAAACCTATATTTAGTTGTTTAAGATGTAAATTCAGGACAACAATCATAACTAAGACTGCTCTGGTAATAGTAAGGGAATATTTCATTAAAATAACTTTCATTTTTAGTATATCTTTTAACTACTAATCCAATGCAATATTATTTTACTTGATTGTTGTTATATCTCGTTTGATCTTATAAGTCCATTTGTTTCCCATGGTTGGAAGTGAAACAAGTTCCTATCTTTTTATTATATACAAGGCTTCCATTTCTTTCTGCATTATCATCATCCATAAAAAAAAAAAAAGAAACATTTGAACCATTCACAAGCTCTTAAAAGGTCATCGTTCTCTATATAAGAAGACAACGTGCACATGGGTTGTACAATAATAAGCTTTAGATTTTTCATTTATTTGTATAATTGTCATCTCCTTACTAATGTTATCACTTCCTTCATCTCTTTTTAATTCATTATTTGTAAATATTACATCACTTCCTTGATATCTTTTCAATTTATTATATGTAAATATTACATCTTTGTTGATAATAACCTTGGGAATAATATGATCCCACAAGCAATACCCCTTTACACTATTAGCACACTAATGGCACATATTTTATATATACACTTTTGTAGTTTTATTGTGCATTCAAGACACTTTTCCATATACTTTATTTTCAATTTTTTAACTCATTTTTTAATAGTAAAAAATCAGGTTTCATGTATATATTTGTTTTAATTTTATATTTTCAGCTTATTTGATTTATACTATTTTTTTAGTTATAATTTTTTAATATTATTTTTTATCAATTATGTGAATTTTAGATTTTTAAAACTTTAAAATGGGCATATAGTTTCGTAAATTTGAATTTCATTTATATTTTTTATGATTTGTTCAAGTTGAGTTAAATTCATTGAATATTTATATAAGAACATATGCAGATTCTATTTTTAGTTTAGATGTAACTGAGTTATGAAGCTAATTAAAACTCACATTTAGATTCTGGTTTCATAATTTTATGAAACTAAATGTTTGTTCTTTTTTAAATATTCAATAATCACAAATCATTACATGATATTCAATAGCTCAGAAAATCTTACACTTTTTATTAGAAAAAAAGATGAGAACAGAACCATGCGAGAGATGAAAAAGAAGATAAGAGAATAAATAGAAAGAAGAGAAGAGAAAAATAAGAAAGAGAAGTGAAGAGGAGAAGAGGAATGATATATTTTGCATTAAGTGTTCCCGCAATATGAGTCACTTCGGAACCAGTTTGCACAGTGAAGAAAGTGCCGCTAAAATGGAAATATTCTATAACATCTTGTGTCCAGTGAAGAAAGTACCAGTACAGACAACCAGATCACACATTCATCTGCTCGGAGAATGTGGTCCCTTGCTCTGAGTGTTACCCTGATCTTCGTTGTTACTGCTTTTGGAATCAACGCTAGGAGACGATGGAGGGAAAGGAGGAACAGATTGCAATATAATTCTCCTGCCTTCTCTCAATCCTCCTGAGGAGCTGGATCCAATCACAATGCCACTCTGGGGAGGAGAAACTCGTTTTTGACTTGTGGAATTTACTTTGAGAGACGTCGTGAGAGTTGGAAGCTTCATCATTTCATTTACTATCATGTTAACGAGCCTGCAATCTGATCCTGGACCTTGTCTTTTACGCCCACCAAGAGATTCAGGGGGTTTTATAGGTGAGAGTAGCTCTAGATCAGAATCTGTGTCGCTTGACACCATTTCCTGATCATTCGAAGTATCTTGAACCTCCACATAATCTGAATTAAAAAAAAAATGTGTATTACATTAACGACATTCAGGGTTTAGGTGATCTATATCCCTCCCAATGCTTGTTTGTATTTAAAATAGTTAGTCACAATAAATTCACCACCTCCAAAAGGGCATCGCTTATTATTATTCTTACCGGCACCATACCATAGTAACAACAAAACCTTCCAACTTTATTTCATATCACTCTTACCAGACAAGTAAATGAAATTCGTTGGTGCATCAAGAATTTACAACAGCTATTCATAGTATAAACTCTTGCCTTCTTTCTTGCCATAGGAATTCTTGCATCCCTCACATTGACATCCACTAGAGCATCCAACTTTAGCCTTTTTCAAATATTAGAAAGAAAATGGTGCTATTAGTACAGGGGATTAAACGGGTAAAATGTTTAAAGCATGAAGAAATTGACATATATATACACAACCTGATAACATGGGCAATAATTTTTCACACATGTACATTTTATGCAACTGCAACTTCCTTCGTTCCTTGATTTAGGATTAGCCTATCAATTCATTTTTGGTAAAAAAAAAATTAAAGAAAGTATGATAGAGATATTAGTGGCAATTTTCGGTACTATGTTTGGCAATAAATGCTACCAAATATCGGTATTCAATCTGTTGTTTAGACATCTTAACCGTATATTCATATTCTGGTCTGTTTAAGCAATCTTCGCAACCACAAAAGCCAGTACAGTAGAGTCCGACATGAAAACACTCACAGTAACTGCGAATTGCTCAATCAAAAAGACAGATTGCTCAATCAAAAAGACAGATACTGTGTATATCATATAAAGTGAAATACCAAAACATAAACATATTCAACTTACAATTGTATACACTGACTCTTCTTACAGCCGCACCGTTTACAGCCATCTTGATTAGCAGCCACTGATGTTTTCTTCCTGAAGAGCAATGCAATATTTGGTAATGCAACTAAGCATATAAAGAGTAGAAATCATAAATTATAAGATCAAATAAACTGACTTTTTCTTCAAGGGGCTATGAGATCTGTTGATTTTAGTATCATCTGATGATTTCCGAGTGATTTTAGACCAAATGATGGTTGCCTTCTTTTTCTCCCTTCTTTGCAACCCTTTTGAAGATGGGGATTTCATCGTTGGTGAACTGTCAGGTAATCTCACACCCGTAGTCGCAGCCTCATTAGTTGGCATAGCATTTGCGATGCTATTTAACTGCAACCCAAAACCTGATGGCTTGGAACCTAGCAAAGGTAAGTTTCCACAACCTTTGCCAACATCATGGTACTTTAGAGTAGCCTACAGTGATTGTAGTAATTATTATATATCACATGAAAATCTTCACAGACTCGAAAAAAATGTAAATTCCAGAGAAGACAATCTGCTACAACTCTTTATCCTACGACAAAGATCTGGTAGATTAGTCATTTGCCCAGCAGATTACGCTACTAGAAACGTCCTAGTTTCATCCTACGGGACTAAAACCTTTTAGCAAGCAAGTTATTGCCCACAGCTTCAGTTCAAAATATCCTTAGAGGCCTAAGATACTCATAAATGAAAATTTCCTTACACAAGGAGATGCCTTATAAAGCATTAAATCCACAACCGAAGTATATTTAATAAGCAGAAAAATGGAGGAAACATTTTAACTAGAGATGTCCAATTACAATTACCCATCTGCACCAGAGATGAGGAGTATACACATTGTTGCTAATTTCTTTAAACTATATCATCGAAAGCATTAGATTATGAGTATCGACTCTGTCAATAAAATACATAAGACTGTTATCTTCTCTTAAATCTTAATTGGTGATAATAGGTGACAAATAGTAGAGTATATAAGTTTATAATCATTGACCTTGAAAGAACCTATTCAGATTATAAGTATAGGAAACACACAGACAGACAACGATAATAGGGGACGAGTAAAAAACATAGAAGCACATTTAAGTATATAATCATTGACCGAGAAAATTGTTAAGCTTAAAAGTATAGGGAAAACCCAGACATAAACAATGAAACACTTGCAAAGGAATAAAAGCATTAAAGCACAACAAAATCCAAGTAAATGTTAAACCCAACTCCAAAGGACTACAATAAGTTTGATTATCTCACAATCATCTTGCAATTGCAAGATATTCTCTGCAGTTATATTTGTTGTTAGCATCATCTCATTGTAAAAAGCTTCCATCCTTTAAGATCATGCAGAGGATCGGGCATCCACCGAGGTGTACAATTTTCATGATCCAATAAACAATTTTCCACAAGCTCAAGCTTAAAAGTATGTAAATTCAAAGGAATGAGAAACATATATGTCACACTGATCATCAAGTGAGGAGATTGTATCAATACTGACTGGCCTACATTAAAATTATGTATACATACAGCAGGAACATACGGTTTACCTGGGGAAGAAGTGGATCATGACCAAGAATGTTGCCTCCATTTTCACTTTGATATCTCACTTCTCCGTGTGACTGATTGCCTTGTGGCCTGGTATGAGGTATGGACAAATTTAGTAAGCAAACAGGCAGTGCATTGTCAATAACCAAACAGGCACACACAATTGAAGTCTCAAAACAAACCTTTGCATGAACTGTGTTCCACGGTGACTAATACGTGGAGACTTGAACACAGGGGGTGGAGAACTGAGCCCTAGAAAACATCGTGTGCCATGAGAAGCCTTGATGTTTATTGGAGACAAAGAGCTTACATATCTACAATAAGGAGATTCCTGAAATTAAGAGGTTATTAATACTGCAATTGAATCAAGTAAAACAGTCTTAAACTACGAAAGGAGCCAGTGGTCTAAACACACCAAAGTGGGTCAACATGTAAAACACAATGCATACAAAATCATCCCAAGCAAGCTTCTTGGAGTAATTCATGTACCAAATAAATTCAATTCGCTTAATCCAAGATTTCCAAGCCCAACGTTAGCATCCAATGCCATGATCAGCAAACAAGAAACGAAAAAAGAAAAAATCAAACAAGGTTTCATTCATAGTAGCAAGCAGTAAAACAACTCCTAAACCCAAAGCATTCCAAATTCACTCAAACCCTTAAATCCTCTTCCAGTTAGTTAGCCTCTCCACATAACCAAGAACCGCGAAACTCACTGTTTGAAAAAACCAACAATGAAACAAATACAATAAACAGCCAAAATTCTTAAGGCTTGCAAAGCCCTAACAAAATTGACCACCGAAAAAGAAAAACAAAAGCGAAAATTTTCAATCAAGGTGTTTGTGGGTGTGAATGTTAAATAAAGTGAATCTACTTCTTGAGGGGAATCCCTCGAATTGTTGTTCTTGCTGAGATCGGAGGAAGAAGAACTGCCACTGTTGACGTTCTTGAAAGGTTCTTGAGAATCCATCGTTATGAAAACAGTTAAATTTCTACTTCTTCTTTTTCTTCTGTTCTGCAGAGTGGGATTAACCTACACTATATAAAGATTTTGCTTAATTTCTTTATCTTTTATGTTTTTAATTAATAATAAATATTTAAGGCTGTTATCGGTTCAGTGAAGCGAACGATCGGAGCGAAATGAGTTCGTTGTCACGGTTGGGTTTTAAGTGAGAGCGGGAAATCGCTATCATGCCTTTTCAGTCGGGTCGGGTCGGTTAGTGTTGTTGCAATCACATGAGTTGAGGTCAATAAAAAAAATATTTAACGAGTATTACACAATACCGGAATAAAACAGTAGTAATTTTTAATTTTAAAGATACAAATTCGGGAACTAAAATCAAAACTATTTATTTTACTATGAATAAAGTCATGTACAAGTTTTTTTTTTTAAGAGTAACGTTATTTTGATACTAATACTTGGCATGGCCTTTATTTGACACGGTTGAAATGACAAAAATAATAGTTTTTTTGTTACAATGAGGAAAGTGACCTTCATTTGAAGATTGGTTGACCCTAAACCCTAAAAAGGCACGCGCATTCTCTCTCGCTTTGCACTCCTATGGTCTCTCTGCTTTGTTCTTCTTTTCTCACTTACTCTTGGCTGACCTCTCACCTCTCTACTCTTTTCTCCTTCTCTCGTCTCCGTACTTTCACCTTCCTACTCTCGTGTTCATACTCTCGCGTTTTCGTCCACCTTCAACGATTTTTGGTAAAGATTGATTTTTTATCTCATTTTTGTTGGAAAAGGAAGTAAAGGCGAGTCTTTTATTTGATTTTTGGTGGAAAAAGAAGTATTTTTTGTCGTTTAACTGTTTTGTTCTTCGTTTAACGATTTTGTTCTTCATTTTTCGTTTGGGGTTTGTGTTGGCTGAAGTAAAGTTTGGTCTTTTATGTTATTTTTGGTGGAAAATGTTGTTTTAATGGTCGTTTTACAGTGTTGTTGTTGGTTGTTGGTGGAAAAAGACTGGTTTTTGTTAGGGGTTTAGGTTTGTGATGTTTGAATGTTTTTATTTCTTGTGTACGGTGTTGTGTGCTCACTTAGGTGTGTCGTGATTGAAGAAGGGGTAACCAGAATTGTCTTGTTAAACATTAAGTGATTCTGATCTTACAAAACACCTGTGGTTACCCATGCCCTAACGAGGGGGCCAACATAGTAGAAGTTTTATCGACTGATGAACATATGTGTGTTTAGTCGCCAAAACTTGCACTAAGTTTGGTCTTTTATGTTATTTTTTATGGAAAATTCAGTTTTAATGGTCATTTGACAGTGTTGTTGATTGTTGGTAGAAAAGGAATGATTTTTATTAGGGGTTTAGGTTTGCGATGTTTGATTGTTTTTGTTTCTTGTGTGTACAGTGTTGTGTGCTCACTGAGATGTGTCTGATTAAAGAAGGGGTAACCATAACTATCTTGTTAAACATTAAGTGGTTCTGATCTTACAAAATATCTGTGGTTACCCATGCCCTAACGAGGAGACAACTTAGTAGAAGTTTTGTCGACTGATGAAGACATGTGTGTTTGGTCGCCAAAACTTACACTAATGTGTCCCCTTATTAAAGAAAGGGTAATCTCTGATTGCTACAGAGTTAGAACCATTGGTCATCTAACTTAACTTGGATGTTTTGCTTAGGTGTTTTTTGTGTTTGAATATTGATGGTTGGAAAGGGAAAAGCTCTTAGCGACAATAGTGGAACATCTAAGGTAAGTTAGTTTGCATCCTAGTTTTGTTATTGAAATGTTTGACATGTGAAGATGGTAACACAAATGTTATGTATAATTTGTAGCTGAGGGTTAGGCACAGGGTTCACACCCATCTTATTGTTTACGTAAACCAAACAATGGGTGCACTCCAGTGACAAGAATTGGAAAAGACCCCTTTTCGTTGGATGTTGTAGCTGGAAGAGCCACTCAAGATTTGCAATGCTTTGCTGCTTGAGTTGGTTAGCAGATGGTTAGTGGAATCTTGGAGCTTCAGGATTAGGAGCACCTGATTCCATTTAACTTTTTTTGATGTTTGTGTTGTATTGGGTTTGGCTGTTAGAGGAGAAGAAGTTTTTTTTTGACAATTGTACACCTAGTTTGGTTAACAATTTGTTTGTCGAGGAAAAAGGAACCAGCATGAATCAGACTAAGTACAGGGGGTTAATAGGTTCACTGCTTTATCTTACTGCTAGCAGACCTGATATTATGTTCAGTGTGTGTTTATGTGCTAGATTTCAGGCAAAT
>Ga0123340_1002599_pt1 | contig 16424 bp, 10 predicted proteins | sample SirMexnodulemix_FD_89961 | JGI IMG/M metagenome (GOLD analysis project Ga0123340, IMG submission 89961) | Root nodule microbial communities of legume samples collected from Mexico - Siratro Mexico nodule mix | ecosystem: Host-associated > Plants > Roots > Nodule | place: Mexico: Nepantla... | reverse complement strand
GATTATTAATATATATATATATATATATATATATATATATTATTAGAATAGGTTTTAAAATGGGAATATTTCAAATTATAATTTTTCTAATAAAAACGTGCGACTATAAACCGATTACTTTAAACCTAATTTCTACTTGTACTTCCGTACAAACACTTGTTTTAACTAAATAAAAACATACTATTACGCAGATTCAGCATGTGGACTGAAACAAAAGTAGGGCAGCACTCACTCAGAACATGGCATGTTCAAATGAATGCCGCTCTTCATATGTATAAATCTGAAGAAGAAACTGCTGCTACAGTTTCGTAATTTAGAAATATTCTTCTAAATACAGTAACTCAATAAACCTACACCCTATTTTCTACCATTTTTCTTACTATAAGACGCAAAATTCAACATCTTAACTTTTCAAACCTCGAGTTCTCACAAAATCAGCATTCAATTCTATTCAATGTTCTGCTGCTTTTTCGCAAAATTCAACATCTGTAAAATCGTACAGGGCCATCACTCATTCTTTTATTGTTCAGAATAATAATATCCATTTTCCACAGTATAACACATTATACATTATACACTGAGATTAATCACTACTCTCACAAATCTGAATGCTTAGTCCCTCAGAAAATATGACAACTAACCCTTTGAAATAAAGTACTTTAGCACGCTTTATTGCTTGTAAACAAGGCTTACAAAGAAAAAAGACTTGATTCATAGTGCTTCTGGAAAAGCAGTTTGCATGTGGGGTACTAGCTACAAAAATTTCTGAAACATTTCCAGAAAATATTTACTTTTGACAGAGCCTAGTGGGGCCAAAATACTTAAAATATTCTGAATCTGATTTGAAATAAAAATATAAGAACTTGTAAATAAAAATACCATTTTAAAATCTTATTTCATATAATTGCTATTGATATTTTCTTCAAATTTTTTTATTTGTATTACTAAACCATTACAGAATACAGACATCACCATCAATACATCAGACAAGGAAAGATGCTGCTGCACCATTCAATTTCAACATCCAGAGCCCGTGAAGTCTTCATTGGTCCATCATCACCGTTCACATGCAGGGACCATACATCATATCAAATCAAATCCATTCATAGCAGGTAGCACTCAATTCAATTCTCTTCCGTGAACAAACTAAAGTACTTTCCACACACATGCCACTAAATAACAATGCCGCTGACAAAAGTCATCACAGTCACCACCAAATAGTAAAATGGTATAAGCAAACCAACTTGCTTTTTCTTATGTACCAAATCATCATGCTCTACCACGTTTGTTCTTATTTTTTACATTATACTAATACAATAGTAAGTTGCTACCTTTAGGTTGCCTCAACCAAGTACAGAATCATAACCCCAGAGAGTTAAAAACTCAGAATTAACTGCATAAGCAAAAGATTACGTTTTTATGTAGTTGGTACAATTATTTGGGGCTTAATTGAAGCTCTGAAGATGGTGTGTTGCTGCATTTGCGCACAAAATAGCGATAAGCAGCAACTTTTTTCTTCCTTGAGGCAGAGTTATCAACAGAGAGTACCATCTTGCCAGCTTCTTTTGATGTGAAAGAGTTGTGGATTGCTTCTTCTGTGGCCTCAATCTTCCTTGCCTTATCAACTGCCAAGGTGTAACTACCTTGAGCAACTGGGACAAATTCAGCACTATATTCCAGTTCCCAGCCTCCCACCACAATATCCCATGTGATAGTTGCACCACTCTATCACCCAATAACAAGAAATTAACAACAAATCTATAACCTTTTCCTTATGTACCTAAAATTCAAAACCAAAATGAAGAAACCTAGACAATTCTCATAGGGTAAATGAAGAATGAAATGTAGAAAATTGTAACCTCGATTCCTTCTATTTGTATGTTCACTTTCTCCCCCCCTTTAACTGTGAACTCAGAAGCAGGTTTTGGGGGACCATTCTCCAAATCACTGGGTCGACTTAATCCACCATACCGAACGGGAATATTCTCTGGCCTTATAAATCTGAACAAAAGACAATAACCTCATCTTAAACTACAAAACCAATAGATATTGTGGGGTAATAAGCATTTTGTTTGATACAAGTGTGGTTTAACACAAAGGATACCAAGGAAACACAACTTCAATTCAAAATAGAAAAAAATAATGAATAAAACAAAACTCGAGACAAAATTGTAAGGAAGATGAAAGTTGAGAGCCAATTTGAAATCTTTCTATAAATAAATTTTAAAAGAAAGAAGGCATTCCCGAATCAAACTTTCAAAACTAATTACTTGTAGAGTGTCTCTGCAGCATTTCCCTCCTTAGAGATCAAAAACTTGCTCTTGGTTCTTTGGGTCAGAAACGGACTAAACATTGAATACAACACGCTGAAGTACCATGGCACATTGATGAAAATCTGACAGCAAGAAAATGAGACAAGCAAGAAAGTAGTCAAATTCCCATCACACCGTGACATGACAAAAAATAACAAGCAAAGAACCAATGACGTGTTTGGATAAGCACACATAAAATGAACTAAACCTCTGTACTAAATTAAAATTAACTTGAAAACATGAAAGAGTTTCAGCAAAAGTTAAAGCATACAAGTTTGTTTTTTTACAAGATTATAAATCGCAGAAGCAGTTCCATCCTGCTCCTTAACAATATAAAGAAATTCAACTAATGCAGTCACAAATGTGGTAAAATCCTTGTCATTAGCCAGAATTGCATTCATGAACCAACTTTTAAAATCTTGGTTTTTATTTTCATACATAAAAGTTTCATTTATTCTATTTTTCTGTTTGCATCTTATAAAACTGAATTATAAATAACGAGTGGCTATTCCTTCCTCAATATCTAGTTGCAAGAAACCCCATTAGCCTACCTTAATCAAAGTCTCCACTTTCAATCACATTTTTTAGTCAACAACACTCAAGCCTCGAACAAAGAACTTACCTTGCGAGCTACCATTTCAGGATAGTTATCTTGGAAGAGAGAGAGTATCTGGTTAGAAGCGACCCTGAGTTCTCTCTTGGGCATGTCCTTAAGGTCGGTGACCTGAATGAGCGAGTTGATACCACCGGGCTTGAAGTGAAGCATCTTCACCCCTCTCTCCAGAACCTGAACCCTCCACCTTAAGAACCTCTTCAGCTTCTCCTCATCCCCGAACACCCTCTCATACATCTCCTTATCCTTGAACACCCCATAGGCATTGTAGCACACAGGGTGCCCCTCTCTATCGTACCCGTGAGTGTATGCCACCACTCCTTCCAGCTCCTTGAATCCCAGCTCCTCCTCCACAATGTTGTCAGCTCCGAACTCGGTCCTCCACGCGAGGCACTTGAGGAGCATGTTAAGGGCGTCGTGGACCCTGAAGTCCCTCGCTCGGAGGAACTTCAGGAGCAGCACGTCGCCTCTGTCGCCGCCATCGAGCAGGGGCACGCCCCACATCGAAGGGGGGTTCGAGGAGTCCGAGGAGGCGAGGAGTTTGTCCTTGAGGTCTTGAAGGGCCTTTTTCTCGGAGGGTTTGAGGTGGGAGACGAAGTAGGTGTCCTCTTTGAAGGAGGGGGCTGTCATGAAAGAGGTGAATGTTGTCTTCTTTGAAGGCTTTGGAGAAGCTTCTGCAAGGTCACGGAAAGGTGTGGAAGAGGGTGTTGTGTCCATTGAAGGGGAGTGTAGAAGATGACCCAGATGGAGTTTTTGCATGGGAATGGAGAATGTGGGTTGGTTTTGTGCCAAAGGACACAGCTTTTGTACAAGGAGAGAAGGAAAATGAGGAGACAGAAAAGGAACAGGTTTCTTAAGTGTTGTTAAAGTGGTTTTTTTGGTTCTTGATATTGTTTTTTTAAACTCTTCTTTTGTGTGGGAGTTGAAGCTGTGAAAGCACATTTAAAAGGGGTGAAGAAGAGAGTAAAGGCACGCGCTGGTTTTAAGCAAGAGTGAAGTGTTTCAAGTTTCAAGTTTCAACTTTTAAACCGAGTGCAGTTGGAAAGTGACTGGGGGCAGACACTGTTTTGGCATGCATGCTAAGTGAACAATTAGTAAATAATTTTTTTATTAAAATATGCTAATAATATAAAATGTTATATTATTTTATAATTGGTGCTCATAAGAAACTTTATTACGAAATCATTTTTTAAGGGTTTGGCTGAGTAAAAGTTAATTTCTGTTTGAAACAGAGAAATTAATGGTGTTTGACATGTAGTGACACGGTACATGTGTGTTTGATTGCCAAGTGACACGCGTGCTGAGATATTTCTAGTTTTTTTGGTATAAAATTTTTTCGAAGAAATACAGAAACATAAGAGAGAAATTAAATTGTTTTTTCTAATTGTTATACCTATAATGAACATGTACTCAAGAAATTTTTTTCATGTAAATGAACTTGTTGCTAATTGTTTATAGTGTGCTTCTAATTCAAGAAAATCAGGAGCAAAGCTATTTTATAGTAAAAATAATTATTTGAGAGACCAATATTAATGAAAAATAAAAAAAAATAAAGAAATTACATATAAAACTCAAACAAAAAACATGAATGGCTTTCACGAGGTAAGCTTCTGCCCTAGTGCACAGGTAACCCACTTTATTTGACTTGTATTTTTTTGAAAAAATAAAATAATTTGAACTAAACAAAAAAATCCAATAAATATGGCGTTAAAATGCCATAGCCGATAAGCTTTGCAGACATTGTTTGTCCATAAACCCTAAAAGGCACAGAACCATGTTTGTCGTATGTTGGAGGGAACAATTTTTGTCTGCATATATATAGTTTGGATGAAATGCATGCATGTATGCTATGGCATGGCTAACGATTTTAGCTGATGCAGAACATTAAATTAAAAAGGATTTGGCAGAGCATAAATCACTTTCAAGTGAATTTCTTTATCAAGAATTGATACACTCATTGATAAATATTAAAATTTGAAAGTGATTGGACACGGCTTTGTACATGTATTGTCAAATGTCAATTTCTGCATGTGAAACTATTGCATATCCAAGAGTGGTCACGTATTTAGCAGCATAATATATATGTGGACAATATTGTCTCCATTTTGAAACTGATTGAGCTTAATAGTCATGCATGCATGAACTACCACCTTCTTGATAGGTCTACTAATTTAGTTCAAGGCCACTGTTTGTGCTGGAAAACTGAGCCACTCTTGGCATGACCAAAAATATGAATAAGGTGTTGCAGGCTTTGGATTTTGCTTGCTCCAAAGCAAGAAACATTGTAATTATTACTGAGGCAGCGAATCTCTCAACAGTTTCCAGTGTTGGAAACTGAGAATATAGTGTGGTCCAGTGCCTGTGGCCGTGACCATGGTTCACGCCAGGGAAATTAATTGCCACTTGAAAAACTATGGAATCACACCAATGAAAAACACAAATCTTTTTGTATTCAGATTCAGTCAAGTATATATAAACCTAGTTGGTATGTGTGTGCATCTCTCTCTCAAAGTAACATTTAGGAGGTTATTCCAATCCTAGTTAAAGGACTTGGTTGGTCTCATTATTTGTCATAATATTATGCATGATAGAGTTGTTTAATCAAATTAGGGCAAGACAACACAGGATATAAGAGCTGGAGAAGTTGTTTCTATGATGGTGCACTCCTCCATACTTTAAATAACATTATTAGAAAAAATACATAATAGAATAAAACGTTAAAACGTTGGTTAAAGCATAATCGGGATAAATAAAATTAGCGGTAACATTTTTAAAATTACTTGAACAAATATTACGATGAATACTACGAATCAATATAATATATCATATTCTATATTAATTACCACTTTTAACCAATTAAAAAGTTTATAAAATTTAAAATTTAAAATCAATTTAGTGGTAAATATATTACATCAATTAAGAAATTCAGTCAATATAATAAATACTAGATATTAGATACTACATCGTTTAGATTTTCATCCCATATAATATCTCTTTTAGTGACTTCTAAATTACCATCACTTCTAAATTATAATTACAATGACGTCATTGTAATGATAGTTAGGAATGGTTATTTCTTTTTAAGTATCATTTTTAATGACTTAAATTTTGATGCATGGTTAATGGTAAATCATGAAATTTGACTCATTAACAAAAGATGAAAAAAAGACTGGTTGATTTTCTTTTCTTTTTGTGTTGTACAAATAAAGGAAGATAGAAGAAATAATTGAGACAGTTGCCTAAAGGAAAAGGCATAGGAAGATAGCAGTAATGGTGTTAAAGTTTGTTGAGGTAATGCTTTTTATTGTGGGGAGGTAAGAGTACCGTGAGACTGGAGAGTACTGCTACTGCCTTATTCAGACACAACCTGTTCAATACTCCTATACCAAGTTCCAAGACTAGCATTTTGTGTCCCCATCACAAACCCTAAACTTAGAAACATGTAACAAGGACTACTACACCTTCTGCAGAATCACAAACTCAAGCATTGTACATGAGCAAAATGGTTTGAAATTTCTGAAGCATTGAAAGGTCAGGAATATCCCAAATTCCTGCCAAAAATCCTGAACATGGCTAGAAGCTGAAGGGAAAGTACACAAACCTTGTAATGGGTTAAATGAGGATGTGGTTTCAAAGTTTAGAAGCAAAGTAACAATTTTGCAAATGCAAATCTTGAAGTGCATGCAAAATGTTCACAGTAAAAAAAAAAAGTGAAAAAGGAAGTTTTGGTTCTGAACCGATCAGCTTCAGAATTGAAATGCTTAATTCAGGCAAGTGTGAACATTTGACTAGATTTTCTTCTGTCACACCTAGTTATAGAGTTATAATACATGGACATAATTGAACTTGGTTTGGTTGAAGTGAATGAAAAGAAACAAAAATGAAGGGATAGAAAACATGTATATTAAATCTGTTTATCTTGTTTGGATAATTTAGTATAAAGAAAGGTTGGTGATTTGAGTTACATAAGCAACTCGTTTCTTTTAGAAAATGACTAAATTAGTTTTATTTTTGCATACTTGTTGTTTTGAAATATTTATATGATTTTATATTTAAGTTTTAAGATTTTTTTTTTATATTCAAAAACTTTAAAAATCATGTGAAATTTTTTTTTCTCTTTTTCTTCTTTAAACCAAACAACACATTAAGCTAGTTTTAAAGTTGGGTATTGTGAAAAAGTTAACTTTAAATACTTAAAATTATTGAAATGTGTGAAATAAACATTTATTTAAAAAAAAGTGAGAGTTGATTTTTCAAAAGTAAAATAATAAAGACTTGATAGCTTTTCACTAAAACTAATTTTGTTTTCTCTCAAACGGTTAAATGAGGTTTTATTAGAGTTATTTCTCATCCAAGGATTATTATGAATTTTAATTTATTTTTTGAATATCACTCTGTCACATCATATGGAACAGGTAATTTTAATTTTAAAATATTTTCTTTGTAATTTTAACTCTAGTGTAAGATACTTATAAAATTCGCACTTCAAAAATTTTGTATTTATTTATGAGTAGAAATATGCTTTTAAAAAAAATCTTTATTCATATAAGTTAAAATTTTAAATATTATATCATGTGAACATGTTTAAAGTTATGATAAAGCAATAAGACTCAAAATAATAAAGTTGTGATTATAAGAAAAACACACATCACCTTTTTATAAAATAATGTGCTTTTTACTGTTTTGTTTTTCTGTTTCTGTTTGTAGTGTACTCTTATATTAACTTTCTTTCTATATACTCTTATATTAACTTTCTTTCGGTGTATTCTTATATTATCCCAGCACAAGAAATCCAAAAAAATTTAAGCAAACATATGTTCACATCCAATAAACTTTTATCATCATTTCACAATTACTATTTTACTCTTTATTCTTTTTAATAAATATAAAATTTTATTTTTATAATGACTATAATATTCTTAAAGTCAGTAATAAGTGATTATTACATGTAAAAAATTATTATTCAAGAAATTTATGCACTGTTGGTTTGGATAAGTGGATAATATTGAATTAATAAAATTGTGTAAAATGAATAATAGTTATCAAATTTTGATAGAATATTATAGTTTTATGGATACTTAAACTAATCTCGAAACGATGTCGTAAATTTATATTTTTAATTTTAGTTTTGATATGATAAATTTTTTTGTTAAAGTTTAGTAATTAACTATATATGTTAGAAAATTACAGAATAAATATTGTGAATAATGAATTTAGCCATCATGTTAAATTATTAAGAGTCATAATTCAATAGAAGAATCACATACCTAAATCCATGGATGAAGATGAAACACGCGATAGGATTATGATTTTCCTCAACCAAAATCTTTCTTATTCCTATTGCTAGACTTTAGAGTGACTCTTTTGATAGGGTAAGAGATCACAAAGTTTGTGATTTTGGTATCCCTTTTTATTCTAATAATCTCTCAAAAAATGATTTTCACCAATTAATCTGAGAAATTAAGGAGGTCGTTAAAACTATATTAAATGACTCATTAAAATCATCTTAATGACGAACGATTTGAAACGTTAAGGAAATCAACAGCTAATGTATGATTATATAAGTAAACCAATATATATAAATATATAGTCCACAATTAGACTAAGAAAATATAATTTCCTAAAAATCTCCCACTTGGACTATATATATTATCTTGAAATAATCATATCACAAAATAAAACAAAAGTGCACATACCGAATGCTATTTATCCTTAACTACTTAAACAATCTGGTTCATCTCATATACCAATAATCGAATTATCGCGACTTTCATCACATTAAATTCGCAACTGAACCACAATGATTACCATACAGATATACTCAACGACATAAATCAAGTCTTAATGAGCAACATGAAAATCACATGAAATTTGATCTCATGCATGTTTATTTCCAACTGGTCCTACTTTAAAATCTTCATTAAGATTTACTCAAAATTTGCAATTTAACATTATAAACAACATAATGTAAATCATCATCCTTTATTATGCAGAAAATTAAATAATATAATGTCTAACATAAAACATATAAAGTATACAAAATAACCCCACTAAACCATATTATCATCAACAATGATACCCATATGAGCAATATGTTCATGAAAGACTTCAGGAATCAATCCTTCGGTTAATGGGTCTGCTAGCATAAACTTTATTCTTATATGTTCTATAGGAATATATTTTTCTTGAACTCTCTCCTTAACAACTAAAACTTTAATATTTTGACTTTATTGAGCTCTTGTTGTTGTTGGAGTAAAGTACTATTGAATTATTGTTACAATAAATCTTCAATGGCTTTTTAATGCCATCTACCACATGAAGCCTGGTGACAAAGTTTCATAACCATATGCCATGGTTAGATGCCTCATGGTCAAGTATCTGCCCAGAACTCTTACTATAAATATTGTATCGGGACGTGTGCAGACTTGAGCATACATTAAGTTCCCTATTTCTGATCCATAAGTTTTATAATTCATTATTGTCCTTTCAAAATCATTTTGGGACATTGTTTGAGACTAAACTTGTCTCCTTTAGCCATAGTTGTGTCGACATACAAGATTCGAAATACATATTTACTCTCACTGAACTTGTAGTATACACAATCATCAACAATATTTGCCTCAAAGCCATATGAGGTAATAACCTGATGAAACTTGTAATACCATTGACGGGAAGCTTGTTTAAGACCGTAGATGGATTTCTTTAATTTGCAGATCATAGACTTTGAATTACCTGACACAAAGTTTTTTTGTTGCACCATATAAATTGTCTCATCAATGTCTTCATTAAAAAATGTCGTCTTAATATCCATCTGATGTAACTCTAAGTCAAAATAGCTACTAATGTCATTATTGTTCTAAAGAATCTTTTGAAGATACTAGAGAAAAGGTTTCTTTATAATCTATGCCTTCTCTTTAAGTAAAGTCCTTAGCGACTAGACAAGCTTTATATCTTTCAATATTACCCATAAAATCCCTTTTAGTTTTAAATATCCATTTACAACCAATGGGTTTCACACCTTCAGGTAATTCTACTAGATCCTAAACCTCATTGTCCCTCATAGATTTAATCTCCTCCTCCATGGCACCAATCCACTTTTGAGATTTAGAACTTTTCATGGCTTCACAGAAGTTGATTGGGTCATCTTCTGTTAAACTAATGTCATCCTCATGTTCTTAGAGGTACACAAGGTATTCATCCGAAATAGCACTTCTCCTTTCTCTTGTAGATCTTCTTAATGACACTTCTTAATGTTGTTGAGTTTGTTCTATAAGTTGTATTTGAGGAGGACTCTCATTGTTATCTTGTTCTATAATTGTGTCCTGAATAATAATAGGTATGAATACCTTATCATTATCAATAATAGATTCCTCATCAAAAACAACATTTCTAATGTTTCCTTCCCCTCCAAACTCAACATCCTCGAGAAAAAATGTATTTCCCGTTTTAAAAATTGATCTTGATGTAGGATCATAAAACTTGTATGCTCTTGAGTGTTCAACATAACCAACAAAATAGCAGCTAACTGTCCTTGAGTCCAGTTTTCTTAATGCGGCTTATAAGGTCATGCCTCAATTGGATATCTCCAAATGTGTAAATGTTTTAGGCTAGGTCTTTTATTAGTCTGGAGTTCATAAGGGGTTTTGTTAACTGCTTTGCTTGGTACCCTACTAAGGATGTCCACTGCGGTCTTTAAAGCTTCTCTCCAAAGTGATTCAAGCAAGGTGGAATGACTGATCATACTTCTCACCATATCCTTTAAGAGTCTGGTTCCTTCGTTCTGCAACACCATTCATACTGGGTTTGCCAGACATGGTGTATTGCGGGACAATACCGCACTCTTTTAGAAAAAGCGCAAAAGGTCCTGGACGTTGTTCTCCTGATCCATCATATCTTCCATAGTATTCACCACCATGGTCAAATTTGACAGCTTTAATTTTCTTTCCAAGTTGGAGTTCAACTTCAGCTTTGAAAGACTTAAAAAACGTCTAAGGATTTGGGACTTCTCATGAATTAAATATAAGTACCCATAACGAGAGTAATTGTCTATAAATGTAATAAGATACTGTTGTCCATTTCGTGAAGCAGTGGGAAAGGGACCACATATATTAGAATGTATTAGTTCTAAGACATCTTTAGCTCTCTCTGCGCTTAGTTTTCTTTCATTTGTTCTTTTCCCCTTGATACATTCAATACAGACTTGAAAATCCTTTAAATATAGGGTTCAAGAATTCCATCCACCATAAGCCTCCAAATTCTCTGTTTAGAGATGTGGCCTAAACGTTTATGCTATAATGAGGCAGAATTCTCATTTAATTTTCGTTTTGTACCTCTTGAACTTGTTTGCATATTTCATTGCAGAAATTTAAATCAAGCTTATACAGATTATCAATTAAAATAAAACGAAACAAATAATATGAGTTTTGGAAGAGACTAACTTTATTATTTCTAAAAGAACAATGATAACCAAATTTGTCCAAACGAGAAACAGAAACTAAATTCTGTCTAAACGATGGTACATAAAACGTCTCAAATAAATCCAAAAAATAATCCAGTCTTAGAACATAATCTGAAGATTCCTATACCTTCCACTGCAACTTTATTGTCATCCGTCACATAGATGAATCTTTCAGCATCACTTGGTGGTCGGCTCCACAGGCAACCCTGCATAGTAACACTTATATGACTATTAGCTCCAGAATCTACCCACCAAGTGTCCATAGGTGCAAAACTTAAATTAATCTTTTGATAGAAAAATTAACTATAAGTAGTACTCTCATTGCAGTTATCAAATATTGTAAAAAAATCCTGTCAAACATTAAGTCTTTCTTTGGACCGACTGAATATTCACATAGAACCTTGAGAATTTGCAACCTATTTATCTACTGCATACATTTTTTATCAATTGGCCAAACAATAATCTTCCTTTAGGCCGACTAGTGCTTGCATAATTAGATAATAAATAAATAAATATATAAACTGAAGGTTCAATATTTATTATTTGGCCAAACAATAAAATTCCTTTGGGCCGTTTATTATTTGCATAAATAATAAGCATCATATTATCAAACAATAATCTTCCTTTGGTTGATTAGTGCTAACATAATAAATAAATATATCAACTGAAGATTCAATGTTTATTATTTGACCAAACAATAAACTTCCTTTGGGTCGTTTATTATCCTTATAAATAATAAGTATTATAAAAAAAATTCAATGTTTATTATTTCGCCAGACAACAAACATCCTTTGGGTAGTTTATTATCCGCATAAATAATAAGCATTACAAAAAAAGACTTCAATATTTATTATTTGGCCAGGCAACAAACTTTCTTTGGGTCGTTTATTATTCGCATAAATAATAAACATTGTAAAAAAAATTACATATGAGCAGCGGGTATAACAATGGAAATAAAGACCTGGATCTGTGAATCGTATTCAAGGTCGAAAAATATTACATATGCTTTTCAGGGCAATTAACCAGCGGAATTATTATGTATATCATACCAACAATTCATATGAATTACCAAAATTGTAACAAACAGAAACCAATGTCATAATACAATAAAACGAATTATATAATATAAGACGAAAGCGTAAACATCAAATACAATTATGTGCATTTATTCTTTAATTCCAAATTGGTATAACAACAACATAATTCAATCCAATGATAAAAACTTTATTCCCAATAATTTAACATGAAATACTGCGGATGGTCTCTTACCTCATCAAAAGAGTCACTCTAAAGTCTAGCAAGAGGAATAAGGAAGATTATGGTTAAGGAAGATCATAACCCTATCGCGTGTTTCATCTTCATCCATGGATTCAGGTATGTGATTCTTCTATTGAATTATGACTCTCAATAAGTTAACATGAAAGAGGCTCTGATACCACTTGTTAGAAAATTACAGAAAAAATGTTCTGAATAATGAATTTAGCCATCATGTTAAATTATTGAGAGTCATAATTCAATAGAAGAATCACATACTTGAATCTATGGATGAAGATGAAACACGCAATAGGGTTATGATCTTCTTCAACCAAAATCTTCCTTATTCTCTTACTAGACTTTAGAGTAACTCTTTTGATGGGATAAGAGACCACAATGTGATTTTGGTATATTGGAGACCATCCCTTTACTTCCTTTTTTATTCTGATAACCTCTTAAAAAATGATTCTCACTAAATCAATTAATCTTAGAAATTAAAAAACTGAAATCAACAACTAATATAATTATATAAATAAATAAATATATATAAATATATAGTCCGGAAATATAATTTCCTAACAATATAAAGTCCTAGGCCATTATAAAAGCAATTATTAAAATCTGATTTTTTTATTAAAAATTTGATACAATTATTTTATTTTTTTAGATTAAAATAAAAGTATTTAAAAAACTAAATATAAACCAAATCCAAATAATCAATTCAAATTAGTAACTCATCTAACAAGTGAAATAATCATATATAAATTTTGAGTACTTTTAAGAATAAGAGAATGCATCTTGGCTTTTATCAGCTGCAGAAGTCAAAAATGCCTACAGAACTGCATAGTGAAAGCCAAATCTATATGAGAATCCTGGTGCATAAAAATAATTATATTTTTGTTTCAATTGCTTAGAGTGGGTTGAAAATACGACCAAAATTTTCGTTTCAATTGCTTAGAGAGGGCAATGGTTCAGTTTTACTGGCAATTTATTGTTGTTGGATGGAACATTTTACCTCAAATATTCCTATGCAAATATTTCTACATGTCACTTTTCAACTAGATACATCTAAAAAATCCTTTACCAGGATTTTAGAAAAATCTCATAATACTATCGTAGCCTTCTTTTGGTACAAACATAATAATCGTGGCTGGTTATTTCCAGTGGTTAATAGATTGAACTTGCGGAGGAAGATTTCATCTCATAGCTTCATGTTGGAGCTTGTCCATGGACCTTTTGTACATAAACTAGTGTTTGATACATGTAATGCAATACTCACTCTATAAATCTGTTGTCCTTGCTTTTCTTTTGCTGAAGTCACAGACCTTTCAACAGCTTCATAAATCACAAAATTTATCTCAAAATCAATCTCTTTCGATCTCTGTTCAAGGTCACATCATCACGCATATAAGCTCAAGCAGGGCTTAATAACCCAGTTTCGTGTTTATATGGAGAAAATCCAGAATTTTACCATTGGTCCTCCTAGTTTAATGCTCCTTGTTGTTGATGTTGTTCAAACTTCAAAGCTCCTGTTCATGCTTTAGACCCTTCGAATCAAACAACAATTTTTTGTTCATATTTTAAAGCACAAACCTAATTTCACTTCAATCCTAACTTCATGTCATGCCTCATAAAATGTGGACATGGTAGGATCTTCAGAATGGATGTCCTTTCCCCCTTTGCCATTTAACTTATCAAGAATTCTCCATGTCACAGAATCAGGAGTGAGCCCATTCTTTTTCATCTCTCTGACAATTTGGTAAGCTTCACTTTTCAAACCAAGATTGCACGCACAGTTGATTAGAATATTATAACTAAATATATTGGGAGAGACCCCAGAATCTACCAACTCATACAAGAAATGACAAGCCTCGCTAAAATTGCCAGAGCGGCAGAACCCTTTAAGAATTGCTGCGTAAACAAAATTATCATGAACCCCTGAAGGCCATATAACATTCTGCCAAAATCTCTTTGCTTCTTCTACTTGGTCAGATTCACATAGACCTTCTAGCACCACTGTATACGTGGTACTATCTGCAGTAATGCCATCATTTACCAAGTCATCAAGAACCATCAATGCATCATTTGGTCGCCTTAGTTTGAACAAACCTCGGAGAAGAGCATTATAAGTCACAACACTAGGTTTTATTCCATTTTCGGGCATCAGCTTATGAAATAGATCAAGAGCTTCATTGATTCTTGCAGCATCCAACATACCAGAAATCAAAGTAGTGAAGGTCACAACATCAGGTGCAGCAAATTTTCCCATTAACATATCATGTAATACCTTTGATGCTTCATCAACCCTACCCATCTTGCAAAAGCCATTGATCACCGTGTTGAGGGTGATCACGTCAGCATGACACTGGTTCTCAAGCATAAACACAAGCACATTCAAAAGCTCCGTCGGATTGTTCACAAGACAAAGAGCTCTCAAGTAAATGTTGTAAATCCTAGTCTTGTCAATATGTTCCTTACTCAGCATGAGTTTCAAAACTTCCCTCGCCTTGTCCACATCCAACACTTCACAAAGAGCTTCCACGAGTACCTTATAAGTATGCTCAGATAACATAAACCCAAACTCAGCTCCTTCCTCTAACAACTGATAAGCCCTCATACAATCACCATCCTTGCTAAGCCCATGAATGACATAATTATAAGACACCTCACTCGGAACAAACCTTCTTTTCCTCATTATATAAACAATCCTAGCTGCCCCATTATGCCTCCCAACTCTGCAAAGTGAATCCACCATCTGTCCATAAGCAACTTCCTCAGAAAGACCACTCCCGAACGGCAACTCCTCAGCAATCCTAAACACTTCACCAAAAAACCCCTCCCTGCACAAAGAATCAACCAAATTTGCAAATGCTGCGGTCTTAACCGAATCTTCAGTTTCCACACTCATCATCTCCCACAACCTGCACATCAACTCCCTCCCACCTTCCACATCCCTCTGCCGAAGAACACCACGAATCAAAACACTGTAAGTCACCGAATTCGGCTCCACGCCACTCTCACGCATTTCATCGAACACCTTGCGCGCGTCCCTAATTCCACGAACCAAACAATACCCATTAATCAAAGTGGTGAAAGAGACAACATTTGGGCAATGCCCACGGCTCTTCATGTCAAAAAAGAGCCTGTGAGCGTCCAGGGGTTGATGGGCATGGCAAAACTGGTCCATCAGACGGTTGTAGTTGACCAACGAGGGAACGAAACCGGGCTTGGAAGCGATGAGGGATTGGATGAGGCGCCAGGTGGCGTGAGGGGTTCGAGAAGCGAGCATGCGAGCAAGGAGGACGTTGCAGGTGCGCTCGTCGGGGAGGGAGGCAGAGGCGAGGGAGAGGGAGAGGGAGAAGCGATGGTGCGCTTCGGAGAAACGGCGAGAGTCGCATAGGGAGTGAACGATGGTGGCGATGTTGTGTTTTGGGGGTGCATTTTGGGAGTGGTGAAGTGAAAGAGAGGTAAAGAGATTTGAGAGTTGAAGGGAGAGTGGAATGAGTTTGGGTCTGCGGAGAACTGCCGCCAAGGTTGTGTGCATAGTTGCAGCAGCGAGCGAAGCTTAGAGTACTCATACATTCACACCACTACGTGTCGCGAAGAAGAAAGGGCCTGTGACTCGCGAGAAAGCAAAATAATTTTTAAACATTTTTTTAATTATTTTGTTTTTTTTCACGTTTTAAACTTTCTCTGAAACTATTATTAATACAATAATTTATATTAGTAATTATATTAAATTATATATTAATAAGTATATTAAATTATATGAATAATTATATTAAAT
>Ga0123340_1002591_pt1 | contig 16449 bp, 8 predicted proteins | sample SirMexnodulemix_FD_89961 | JGI IMG/M metagenome (GOLD analysis project Ga0123340, IMG submission 89961) | Root nodule microbial communities of legume samples collected from Mexico - Siratro Mexico nodule mix | ecosystem: Host-associated > Plants > Roots > Nodule | place: Mexico: Nepantla... | reverse complement strand
TTATTGTGGTGAGATTGTTTTAATCTCATATAACATCTTGGGCGGATGATTGAGACATATAATTGTCTATTTTGTATTGTCATATTTTGTTTATTATGATTTGCGCAATTGATGTTATGACATAACTTTGAGACATTTTGGACCCAGTCTCAAATTATTATTATGATGAGATTGTTTTAATCTCATATAGCATATTGGGTGGATGATTGAGACATAATTGTATATTTCACATTTATATAAAGGTCACTGAAATGTAGGTGTTTCATTTTTATATGATATCATCACTCCTTCGAGTGTGATTTTCTGCAGTAATAAGAAACTTACATATTTCATTTTGGATATTTTGGTTATGAATTTTGTAATATTTTGGCATCTTATTATGGTCACATGTTGTAAATTGTTCTAGATTTAATTTCTCTAGATTAACTTATTTGCCAAAATATTATACAGCCATTATTGTTATTATTTATTTGATTGTTATTATTTATTTAGTTACATAAAATAATATTGTTTATATTATGTAAATATTTATTAAGTCAGCTGATAATAGGTGGGCTGAACCCATTATTAATTAATAATATATAAAAGAGTCCCTACAACTGCCTTATGTTTAAAATTTCATTTTAAAAATATTTTTTTTATTAATGTCTTATGTTTATTTTACATTATTTTAGAATATTTATTTTTAAATAATTTTTTGTCATTAATAATAAATAGTTCGAAATGTGGTTGATAAAACTTAATTTACATAATAATTCTAGAATATCTATTTTCAATTAATTTTAAATTCACTTTATATCATTAACAATTTCAAAACTGAGAACAAAAAGATAGAGTAAGAGGAGAAAGAAATGGAAAGTAAAAACAAGAAAGCAAACTTCTCTATTCTTCACCTAATACAATGTTAATGACTTGTTAAAATTTTTACATTTTGAAGAAAAACGGAATCTAAAATATATTACACATAATTCATAATCTAAAATTGATGTTCAACTATTTTGAATCAATTATTTTAAGAGTTCTATAATACATTTTTGAATTATAACAAAAATAATTTATAATATATTTGAGAAGAATCATTCCACAAACTTAAAATTAGAACCTTCAAGAGAACTTTATCTCATTTTTTTTTTTAAATCTTTCAAAAAGTTTGTTCAGAAAACATAGTTACACCTCCCTTCTTCGTATGCCTACTTACTCTTTCTCAAAATCAACCAATATGTAGTCTTAATTGTAAAGCTAATTTGTTTCCCTTTCGAAAAACCTTCAGAAGAGTACATTGTGGAAGCGTTTAAAAAGAACTCGGCAAAAGCCTTTAAGGTTTCAAATTTTTAAGTTTATGGAATGAACATTTTTAAATCGTTCATGATATTTCTGAAATAAAAAAAAATTATTACGTAACATTTCGAAATAATTAATGTACAATAGTTACAAATCAATTTTAAATTATTACTTGAGATGATGTGTCGGATTTCCACTGTGAAATATATTTGTTCAGAATGTTTATCATGAAATTTCTTTAATACATTCTTGGAACGTACTTTTTAGAAATTACAGTATTTTAAAAAACCATTTTGTAATTATAATGTAGCGGGAGGTGCACACAGAAAATACGAGGGTGCAGAGTTGCCTAGGAAGACTGGGCCGAGAATATGAAGTCCGTGTTGATGGTAGGCCCAATAACAGCCCATAATACTGAGAACAACGAAACAAAAAGAGAGCGAGTGAGCGAGCAAGTCTGAGTTTTCTCTCTGTTTGTGTGTGAATCGTGTGCGTGATCGCTGAGATCTGAATCTATCGATGGCGACGCCGGACCACCTCTTCAACCTCCGCAACAATTTCTACCTCGGCGCCTACCAAGCCGCCATCAACAGCAGCGACGTCTCCAACCTCTCCGAAGATGACGCCCTAGAGCGCGACACCCTCGTCCACCGCTGCTACATCGCCCTCGGCCAGTTACAGTTCGTCATTTCCGAGATCCAAGACGATGCTCCCACTCCTCTACAGGCCGTCAAACTCCTCGCCCTCTATTTCTCCTCTCCCGACACCAAGGCATGCTTCCTTCGTTTTCTCCTCAATTTCTCGTCTCCTCTATCTATCTCATCTCCTCTCCCCTCGAAATCTCGCAGGACTCCGCCATCTCCAGCCTCAAGGAATGGCTCGCGGATCCCGCCATTGGAAACAACCCCACGCTCAGGCTCGTCGCCGGTCTGGTCTTCCTCCACGAGAATGATTTCAACGAAGCACTTAAACACACCAATGCCGGAGGGACCATGGAACTGTATAATTCTTCTCTCTTTTTTTATCTTTTTGTTTCATTTTAATTATTTCGTTTCGTTATTATAATTGTTTTTGTGTGTCTGTTTTTCTTTCAGGCACGCCTTGAATGTTCAGATCTTCATTAAGATGCATAGGTCGGATTACGCGGAGAGGCAGCTGCGGATCATGCAGCAGATTGATGAGGATCACACTCTCACTCAACTCGCCAATGCGTGGCTCGATTTGGCTGTGGTATTGATTAGTTGATTAATTTATAATATTTGTTGTGATAAGAAATTACGAATTATAATTGTTGGAGATGTGATATATGAACAAATTCAAGTATGAAAGTGATAGATTCTGCGTCTGACATGCTGATTATGTAAGATCGAGTTCGGTTTAACAGCTAAGTATGAATAATAGTAAAAAATGTGATAAATTTTGGAGTGTTTAATTGATGGGTTTGGCCGGATGATGGTGGATCAGGGAGGGTCGAAGATTCAGGAGGCGTATCTGATATTCCAAGATATGTCGGAGAGGTATCAGTCCACCAGTTTGCTTTTGAATGGCAAGGCCGTTTGCTGCATGCACATGGGCAACTTTGACGAAGCGGAGACCCTTTTGGTTGAAGCGTTGAACAAGGCACGTTTTATATACTGTTCTTATTCTATTATTAGTGTTCTCTTCCATGGATTTGACAATTTAATTGATTTTGTATTGTGGTTATGATTTTCCTAGATTTTTAAATTCCTGAGTGACTTTCCGAGAATTTTTAGTTGTTATAGACAGACACACCAGTTTCTGGAGTAGGTAGGGGAAAGAAGAGAGAAATGGAAAGAAAAGTAGAAGGAAGAGGGAAAAGTGATAGATTTGATGAGTGATATTATAGAAAAGAAAGATAGGAAGAAATTAGGGTAGAAAACAAATGGAAGGGAAGGTGAATGTTGTTTATATTTTTTTCCTTTTAAACTGATCTCATCCTGAAAGGACTTTTTTTCTGCGTGTACTTTGTGCGAGCTCTTATTTTAACTTTTAAGCTGTTGTTCTAAAATGCCATTTAATGGGTGATTTGTTGTTTTGGAAAATTGTGTGATGAAAATGTGTCTGGCTTATACAGGACGCCAGGGATCCTGAAACGCTAGCCAATCTAGTTGTATGCTGTCTTCATCTTGGCAAGCCATCTAACAAATCATTCAGGTAAACTCTTTGGACATTTTTACTGTTTGTTTCCTCTCTCTTTCTCTATGAATAACTTGGTTACTTGTTCCGGGAAAACCCTTTTCTTTTATCGCTGTATGTCTATTGAAAATATCCTATTTCTTGGATATAATGTCGTACATGGCTGGCTGAATCTTTAGTTCCTTGAGAAAAGTGTATTCAATTCTGAATCGATTCGATTCTATGTATTTGTTATGAGTCAGGGCATGCTAGGTGTATTTGTATTTTGTAGATGGAGTTATTATGCCTTCCTAACTAGTTAAAAAACTTTCTTAGCTCTTAAGTTTTAAATGGTAGTATTGGGTGAATGTGAGCTTCAAGGTTGACACTGATGGAGCAATGTTTTCAAAGCATGCACCCATTCTTGTTATAAGTTGATGAATCTCTAGAATTTATATGAATTCGATATTGGACCAATCAATATTCCATGGTTAACAGGTTTTAAATCCAAACCTCACAATGATTCTTAGTTTGGCTTGTTTCTCCCCAATTTGGAGTGTCAAACCTTATCAATACTGAATCTTACACTCTTAACATGGCCTTCAACAGTTATAGTAATTAGTGAAGTTAACATTAGTTATATAAATAAGAGAACATGAGTTGGCCTCAAACTAACTGGTAATATGACAAGTCTAAAACTTTAATATATAGAAAATGCTTACCATGTTAGAAATATTTGCGTATACATACACAATAGACATTTGTTCAATTTAAAGCGTTGAATAATATTGTTCAAAACATTAAACTAAGCCATGCTGGGAAGAAACTATTTTGGAGTTGAACACTGAACACCCCTAATCTACAAGTGAGTTTGATTTAAAACATTTCAAGGCTATTGACAAAAATACTGTTATTTACATTTTGAAATTCGATATTAAAAGGGTATAAAGTAAATTAATTTTAAACCTTCTTTCTTCGTCTTTCCTGTGTTGAACCAAACAGTCCCTAACTCCTCCAATTTCCTTTGTAAAAACAGCTTTCATCTGCAATCTGTCAATGGGAGGGTATTTTTTAACTTTTAATACCAATCACCTGTATGATTTTACTGAGTGAATAGGAAACATAAAGCTTTTTGTTTCTTATTTGATTGAATGCCCCGTTATACTTCTAGATTTACTTTTCCCCTTTTAATTTATTTATTGCTTTCCGTTTTTGACTTGATCTGGCTTGGTATTTCTTATTCTTTATCCCCGTATAATTTTTACCGATGTATGTGACTTCCTTTGCTTTGCAGCCAGCTGAAACTTTCCCACGCAGATCATGTACTCGTCAAACGGGTAACATCAGCCGAAGAAAGTTTTGATAGAGCGCTACAAACATTTTCTTCATGAGTCAATTATTCAATTTCTTCAGGAGTTGAATGGTTTGAGGTCTTCCATGCAATTTTTACACCTTATCGTGGCCGTTGTATTGGATTGCGTATCTTAGAACATAATCAAATGGGTCTTGTTGTAAAAGCTACATCTGACATTATTTTTTAAGCAAGTTTATTTACATCGTATATTTTACTAAAAATGCAAGGAATGGTAATAGGTATTGAGTAAACAAGATTACGATAGTGTGGATGGACTGGAGAATCTGTATTCAATTTTATCCTAAGTTTTGCATTCTCCTATTTGTATTTTTCATGTCAAAAATAAAATTGATTGTGGTGAAGTAGGTGTTTGCCAACTAAGTCGTGTATATGGCAAGGCTAGTGTACATCGTTGCGTTTTTGTGATTAGCCTGGGGTATCTATCTGGCATTTGCAGTAACATGGCATATGCAGAATGATACCGGGTTTCTATAAGCTTTATTAAAATGATAACAAATAGTATTATTTAATGCAGTGGTTTAAAATTTTAATTTTAAATTATCAAAATATAGAATAAATTATGTTGATTTTTTTGTTATTTTTTTATAAGTTCTAACTAGGGTGATTTAAATTTAATTTTTTTATTGAGATGCATAAAAATAATTCTTTTGCGATTATTTTATTTATTCTCATTATTTAAAAAATAATATTACTACTTTGTAAGATTCAGACATTTTTTTAGAAAATGCTGTTATTTTGTGGAAAACACTATAATGAATGATAAATTGATAATAATAACGACGTTACATTATGATTACACTAGTGTTACATCAATTAATTTTAGCATTAAATTAACAAGAACAATGCTGGTATTTCCATCCTTATAATAAGATATGTTTAAAAAAAATTGTTGATCCTTCTTATAAAGTATTTTATAATTTTTGCACTTTATATTTATTTTTCTTGTCTAGTGTTATGAATTACTAATGTTATGATTTGTTATATTTTGATTTAATGAATACTTAAAAAATAATTTTAAAATATTATTAATGAAAGTTAATTAGGTATTTCTTTTACTTCTTTTTAAGTATTTCTTTACAGGGTTGTTTTGGGAAAACTAATTAATACAATAGGGTATATTTTTTTATTTTACTTTTTTCATATTTGTATTACAAGGATTATATATGAACTAATTAAAAACTGGATGAAAGGTAAGGAAAAAGAGAATAATTAATGTAAATCTTCAAAGAGTTTTCTTTTAGAAATCTATAAATATAATTTTTTACTTTAATTAAATATTTATAAGACCTCTTAATAAATAAATAAAATTTCAAAAATACGACACTTAAAAAGAAGAAAAACTATAAAATATATATATATATAGCATGTAAGAAAAGAAGGGAAGTAGATTATTTGTAACATATTTTAAAATTTAACTAAATTAATTGTATTTTATTGACGTGTGATTATGTAAGAAGCCTATTGTCTAGATGGAGTATTAAAAATGTCATTTTTATGATATCATGTCATAAAATCATTACATAAAAGTGGCACATTGTAGATATTAAAAAAAACATTTAAGGAACTAAAAAAATTGAGACTAAAAATAACCGACACAGTATATGACAAACAAAAATCCATAATGATATTGGAGACGTCAAAATTGAGTCCTCCGGAAAAGCTTTTCTCTTGTGAAAAAAAAAAAAATTGTTAGAAGAAAAGAAATAAAATAAAACAAAAATAACGTAAAAAGGTCGAGTTTTTTATTCGTATTTTTATCTTCCAGTCTCAATTCTCGATTAGTTTTTATATATTTATCAAATGTTAAAAATACAAATAAAAATACCTTTTTAAATGACTTATTATAAAATCATTGAAACTTTGGAAAAAAGAACACTATTACACCTAACTCCATGATTGCATATTATTTGGTGACAGTGCCCTGGTTAGGTGAATGCTGCAACTGAAAACATTATATTATTGACTCATCGTACGTCGAATACACATGTAATAATAAGTATAACGAATGAACTAGCAAACTCCCTAAGGACAAAAAAATATAATGGTGAGGCCCATGATGTGAGATGAGTAGAAACTCAGATTGCAGATGAAATGCCATAACCATCACGATGAGATTTTTGCCATTTCCATGCAGTCTGTAAGCTCTTCTCAAGGTCAGTATATTGTGCAGTCCAATTCAGTTCCAAGTTGATCTTAGAAGGGTCACTATACACTTCTGCATAATCACCAGGTCTACGAGGAAGAAGGTCCACTTTGATGTCCACCCCTGTGGCCTTTTTGCATGCATCCACAAACTCCTTCACTGATCTACCTGATAAATTATAAACCCCTTATGAGAAATATGTGGATTGGCATCAGAACACTATTTCTTCATATTCAGAGTGTAATAAAAATCCTACCTTTTCCAGTGCCAACATTGTAGATCCCTACTTTCCCCGGTTGAACCTTTTCAAGAGCCTTCACATGAGCATCAACCAAATCGGTTACATCAATGTAGTCTCGTATGCATGTTCCATCTGGTGTCTTATAGTCAGTTCCTCTAATCTGCATGGTGGAAACAGATACAATAAAGGTTTCACTGAGGAGGCTTTTCATATGATCCTAACACCAAAACACTTCAAACACACCAAATCTATAATGATTTCATTGTCTTTTTCATTGACGTTTGTAACTTCGAATATTTGCTTAAGATATGTAATGGGATTCTTCCAAATCTTATACATTTCTAACTATCACTGAAAATTAAAACAAAGCTGGTATAAAATTTACTTATATATGGTCGACTCATGCCAAGAGTTCTACCGAGGCAATGAAAAGCATTCATCTAGTAGGAGTTTGGGTATGCATGGAAATAGCAAGATTATCATGAGTTTGGTAACTAATGCTCCTGAGAAGATGTGCATAAAATGTAAAGAAATTACATTTCATCCGAAAGTAAAAACGATAGACTCAACATACCTTTAAGCCAGTTGTAATACCACGAGCTGCATCAAAACAGGCACCAGAAATTCGACCGTGTTCTCGAAGTTCAGGTCTTGGAGCCTCTCCTAATCTGCCCTCCGGATCTGATCCAATCACATTGAAGTATCTACAAGTTTCACAGGGAAAGTAAACATAAATCACAACCATAGCTAATTCTAAACAGTTATATTTAAATACAAGTTCCATTTATTTGCTACGCTATCTTCCATTCATTGTCAGACCTCAAATACTATACCAACTGTCCAAACAACATCAAAGGTTCCGTTTTGTTATGCTAAAAAAACAAAGAAAAAATACTGATATTTATTTACTTCTAGTACATGCCAAATGCTAATAGAAGGTTTTTGTCATACAAAGAAACATAACAAGGGTCTTCCTCAAACCTTCCCAGCCCATATCCACCCATCACCATAAAGGGAGGGAAAAAACAGACAGTGACATCAAAGAGACCGAGGAAAGAAAATGGCATATTTATATTACAGTAGCATTGAAAGAGTCTGCATCTAAAAAATGGATCTTTGCCAAAAGCACAAACAAAAATGAATAATAAAAAGAAAAATCAAAACATGCATTTGACCCTCTTGAGAATCAATAGTAATTTAAGAATAAAGGGCACATATTAAACACCAATAAGCAATTTAAAAAAAGAGGAAATCAGATTTGTAAATGTAAAATACATACCTCAGAATCATTACTGCCATTTTAGAAGTTTTAGAAAAATCAAGGATGATATCTTCTGACATCTTCTTGGCTTTTCCATATGGATTAATTGGTTTCTGGAATTGAAGAAAATAATGGTAAGACTACATTCCAATGTGTATTAAAGCCATTGCAAGATGTGCAATGGAAATAAAAAATTCTTAACCAAACTCATTATTCAACCACACTTAAGATATCCCACCTGTTCTGTTTCTTCTGTAATAGGCATCTTTTCAGGCTCACCATATGTTGCACATGTACTAGAATATATTAATTTCTTCACTCCGTATTTAGCCATAGATTCCAATACCAACAAGGTATTTGATGTAATATTGTGATAATACCTGAAAAAAAAGTGTTAAAAAAAGTAGAACTGAAATACATAATTTTTAACACCAGGCGATCTCATCTAAATCTCACAAAAAACATAATTCCATCTCCCCCATCACCCCAGAAAAATAATTGGGGACCAAGTTTAGTAAATCAAAAGCAATACATTCTAGCAAAGACTCGTTTTCTACATGCATTGATGCATAAAGAACTGAGAGAGTAATCCTAGAGAACTATCAATACTGTAAATAGCTACAAAGCTAATTGTGTACGTCAAGTCATCAACCTCGACTAAGAGAGTTATTACATGAAGATACACAACTACAGTGACAACCATCTAAACATCACTTGCTATTCTCATAACAGTTTGATCCAACTCTCAACAAAAGCATATCTAATTACAACAAAGATACATAGCATAATATATTTCGTTCAATTAGCTATCATGCACACACTCCTTAGCACCCAAAATTGGTCAGTATTATGACTTTCTAAGCAACTTCTGAGTTCCGATACTCCTCATGAGATTATTTTTTGATAGGCTATTCCTAGAAGAGGTCCAACTTTTCTGTGTTATTAGTCATTTCATACACTATATCAGCAGCTACGTTGTGCTCATCTTTGTAGTTCTCATCCATGTTCTCATGATTTAAAAAACTCAATAGAAAATAATACTATTACTCAATGTTATCAGAAAAATGTAAAAACTCTTGCAATATAATCACAGACTTTATCTGTAAACCCTTGCAAAAGATTTAACATAAATTTGAAAATGTCAACTTCTATCCAAAACGTCAATCTGTTGTACAAGCTAACTGGGAGGAAGGAAGAAATAAGAAGCCACAGATAGATGCTACTTCCCAGTTCCCACTTCTTGTACCACTAGAGTTAATGTCCCTGAGTAAAAGATACAAGTACTTACTTAAGAGGGTCAAGTGTGCTCTCTCCCACATACGCAACAGCAGCAAAATGCATCACAGCATCAAATTTATTCTCTGAAAATATTTTATTCACCTAATAACCAGTCAAGTAGACAACTTTTTGGGAAATCTCTAACACTGTGCTTCAACAAAGAGTTTAAATTCAACACCAAATTATTTCTTGTAATAAGGAAAGATTATAAGGATACAGATTCTTTATCTCCCAAGTCAGCATATATAAATTGAAGTCTTCCAGGTTCTGGAAATAATTCTTGAAGAACCCTGACGGCACCCAAATTGCCACGTGATAGATTATCCTGTAAAGAAGAAAAACTGTTTAGCAGACAGAACAGTCAATGCATTCAAATTTATCAGAGCATCTTTTGATACTATGAAGAGGCACACCACTATGGTGACACGATAGAAATCCCTCAGAAGTCGTAGGGTAGCATGCGAGCCAATATAGCCTGCACCTCCGGTCACTAAAACATGAGTGACACCTGGTTCACGGATGGAAAACTGAAAAAGGCCCCAAACAAAGAATAATCAACAATTTGAAGAAAAGGGTAAAATAGCAATCAATTTACATATACAAAACATAACAAGAAAAGGTAGAAAATTATAACTGAAAACAACATATCTACAACAATTTTTCCCTTATAAATCCTCATTTTTTATTTATTCAAGATTTCTTCCTTCCTTATATCCATCTCACACCACTCGCAAACACCAAAACAAACATACACAAGCTTCATTGTTCTTTAATTTGATACAGTAAAAATAGCTCGCCATCTCTATCAATGATTCATCAGCCACTTCAAGGTATCTTTCAGTAGTAAAATAATCAACCAGCCAAGGAAACTATAAAGAAGTTTTATATATGTCAAATAACTATATCAGACAACAAAAGGGACACTATTATGCAGTAAGCCTATAAGTAGCATAATCATTCTAAGAAATCGAATAACATTTGAGAAATCATTTCTCTCACCGCCAACCAGTTAAGAAGAACAATTCATTAACAGAAATTAAACTAACAGGATTTATGGCATCATCCTTCACGTCTCATTCAGTCATTCGGATATTTATGAACAAATGTATTAAATAAAACACGAACACACATAATAGAAAGTATAACATATAGATATTCAAAAATACATATATACATGATTGACTATGATAATCATGAGTATTTGATGGGGTAAGGCAACGTAGGATTACCGGACTAGGGGGATTCAAAGATGGAGATTTCTTGATCATGATAATGCATAATGCCGTTAATGCTGCAGCAAGAAAAACTTTTCCAACAAAATTGCCCTTCCTTTTTGGATCCACGTAATCCATGCCTAAAACGAACAAAAAAAAAAAAAATTAATCTTAAAACATCAATTTAGTTATAATGATAAATAATAATGAATCATAATAAAACAACCAAACAAAAAAAAAAAAAAAAAATTCAGAACTTTGTCAAATAATGAATTTCAAACACCTTATGCAAATACTTGTTTCCAGCCAATCCTATGCTGAAGTGTTAGAAAAGGCAAAGCTTTTCAATTCATATTTTGAAATTAATTAATGCTTAGAGTAACCCTAAGCTTCACTCACAGCAGAGTCATACCACTATTTCTTCTCAATTCTAAAATCTTACCTCCCAAAGACATAGATCTGGTTGACCTTGGCTGACTTCGGGTCCTAGCAAAATTTAGCATTTGCAAAGTTAATAAGGTCAGACTCCCCCAATACAAATGATCATATCAAGCACCGCTTCCAGAATGGTTTGAGTTATATCCTGCAATGAAAACCAGATCATGTAAGTTTATTTTTCTCTCAAAGGAAAACGTCAAAACAGCCCTGAAGAAGTTCAGACTGAAAAACCAGCATAACAAAAATCAGACAAACAAATAGCCCTTCAAAAGGGGTAAACCAAGAAGTTTTGTTTGTATGTAAAAGTTTGAAAGGTTAAAAGAAAAACAGGAAGACCACAATGAAAAAAAGGGGAAAAAGGATTCAAAAAGTTCAGATAATAAACACCAGAAAACTAAAAAAATCAAACAAAACACAATCCCGCCAATTCACCAATAAATTCAATTATTCAAAACTACAGAGTTGGTGAGAGAGAACATATCCAGAAATGAAAGATCCGGAGAATTACAGAAGAAGAAAAATCTTGCAAGATAGCAAGCAAACAAAAAAGGCTAAAGATTCTCACTGTCATAGCATGTTTTACCACAAAGCAACACTGCAAATGACATGCACCGAAAAAATCTGTCAGAGTGGGTCACGAGGGGGGAAACCCCACAAAACCACTTTAAGAAAAAATCACCAAGAAAACCAGAACAACATAGGACCAAAAAACAGCTTCAAAATTTCAACATCAAGATCCAACACAACAGGCAAGTAAAAACAGCCTCATCAGCCCAAGAAAACTTAACCCCTGATCAACAATTCCTATTCAACAACAGACAAAAACCCCTTTGATTTTACATTCGCATCATCACCAACTACTAGCCAACCAACCAAGAAGATCAAGGACCGACCCAGATACCAAAAACCCATAGATTTGTCAGGGAAAGCAAAAAAACAAATCAATGGCCTTTAATAGCACAAGACAAGGAGAATTAAGTAACAAACCCATCAAAAGAGTGGTTTTTTTAAAAGGGAAACAAAAACAAAAGAAAAAAAGAAAACAAAAGGAAGGAGCACGCCAGCACCTTAGCCTTATGCAGTTGCCCAGGAGCGCAAAAAGGCCTTAGAATGTGAAAAAGAGTGTAAATTTAACGGTTTGCAGAAAAAAGGAAAGGTGGGAAATCTGGAAAAAAGAAAAGGTAGTAGCGGATTGAGGGCAGAAGACAGGGGAGTGGGAAGAGAATGAGAAGAAAAGTACAAATGAGGAAGGTAATGGTAGGAAGAGGTGCAGTGGAATTTTGGTGTGGTGTTGAAATTGTGAGAGTGTTTGAGTGAGAGAGAAAGAGAAAGAAGAATGGGTTCTAATAGGCTGCGTCTTCTCTGCATCCATGTTGTCAAAGCATTACAGGGCATTTTTGAGACCGCAGGGGAACAACATTGTAGACTTTATTTTTATTTATTTTTTCTCTTTTCTTGTTTTTTCATTTTCCCATTTTCTTTATCTCATTTTGTTCTTTTCAAAATATACTCTATGAGGTTTTATATTTTCCTCATTTTTTACTGAGAATAAATGCAAACGCTGGTAATTTGATACTTAATCCCTATCTTATTATATGTAAAATAAAATATCTTATATGTTTTATCAATTTAATTAACTGAACGTGATCGATATTGGCTATTGAAGCATATGGAATCATTCTTGTAGTTTGTGGTTTGATTTAATCAAGTTTAAGAATTAAAAGATTGAAAATTTAGAATACTAATGTTTTTTGATTTGGGGTTATGACTTGTATTTATAGTTATAAAGTAATGGGTAACCTTTAACTTGCTCTGTTTTTTAATAAATCAATTTTAATTATGAATATACTATCCTAGTAACAATGAAAGTGCAAATGTGTTAATGTAATTTTAATACTTGATAAATTTTCATTCAATATTTTAAGGAAAGTGTCGATTAAATACATGAGAATATATGAATTGTGTTTTGGAAAAAAATCTTAAAAGCATTTAATATTGTGCTTGAATAGAAAATTGTATAACTTTTAATAAATTTAAATTCATTTAATTTAAGTTATTTTGTTTTTTAAAATATTTTATGTGAATAAAATAATTTTAATTTATTAAATTTTAATTTTTCTTGTTTAAATAAAGTATTTCTATTACCGTTAAATATAAATTATCAAATTAAAAATCTAAAATACTATATGGTTTAACTTACAACTGAAATTAAATTAGTAAATAAAAGTATATATAAGTTACAATCAAAATAAATAAAACAAGAGAACAAGTTTCATACACATTTAAACATGTTTCTAATTTACATGTTGACATAAATTATTTTGGAAACAAATGTTAATAGAGGTAATGTGATGTCAAGGAGGTCAGTGTAAATTTAGTAATCTCAATTTCAACTAAATGTTATTTACTCCTTTTTGTATCATTTCAATATTATATAGAGCACTACCATCTGGCATATGTTCTCTGGTTATTTCTTATAAAATTGTATTTAGATAACTTTGCATTTTTTTCCTTAATCCGTTATTTTCATCTAAATCGTAAATTTAATGTTGGATATCATTATCACTGTTCATTTATTAACAAGAGGACGAAAAAAGAATAAATGTGTCAATTTTAATAAATTATGAGAATTTACCGATTATTTTTTTTTAGTATCTAAGGATTGACACTCATATTTTTTTATAACATAAATATTAACTTAACTTGCTTTATCTTTTGATATTTTTAATTTAAATGTCAACATATTAATCATGAATACGAAAAATATATCAGAAGATAACAATACAATAGTGAGGTATTAACAATTAAACTCAAAATGTAATTTTTGTGTTATTTTTTTTTAGACTTTTTCATAAACTACTGTGTTAGTCTCACAAAATATCACAACATAATTTTAGGTTTGTATTTTAAAAACAATTTACAAGATTATTTATAAACTTTAAATATATTCAATTAAAATTACATTTTCCTTACGTAAAGTACAAATAAACTAGCTCTTAATGATATTATATATAAAATATTTTACACTCGTATGTTCAACAAATAAAGATTTATTTTTCTTAAATTGCGAAATTGAAAAGTTAAAACCTTGTATTTTACAATATTACTCAATTTTATAATAAAAAGGTCAATTTACTTTGTTTTAAAGACCAATTTGGCAGATTTGCATTTACAAATAGAAATCAGTAGTTAACATTTAATTTTAATTAAAATGAGAATTTTGAAAGTCAATAATTCTCTCAACTGCTTTAAATAAGTTGGTATGGTGCATATAAGCGTATCAAAAGAACAAAAATAAAAATCTAAATAAAAGGTATTTATCGTAGTGATATTAGAAATATTTAATACTATTTTCTTTCTCAAGCTCGTGTTATTATATCGTATTCATTATTCTCTACTTCTAACTACGATGCAATTTAAGAATTTGATACAAAAGTTAATTTCAAGGAAATGTTTTTAAAATTAGCTAATATATCCATCTAAAAGAAAACTTGTTAGTTTTATTGAAATTTTGTTACGAAGTTATGTGTTTGATTTGAAATTTAATTGGATTAAGAAGTATAAAGACATTAAAATGGCAGAAATCCATTGAAAAGTTAATAAAATGCTGATTCTTTGAAAAGCACGTTTCGAGAATCCAATAATATGCGACCATTTGTTATGTACTTTTGGGCGACGAACGCGGCACATTTTATAAATGCCCCCCTCTCACGTCACTGTTAAATTTCAGTGGGGACCACATACTCCTTTTTGTGGGACCCATCCATGCTCCTTTTTTAATTCAGACAAAATTATTACGTTTTCAAAATCTACGTACTTTTTCGAATTAAAAATTATCTAATTATTTTTAAAAAATCACTAAATAGACATAATTTTTTTTAATTTAGAAAACTAAAATTAATTTATCACAAATATTATAAAATAAAATTATAATAATTTGATTAAATATTTTACTACTCAACTCTCATCGTTTAGAAAATTTTATCACAGGATAAATTTTATTTATTATTAAAATTTTCAATTTACAGATTTTGTCATTAATTTTTTCCATATTTTATCACTATATTCTTTCAATCTTTTCGTATTTTATTATTGTATTAGTAACAAGATATATTGATTCTATAAAAAAAAATTGTGATAAAACGCATGTTTTGTAAAGATACACAATATTTTGTTGTAGTTGAATTATAAATTGTGTAATTAAGTTAATGTGTTTTTCTTTATAGGGTGTCTTAGTTATATTTTAATACATTTTAAAAGTTAATTTTCAGTGTCAACTTTCATACGTGTATCATATAAGAGAGAGTGAAAGATATTTTAAGAACATTAATTTTAAATTTATATATTTAAATAAATTAACCATACCTCCTCATTTATCACTTGCAGTTAAAGAAAATGAAAAAAAAATTATGAATTAAGTAACAAAATAAATCTTTATAAGACAATAAGTACTCCTTTAAATTAATACAAACAATTTATGTTGATTCAATTTGAGTTTTTCCTATTTTTTTCACCTTCAATATAAAAATTAACCCATCTTAATTATATTTTGATAAGTATTATATGTTATCCTCCGCCAAGAAAACATAGGAATAATGAGAAGAATATATAAAATAAGAAGATGAAAAAGTGAATAAAACTAACAAATTAAACAGTTAAATTTTTTTTCTATATAACTATCACTTTCCAGTGGAAAAAAAGTTAACAAAGCAAGTGAATAAAATTAATAGAACGGAAATTTTTTCTATCACGATTACTTCTTAATAATACTCGTAATATATTTCAAATGCAAATATGATTAATATTTTACAAAAATAAATTTGAGCTCTCTTTAAGTAAAAAAAAAGGATAGGAGTTGTCTAATTTAGAAAATGGTGGTATGTAATGACTTGAATATAAATAACTCATACGTATTTTTTTTCAATACAATACTTCTTACTGAAAAATAGTTATTCCATTATATATATATATATATATATATTATATAAAAAAATCTTAACGAGACTCCTAAAAATAGAGATAAGAACAGTAAATAAAATTAAAAATAAAAATATATAAAATTAAATTAACATAGTTTATATA
>Ga0123340_1002588_pt1 | contig 16462 bp, 12 predicted proteins | sample SirMexnodulemix_FD_89961 | JGI IMG/M metagenome (GOLD analysis project Ga0123340, IMG submission 89961) | Root nodule microbial communities of legume samples collected from Mexico - Siratro Mexico nodule mix | ecosystem: Host-associated > Plants > Roots > Nodule | place: Mexico: Nepantla... | reverse complement strand
TTATATATACTTGGTTTTATCATCTTTAATCAAAAATCACTCTTAAATTGATCTATTTAGTGAATTTCTTTAGTCCTACGATCTTAAATTTATTTTTTTATTTATATTTATGATTTTAAAAGTAGTGTTCTCCATGTATACCTTCATTTTAACCATTAACATGAAAAAAAAATGATAATTATTTACTACACCAAAGTATCTTATAAATAGTAAAAAAAAAAAAAATAGTAATAGAGTTTTCCATGTAAAAACTGATTATAAACGAAAGCGACGTCGTTCAAGATTACTTATTCGTCACAATTCCTTTACGCCATCTCTTATATTCCATCATTTTCAATGAATCAACCACGTCACAATGATTAATGCTCTTCAATCTCCTTCTTCTTCGCCAATTTCAATTTCTTTTTTATGCTTAGGGTTAGGGCATGGTATGATACCCAATTATGAGCCACGAAAATATCTCAATTTCCATATATTTATAAATTACTTGTATTTGTCTTATTATAACTAAAATTAGTGGATATCTATACTTCTATTTTACATATAAATTTCAGCATTTATGCACCTAATAAATACTGAGCCGTATACGAAACTCCTTATGGTATGTATCTGAATTGAGTAATAAATTACTAATTTATTACTATAAACATTGAATAATAAATTGCTCAGAATTGTCTGAATAACACCAATTTAGTAAAAAGGTGACTTCTAAATTACTCAAAAACTCCTTGACAATTTTCACCACCAAACCAAACTTTTGTTTAGTTTTTCATATCATTCTTCTTTGGTTTCTCATGCTAAAAGCAACATAAAAGAAATGTTTCTAGTTTATATAATCTATATTTAAACAAGTTTTCTATAATTTAAAGTAATATTAATTAAATTATATTTTTTATTAAATATTTATTTTATTTTTTTAAGTGTTAAAAGTATTTTATTTTTATATAAATAATCTGTATTTTATTTATATAACTTCTTATTGTATTATTTTTAACTGAGTAGTATTTACTGTTTAGAAAGCTATGTACAACGAAATAAAATAAAAACAAAAGAAACGAATAAAATAAACACTTTTCCTGATGGCATAAATTTTTTACAGGCAGACTTATATTTTAACTAAATAATAAAATTTAATATTTCCTTTCTATTTTATCTGTCTTCAATTTTTTTGCATTCAAACAAACATTTGTTTTTAATGTTTTTGGCATTCGGACAGACAATTTGAATAGTATATAACAAAATTGTTCTATTCACATGTATTCTTAAAAACCGTGTCAATGAATTAAATTAAATATTAAAGATAATTTAATTATTTAAACAGTTGGATGCCTTTAAAAATGGAAAAAGTTATTCGGTGGGAAATTCAAAATCTGAAAATTTAATTTGACTTCTGACCAAAAAATAACACAAAACAGTGATAATGCTTCACGCACCCCTATGAATGCTGTTATAGCGGGAAGCTCCCTCGTTTTCAATTTTGAACCGGATATTAAGCGGACCCGGTTCATCGGTTCATAAGCGGACCCGGTTCAACGGTTCATAAGCAGAGTTCAACCAGTTTCAGAAATTTGTATTTCAAAGAAAGCGGTCTTTTTTTTTTATTATTATTCATTCATAGTTTTAAGTCAATTTATACACATAATTTTTTTATGTATAAGTATATTTAAAATTTAATCATTTTTAAGGTTAAATGGTTTAGATTCAATAAAAGTGACATTTATCAATTATAGTAACACATAAACCACAAGTAACAAATTGCACCATAATGAAGACACGTGAATATTTTATCACATAATTTGACATAATTAACTTGAAGAATATTAAGGTTTTAGTTTATGTTCCTCCAACCAAATATGGAAGCCTTTGCTTAGGTGCATCTAAAAGCTATGACAAGTTATTGGAGAAGCAATTTCTTGCAAGATATATCCCAAGATCTCATCACTTTAAGGAGTTGTTTGTAACACGTTTTGTTCACTTTTTTTCTGTATAAAACAAAATTTTATATAGTCCCATAATTATTCTGTTTATGATATTTTTCAACAATTTATTTGATCAAATAGTTCCAAAGCATTAGGATGTTTCATTCTGATCTACTCCAAAACAATGGAACTTTCCCAAACATTATAAATTATTCCAATAATTGCCAACAATCAACTTTTTTTTTGGATTTAGTTCACAAAGGTTCTGTATTCCTTCAAATGAAGCAAATCTTATCCACTTTTATTTTTGGCTAATTGTTTTATTGCAAACACCTAACATTATATTCCCAGAATTTTGTTCCTAATTTTTTATTTTGTTGGGTGAAAAGTTTCCTTGCACTTTCTTGGTGTAAGGTGTTCATACATAATATTCTTTTAGGCCAAGAGCATTATGATTGTCTAATATAAATATTTTTGTAAATATATTAATACTCAGCCAAAGAGATTTGGTATAAATAAATAACTTTATATTAATGCATGTTTTTTCTACTCTCAAAGATTAGCATAACATAGTTTTATGTTTGTTTTGATTATATCTTAGATGAGAATAATATATTTGTTTCTTGTATGTGAATTTTTTCCAAAAAGAAAAAGAAAATCCACATGAATCATGGAAGGTGAGAAGTGAAAGAAATTAAAGACACCATTGGTGTCTAAATGTCTAAATCCAAACACATGCATATTATGGATGGCATTAACAATGAGAATTTATTTGATAGAGTTTGATTTATTTATAGTTGTTGAGGAACATGAAAAATGGTTGGTAGTATTGTGAGTGGAAGAGAAATGCATGCATGATTTTGTTCTTGATTTGTTTGGTTTGGAAGTGGAGATGGAAGTTGTAACCAAAACCCAATCATCAATGTTGTTCATAAAGGGCCTCTCTTGTTGTTTCTTTTCCCTTTCTCTTTCCCCTTATCTCAAGTAAACCCATCAAACCCTTTTTTCATTTAGAAAGTGAAAGGTTGCTTCATGATCTTGCCAATAGGACTAGGTTCTTGTTACACTTCTTAATATTGACAAATATGAACACACTTCATTGTTGTTTCATGAAATTTTAACCATGCAAGAAGGTTTTGGAAAATGTTATGAAAAGGATTTTAAAAGATAATGAAAGCTTTTTATATGAATTGTTTATTAATACATTATTATTCACAAACCTAATTTACTTCAAATTGAGTAAAGTTTTTTCTTTTTTTTTTTTTAATTTGAAAGAAATATGACTATGAAATGTATATTGAATATTATTTCATTGATAAAAAACCTCAGATAATTAGTTGCGTTGTTTATTTATTGTTTAGTTATCTGTGTAATTAAATGGGGAAAATACTTAAAATATTGGTTGAAAAAGGTAATTTTTTTATCACGTCATTCTTTGATTTATTATGAGAGATTATTTTTAAGTATGACTAGTCCTGTAAAAATAATCTTTACCAAAATTTATTAAAGTGACTTTTTAATTGCATTCGAAAATTCAGAAAATTATTGAGAATGGAAAGGTAAAATAAGTATTATTTGTATTTATTAATATAAAAAATATGATAAATCTATAAAAATGTATACTTTTTGTTATTTCCACCTTCATAAGAAGAAAGTCAAAGAAATTGAATATAAATTATATATAATTACATATTTACCTTATTAATGAGAGAATAGAAAAAGTGTAAATGAATATTATTTTACTGTAAAAAAAAAAAGGCTTAAGAAAGCTTCAAAACTGTTAAAACACTATTTTTATGATACTAAGTGGGAATGGTCCAAAATATTTATCTTTTTTTATTATTGAGCAAGATTTGTAATTCTGGGAATAAAGAAGAAACACACAAGTCTTATCTCATCATATCCATCCATTTCTCTTAGTTAGACAAGTTAACCTTTAATTTAATGTATCTTTCAGGTGTGAAAAGTTTCAAATAAATAACAATAGTAATAATAATAATTATTTTAAAATTAAAAGCTAAACTTGTATTGCTTCTAGCTTTGTAATAATGATCCTTAATGCATTCATTAAAAATAAATAAATTTGAATACGAATTATTAATATAGTTTAATATAATTTCGTAACTCCCAACCAAAAACTTGCTGCAAATTTGAAATCACATAAATATTTCAGTCATTGATTTCAAAATCCCTCAGAACTCTGACCAACCCTCTTCACATTCTATTCTGGATCCCACTCCTTCCACCAAACACACAAACCAAAAAAACTTGCTTATTCCTATTTTAACTAATTAAACAAAAATTATTGCAAAAAAAAATATTTTCTTCATGAAATATGAAAATTTAATCTAAAATTAAATACAATAAATTACATACAAGCCAAGTATAAGTAGCCATTTAATTTTATATATTTTTTATAGAACAACTTCTCATACTTGTATGTACTGCAATATGATTTCATTAGAGAAAATACATACAAAATTGAAAAGCCATGATATATTTTTCAGTAATAAAAAAAATAATTTAAGAAACTTTATTATACTAAAATATCATGCAGATACAAATAAAAACAATTAAAATGATTCTGCAGGTGAAGCCTGCAAGAATAAAACTTGTATTTTATTAAGTTTGAATTTTACTGTAAATTTTTATTAAAATGTTAACTAGTAAATATTTTTTAAACTAATTTTGCAGTAAGGATTTTGTTTATGAGTTTTACAAATCCAAAACATTTAACTTTTATGAATAAAAATGAAAAAAAAATTAGAGAAAGTTGAATTCAAGAGAAAAAGAATATGATTGGATGGAGTAAGAACAAGGTGTGGGTCCCAAAGCTCCATGAAAGTGGGGCCCACTATCTCTCAAAGACCATCTACTCCTCACTCTTGAGTGTTTATAAAAGCAGCTTCAAAGCACCACCCTTTTCCTCCAACACAGCCAAAAGGGTCAAAACAAATCAAAACAAAAAAATATATTACTGTTGTTCACTCTTTCAAGCTGCAATTCTTTTTTTTTTTTTTTTTTTTTTCTTTTTAAACTGTTTTCTTTTCAATAATTTTTTAAAAAGAAAAAAAATTGAACACAAAAAAAAAAAAAATATTTTCCTTTTCTCCCCCCTTACAACCCAAAATTCTTTTTTTTTTTTTTTTTTGTCTTCCTTTCACACTGTTTTCTCTTCAATAATTCTGCAAAAAGGAAGAAACTTGAGCACAGAACAAAAAGCATTCTTCCCTCCACACGTTGAAGCATAGAATAAAGTGTTCAAGGGCCACTGCTTTACCAGGCTGAGGAACAACACAACAAGAGGGTGTTGTTTTTTATTGCTAAAGTTTTAATTTTTTTGCTGTCATGAGCTTCAACAAGCTCATAGTGTGGAATGTGCCACTACTACTCTTGGTGGTGGTGTTTGCATGGTCACTGATCGGTCATGCTTCAGCTTCTGTGTCCTATGACCATAAAGCTATCACCATCAATGGACAAAGAAGGATACTGCTTTCTGGCTCCATTCACTACCCCAGAAGCACCCCTGAGGTATTTCACTCAAATGTGTTTCATGGTTTCTTCCATTTTAACTTCCTTCCAAATGGGCGCCTTAAAGTTTCTTCCTTTTCAGATGTGGCCGGATCTTATTCAGAAGGCAAAGGAAGGAGGTTTGGATGTGATTCAAACTTATGTTTTCTGGAATGGCCATGAGCCTTCACCTGGCAAAGTAAGAACCTAAGAAGGAGCAATGTTTGCTTGCAGTGTTTGGAAATATGCATTTGTTATTATAATCACATTTTTTTTTTTCTTTTGGGTACTGTAGTATTACTTTGGGGGAAACTATGATTTGGTGAGGTTCATAAAGCTGGTGCAGCAAGCAGGTCTCTATGTGAACCTCAGAATTGGTCCTTATGTTTGTGCCGAATGGAACTTCGGGTAATGAAAGAGATGAATTTTGTAGTTGCATAGGAAAAAGTCCTTGCTGATATAGTAACTAGGAGTTTAATTAACATCTTAATCTTTTTCATTTTCAGAGGTTTCCCTGTTTGGCTCAAGTACATTCCAGGTATCAGCTTCAGGACAGACAATGGACCGTTTAAGGTAAGATAAAAATTCACTCTAAAGTATCATACAAAAACTTTCCTTTTTTTCACATGTTTCCTGTTGTGAATTGTGTACTAATATACTTTTTCTTCTTTAATGTCGCTGTGGTTAAGTTTCAAATGGAAAGATTTACCAAGAAGATTGTGGATATGATGAAAGCAGAAAGGTTATTCCAGTCTCAGGGTGGTCCAATAATTCTATCTCAGGTAGATGACCTATGCAGCTACCCTTTTGCTCAATCCATTCACTTGTTTATATTTTCGTGTAGCTTTTTCAATTTGAAAATAGTTATAGCCTTGTTGCTCAAAATAAACTGGAGATATATATAGAGAGAGAATATTCACCGTTTTATACTTTTGCAAAATTTTTGCACAGATCGAAAATGAATATGGACCTATGGAGTATGAAGTTGGTGCTCCCGGTAGAGCCTACACTCAATGGGCAGCTCATATGGCTGTAGGACTTGGCACTGGTGTTCCATGGATCATGTGCAAGCAAGATGATGCTCCTGGTCCTCTTGTAAGCTCAGCTTATTTGTACCATCTTCTTCAATTTTTATAGCCTGTTGTCTTTGGTGGGGATTCTAGAGACAGTATGTTTTGTCCATTTTGCCAATGGAAGAAATGAGTGATTATTCCTTGTTGTACATGGTTGGATCATTCCTTGTTCAGTCCTTTCACTACTGTTCTCATTGTCATACCTGGCTGGCTATTAACAATTATATAATCATAGTGAAACTACCCTTATTACTTGTGGTGGAAATTGAAAATCTGACATTCTTGTCAATTTTCATTAATAGTGATGGAGAGAGAAATATACTGTTTTATATTCTCAATAAATGTTATATTTGCATGAATGCATGTAAATCCAAATTTTCCAATCAGGATCAAAGTCCACATCCTAATTCTGATATAACTTTTTGCAGATTAACACTTGCAATGGCTTCTATTGTGATTATTTCTCTCCAAATAAGGCTTACAAACCAAAGATGTGGACAGAAGCTTGGACTGGCTGGTATAACAAATTTGAAGCTTGTTCTTTTGTGCCTTGTTACTTCTTAGAGGTGCTCATTACTCTTTTAAACTTGTAGGTTTACTGAGTTTGGAGGTGCAGTGCCTCATAGACCTGCTGAGGACTTGGCATTTTCAATTGCAAGGTTTATACAGAAAGGAGGATCATATGTCAACTATTACATGGTAAATTGAACCTTTATTGATTTCATTGTGTGAATTTAATTCACCCTTGTATAGTAAATTAAGCCCCTTTATTTTGTTCATTCAGTATCACGGAGGAACAAATTTTGGTCGCACTGCTGGTGGTCCCTTTATTGCTACAAGCTATGATTATGATGCACCTCTTGATGAATATGGTATGCATAAAGAGGAAAACAGAGTTCTTATATATATATTTTTCTCATGAATGGTTTTTAGTTATTGAATGTGTTCTATGCAGGACTGCCAAGACAGCCAAAGTGGGGTCATCTGAAAGATTTACATAGAGCAATAAAACTCTGTGAACCTGCTTTAGTATCAGGAGATCCTACTGTTCAAAGGCTTGGAAACTATGAAGAGGTATAAATAACTTTGTTTAGTTTTCTGAGAATTATTTGGGAATCCGCTTTGTAACTGGTCTAAACTTTCAACTTTCTTAACCAATGTATAGGCTCATGTCTTTAGATCAAAGTCTGGAGCTTGTGCTGCATTCCTTGCAAACTATAACCCGCAATCTTACGCAACAGTGACATTTGGAAATCAGCATTACAATTTACCTCCATGGTCTATAAGCATTCTTCCTAACTGCAAGCACACTGTTTATAACACTGCAAGGGTGAGACAATTTACACCAACTTTAATTTCAGATTACTATGATGGAGATTTTTTTCCTGTGAAACATGACCAAATATAAACTATTTAGTTGGACTTTTCAATGAAAAAAAGGGTGTTTTTTTTTAATAACTCTTCAACTGAAGGTTTCAGAAAAAATGATAATTTGAAATCTCTTACAGGTTGGTTCTCAGAGCACAACAATGAAGATGAGTCGTGTTCCTATTCATGGAGGACTATCTTGGAAAGCGTTTAATGAAGAGACAACCACTACTGATGATAGTTCCTTCACTGTGACTGGCTTGTTGGAGCAGATAAATGCAACCAGAGATTTGTCTGACTACTTGTGGTACTCCACGGAGTGAGTGTGACCTATAACTCTGCAATGTTCTTACTTTTATTTCTCTTAACCATTATGGTTATAACATTATTGATGTATTAGCTCAATTAAGTTTGTAGATGATGAATACTTATCTTGTTCCTTTTCTTGGCAGCGTTGTGATCAATCCCAATGAAGAGTTTTTAAGGAATGGAAATAATCCTTTTCTTACAGTTTTATCTGCTGGGCATGCTTTGCATGTTTTTATCAACAATCAGCTGGCAGGTGAGCATTATACTGCTGGTTGAAACTGTTTCAGCAACACTAATTGTTTAAACTACAAAGAACCATTTTCTTCTTGCATACTACAAATATTCAATTTCTATAAAATGTGCTTTTTTGTAATGAGTCACTATTTTATTTTGCTTCATCTTTGATACACTGAACCTTCTATTTATCTTCTTGTGGTCAGGAACTGCATATGGAAGCTTACAGGCCCCCAAACTAACCTTTAGCGAAGGTGTGAGGCTCAGAGCTGGTGTTAACAAAATCTCCCTTTTAAGTGTTGCAGTTGGGCTTCCGGTTTGTTCTCTTTGTCCCTCTCTTTCTTTTGTGAACACTGCATGTACACACTGTACTTACAAACAAATCTGATTGTTTAGAATGTTGAACTCTGATTATGAGCATGACAATATTTATTCATCTGCAACCTGTTATTATCATGCAGAATGTTGGTCCACATTTTGAAAGATGGAATGCTGGTGTTCTTGGCCCAATAACATTAAGTGGTCTCAATGAGGGGAAAAGAGACTTAACTTGGCAAAAGTGGTCATACAAGGTTTTTCAAACGTTCTCTTTGCTTTCTCTTTCTCATTATTGCTTTAGTTTGATTGAGATTCGTTTGAATGCTTGTTTTAGGTTGGTCTTAAAGGTGAAGCCTTGAATCTACATTCTCTTAGTGGAAGTTCCTCTGTTGAGTGGCTTCAGGGGTATTTAGTTTCTAGAAGACAGCCCTTGACATGGTACAAAGTGAGTATTGTGATACCTCTATACTACCCTGCAAAACTTTTTCATCTGTCCATTGATTCTGGGTGTAAATGCAAGAAAAGGGACCATTTTGGCAGTAAAAGTAATGTCCTTTCTATTCTTTTGCAGACTACCTTTGATGCCCCAGCTGGAGTTGCACCATTGGCTTTAGACATGGCCAGCATGGGCAAAGGTCAAGTGTGGATAAATGGACAAAGTCTGGGCCGCTACTGGCCTGCTTACAAAGCATCTGGTTCTTGTGGTTATTGTAACTATGCAGGGTCTTACAGTGAGAAAAAGTGTGCAAGTAACTGTGGCGAGGCTTCTCAAAGATGGTGAGAAATGTCTAGCTTGTTCTTGAGTTCTGTTGAATGTTGGTTACAAACCATTGTCATACTAATTGCTGCATCATAATTTCAGGTATCATGTTCCTCAGTCTTGGCTGAAGCCGACCGGAAATTTATTGGTTGTGTTCGAGGAACTCGGCGGTGATCCGAACGGAATCTTTTTGGTTAGAAGGGATATTGACAGTGTATGTGCTGATATCTATGAGTGGCAGCCAAATCTTGTTAGTTATGAGATGCAAGCTTCTGGCAAAGTCAGAAGTCCTGTGAGACCAAAAGCACATTTGTCATGTGGTCCTGGACAAAGAATCTCATCAATCAAGTTTGCTAGCTTTGGCACTCCAGTAGGATCTTGTGGAAGCTACCGTGAAGGAAGCTGTCATGCTCACAAATCATATGATGCTTTCCAGAAGGTATTTTACTTGTTCAATTCTTTTCTGGGATGGTTTCTTTCTAAGCTTTAAAGTCATCTTGAGTTTAAGTTTAATTTATTCTTACAAAACCGACTTGTAAGATAAAGATTGTCTTTACTTATATACTATGAATATGAATTGGTTTTATCTCTAGTCAATGTGAGATTTTTAACACTGCAGGCCAAGTGATCAATTTTTAGTTTATGGTACTGAATACATTATTTGATTATGACTTTATTGGTGCAGAATTGTGTTGGTCAAAGCTCTTGTACGGTGACAGTGTCTCCTGAAATTTTTGGAGGAGATCCATGTCCAAGTGTGATGAAGAAGCTCTCAGTGGAGGCCATTTGCACCTGATCATTATCAAGGTCTGAGAATAAGTGGAATAAAGGTTCCATATTTGATTTATTGAAGCTAAGTTTACAGTTGTAGATCACCACAGGCATTGATTTGGCTTTACCAAGGTGAAGTTGCAAATGAACACAACACACCATGTGGTTGAAAGCCTCTTGGGATGATTGTGGATTTGTGTGTATATATATTGGTGTTGTGCTTGTTATAGTGAGGTGGAGAAAGGTGAAGAAAAGGTACCTGATGCACATTGAGACGACATCGACTTAGTCCATGTGCAAATTGGTTTTTGTATGTTTGGAAGTGTCTTGCTTCCTGTAATGTTGTAATATTGTGTAGGAGAAAGCAATTTGGTGCTTTCTTATTAGAAAACTTCGAATGTAATAAAGATCAGGCATGTTAATTCAATGATGTTTTGCTTATACTTGTTCTTGTTTTGAGAAAGTGTTACTACTACACTTCCTTTCTTTTTCTTCCAGCATCCCTTACTTTTACAAATATCAAAATGTTATTTTTTTAAAATTTGTATTTTAAACTATATAATTCAAAATATTGTATAATTTAAAATACATAATTTAGAATACAAAAGTTATATTTTAGATTGTAAAAAAAAAAAGTGAAAAGGAGTAGTTTGAGAAGATGAAAAAGGTAAGATGATATTTTTACTTTTCTCATAGAGATTAAGATAGAAAGGACGGAGAAACACCAAAACAAGTATATGCAATCATATTTTAGTCCATGTTTTGATAGGTCGAATATCTTTCACCTCATGGATCACATTTTTATTCTAAGATGAAAAATTAGATTTTGAAATCATTCTAAAATAAAATGAAATGAACTAAGATTTTTATAGAAAACAGAAAGAGGATATATCATTAATAATTCAGTGTAATTTATTTATCGTTCAGTGTAATTTATTTATCAAGTAAAATTCACTTACTTCGTATTTCAATGGTTGGTGTAACTTGAGAATTGTTGTCGCTGTTGTAGTTATGGTCGTCGTGTGAAGTTAAAGAAAGATGTTGGTATTGTATTAATAATTCAGTGTAATTTATTTCATCCATTAGATCGAGTCAAATTGTTAGCATTGTAAACTTTTTTGCATGTATGGCAAAAAATTTTACTCCGTATTTCGATGGTTGATGTCACTTGAAAATTATTGTTGTTTAGTTATTATTGTCGTGGTCACATAAAACTAAAAAAAGAAGTTGGTGTTGTATTAGGAAGCTTTCTAAAATACACCACATTAGTCCAAGTAATTGATTATGCAAATTTTCAAAATATATAAAAATGATAATGGATTAAATATAATATATAAAAGTTTGATAAAATAGAGTTAGACTCTTAAATTGATTATGAGAAATGGATAATTTATTATGTTATAAAAAATAATCACATGATGAATTATGAATAAAATACAATTTAATTATGTTATAAAATAATAAATTATGTGTCATGTATAATTGATTACCTCATTCTCGATTACATTATAATATAATAAAATAATAAAAAAAATGAAATTTAAAATAATATTAAATATTAAATAAATTTATATAATAAAAATATTAAATACTATTATTATAAAAAATAAATAATAATAGTTAAAAATAATGTTTTAGATTGTCAATATTAAAGTACCATTGTGACTAATTGGATTTATAGTCAAGCCGGTGAACTCAGTCTTCAAGTGAATCGATTTTTTGGGTTTTTTTTGGGAGAGTTTAAACATAATCATGTCCATTTATAGATATTTAAGGTATGGAGTTTGCATGTAATAATAATTTTATATATTTTAATAAATAATAGTTTATTCGGTTTCGACAGGAACCTATTAACCCAATGCCCTGATCGTAATCCAAGTCTCAAACGTGTCAAACATTCCCTGAAGATTAATTGCTGATTAAATAGTTTCATCACTTCGTTGGGTCATGTTGAAATATGCAGGCATATCATTACTTCAGAAACTACCACAACAATATTTGAAAACAGTGTAACAAATTAACAATCCATCTGCTACTCTAACAATAAACAAAAAGGGTTTTCAAGGGTGGAGTGGGGGGAAAATGTAACTTCCCGGCAGTACTTGCTTTCAGTCCTCTTAATTGTTAAAGCCTCTCAGACTCCGGGTTCCGGTTGTAATCATCCCTATATGATGCCTGAAATCAGTCAATCTTCACCGAAGAGTAAATCTTGCGAACAAACCAGAAGCAAGCATAGAACCCAATAGTTCCCGTCAACACAAAGAAGGCGTATGAAACTATTATCATATATCCAAAGTAAAGGATGCCGGATACCAGCTTTGAAATCTCCAACTTCGTAAAGAAGTAGAAAATTGAGTAGAGGAAAAGGTACAAAGCAGAGGACCCAGCAGTGAGGTACGATCTCCACCACCAATTGTAATCCTCACTGCACAATTGGAAGTAGCAAAGCACAATGGTAATCTCGGCACAGGTGATTAATAGGATCACAAACACTATGAAAAGGAAGCCAAAGATGTAATAGAACTGGTTCAGCCATATTGATGTGAGGATAAAGAAGAGCTCGATAAACACTGCACCAAATGGAAGAATGCCGCCGATAAGAATTGAGAAGACAGGTTTCATATACCAAGCCTGCTCAGGTACTTGCCTAGGAATTTTATTAGTCTTCACTGGGTCTTCAATAGTTGGCTTTTTAAAACCCAAGTAACTGCCCACAAAGACCAAGGGTACTGATATACCAAACCATAAGCAGACTAAAGCAAACATGGTTCCAAAAGGGACTGCTCCGGAGGACTTCTCCCCCCAGATTAAAGCATTAAGTACAAAGAAGACAGCAAAAAGAATGCCCGGAAACATAAACGCAGTTTTCAAGGTATTCCTCTTCCATTCTGTGCCCTTGAACATCTTGTACAAACGTGCTGAGGAGTACCCAGCAAATAAGCCCATAAAAACCCACAACAGAACCATCGCAGTCATGAGACCTCCCCGATTAGATGGAGACAAAAACCCTAGCAGAGCAAATATCATCGTCACAACTGTCATGGCAAAGATCTGAACACCAGTACCAACATAAACACAAAGCAGATTCGAATTGACCGGTGGCCTGAAAACATCTCCATGAACAAGTTTCCACCCAGTTTCTTCTTGGGCCTCATCTTGGGTTTCTAGCTGATTATAATTAGCAATATCTCTGTAAAGAGTTCTCATCATGATCATTGCTACCATTCCAGACAAGAAAAGAACAATCATCAGAGAGTTAATGATGGAGAACCAATGGATCTGATCATCATTCATTAAAAGATATGTGTCCCACCGTGATGCCCATTTGATATCACTCTCCTGAAAAAATACCAATGAAACTTGGCTTAGCATATCATATAATAAATGAGTTGACAGTTTGAGCAGGCCAAGATTTTAATTGGCAATACCTTGAAGGAAACATCATATGTGAATACGACATCCTTGCCTGTATCAACTTCTTGTGGGACTGTACTACCTTGCATCAAATTCTTGGTATCTTTATTGCATGTTGTTACCTGTGGGTCCTTGTCATTCCACTCCTTGTATTCATGATTTATGCTGTTTACAGTTACACAATTCATATAAGAAAGACATAACACACATTAAGCAGTCATTTGAAATCAAATATACAAGTGCTTTACTTTAGTTAAATAGATTCAATACGTAAAGAAATGCATAAGTTATGATACTTACCACGAAAGAAGAAAAGATTATCTAAGAGCCATTTATAAGATTCTAATGCAAAATATTATGTTCTTCAAATAAATGTGACATCATGAAGAAGTTAAAGATCTGTTAGATAAAAATCTAACTATTTGTTTCATTCTTATTTCGTACGAAAAGCATGCTTTTCCAGATATATAATAGTATATATATATATATAACAAAATCTAATATGAAATTATAAAACCCAACCAAGTTAGGTCAACATTAGAATGCAACATCTCCTTAACAGAGAGAGGAAAAGAAAAGAACAATACCTGTTTGGGGTGACCTCAAATCCAACAATACGAGCAGAACCAGTTTCTGGATCCTTGTGATACATGACTCTAAAACTCAAGTGGTTATTGATAAAATATTTCTCCTCCTTGCTCTGTAGGAAAATCGTAAAATTGTTACAATATGGAGTGACAAAAATGATTCTTCAAATTAAACTATATAACAAAATTCAAGCTGAGTTATACCCCTTGATAGTTTCCTTTGAACCCAACACGAAATCCATGTTCATATGTTGTTGATTGACTGCCATCCCTCCTTTGTCTACGAACAGCAACAGGAAGGTTATCCAAAATCCTGCATGTTCAATTCAGAGCTTCAAGGGTCAATGGAATTCAAAGCAGAAACCTATAGACAAGCACCAGAGAGGCCAATGAATCTTAGCAAACTAATTAAATGAAATCATAATACATAACTAAGCACTAGCTCCAATACATTTACCACTTACATGTTCACTCGATATTCATCATCAATCTTTTCTTTAAAACTCTTTGCAGATTCAGCATCCAACTTTTGATGACAGACAACAGTGCAAGACTGTTCCTTCCTCATTTGAAACTGGAAAAAGAAGACAACGAACCTTTTATATTGACACAACTAAACTACAAACCTTTTATGGCCACTGAATTACATCATCATCTTATCCAAATGTCAAAGGATGAGATAACAGAAGCTCACCGTATACACTGAATTCTCAATGCGATCACCTCTAAGCACCTCTCCCAAATTCTCTGCATTGTTCACTATCTTGGTGGGTTTGCAATAGTTCAAGAAGTAGTAGTCATACGGAAGTTGAGTCTTTGTAGAAGACAGTTTGTTCACTTTGACAGAAAGGGGGTCCCCCTGGTCTCACACATGAAACAACAACTCAGTATCTTTATTCTTCACTCCCAAAAAATTAGAAACCAAAAACAACACAAATCGAAATGAAATTCTCCCAATCTCACCAAAGTTCCAAATCAACAGATACCAAATCTCAAACAACACACTACATTTTTCATTTCCAAAGACCAAGTCAATCACGAGCCACATTAAACATACAGTTTCCACGTGCACCTATAAAAACATAACCAGGCTCAATCACTCGTCGCAAGTGATCAACCTCCTCGAAAACAGCGTAAAGAGGAACTCAAACAGCAACGAAAGAGCTCACAGAGCTCATAACCGAACACGAAGATCCCTGAGATTCCGTCTTCGGAATCGGCAACACGATTGTCATTTTAACGATTCCATTACACAACATTCTAAACTAAAACAAAAAAAAAAACATCACAACCGCGGAATCATCCAAAATCAATTCAGTTATTTCACGAACACGCAATCGATTATCCTAAACACATCGCGAGACGAAATTAACACTAATTCGACACAGATCAAAGGCAAAACCCTAGATCCGAGCAGCGCGGCGACGGAAAAAAGGTGATCAATGGATTAACGAAGCACATCGCGCGGAATTTGAAAGAAACGAAAAGGAAGGAACAGAGAGAGAGAAGAAATGGAAAACGTACAATTTGGAAATCGCGAGGAGCGACGCCGGGAAGGTAGAAGGAGTGGACGGAGGAGAAGAGGAAGAGAGCGGCGAAGACGAGGGAGATGGCGGTGCTTGCCATCATCTTCTTCTTCATTGGTACCTTTGTCGTTTCGATGTGGGAGAAAAAGAGAAGAGAGAAAGAAAGATAAACAAATATATGCAAAATAGAACCAATGAAGAGCCACTGTTTCTGTTTCTGGTTACTCTACTACTAAGTCTGGTTACCCACACGCACTGCAAAAAAAAACTATTAATTTCTCGACACATTTGTTCTTCGTCTACTACTACTACTGCGTTTCAGATCCTATAAATGTGTGAAATTATTTTTTAAATTTAATTACGGTCATGTAAGGAAATGTTAGATTATCATGTAATTACAAATTATCATATAAGATTCAATTAATTAATTCGTCGAGATTAAAATATTCTTTTATTACATGTAATAAATTCGTATTCAATATCTTTTAAAACTATTACTCCGAGAATAATAAAATAATTACAAACAATATGAAATTAGTTTATTTTATCAAGTGCTTCTTTATTAATGAATAGAAATAATTCTAATCAAGATTATAAGTGAGGTATTATTCACTTTAAAACTCAATTATATCTTATTTTAAATAATATTTTAGGATTAATTATTATATTTGAG
>Ga0123340_1002581_pt1 | contig 16479 bp, 10 predicted proteins | sample SirMexnodulemix_FD_89961 | JGI IMG/M metagenome (GOLD analysis project Ga0123340, IMG submission 89961) | Root nodule microbial communities of legume samples collected from Mexico - Siratro Mexico nodule mix | ecosystem: Host-associated > Plants > Roots > Nodule | place: Mexico: Nepantla... | reverse complement strand
TTTTTTAAATGTTTAGACTTTTAAATTATTTACATTGTTATTTATGAAAATATTAAATAATCTTATTTGGGAGTAATTACATTTTTTAAATTCAAACTAAAATAGCAATTTACTTTAATTTTTACTTCGAAATGATAAGTGAAGGGGCTCTCACGGTTCAATATGACTCCTCCTGGATTATATCATATATTTCTCCGAATGCAATAGGGACATCAAATATAATTTAGTATTGGCATTGGATAAATGCCTACAATGTTTGTCTAGTTTAATTCCTAACATTAGATATTTTTAAAAGTATTCGTCATCTGTGTTCCTTGAATTCAGGATCAACAACAATCAAGCATCATTCATGTTGCTAAGTGAGCTTGACTACATGGATATTATATATATAATGCTGTTATTCTCAACATTGAATCATCTCTTCATGAAGCCTCATGTATCCTAAATCCTTGTATTCTCTTTTTAGTAATAACAATAATATTTACAAACTAATATTACAATACCATAATGTTAGGTTTAAGGACAAGACCTTCTCTTTTGTTCTTAAAAGTAGTTTCTTGAAGACAGGTGTGACATGAAATGGGGTGTTTAACTACAAACTCAGTCAGGGACTACTAAATGAGATGAGTGGGCACTACAGAAAAGTGCACGAGGAGGCTCTATATCATTCATCAGTGTTGTAAATTGTAATGAGTCAGTGTTTTTAGTTGTAGAAAAAATTAAGTTAGTTGTAGAGAAAATTAAGTCAAGATTGTTCAAATGGAGAGGAAAGATACACTACAAAAATAACAAAAATTAGCGACGAGACAAATCCATCGAAAACACTCAAAATCTGTCAATAAATTGATTGTCTATAAATTTACCGACGGATTTTTAAGTCCGTCAGTACTAACGGAACCGACGAATTTCTGACAGATTTAGGATAAATCTATCGGTAAATTTAACGACAGATGATATCCGTTGATAAAATCGTCGATAATGATATTTTACCGACAGATAAGATTCTGTCGATAAAATTTTATCGATAATTTAATTTTTTCTTGTATTGATACTATCAATGACTGATAGGGTGTGTTTATTAAAGCCCCTATTTTATCTCTATGTGTTGTCTCTATTTTATCTTTTTTGTTTTTTAAAGCCCCTAATACTATGTGTAAAATGATTAGTAGGATACAAATTCAGTTTTTATGGGATTGGGGTCAAGAAGATAGAAAAATTGTTTGGGTGGCATGGAAAAGTTTGCTCCCCAAAGGAAAATGGTGGATTAGGCATTAAAGAAATTGACAAATTTAATGTAGCACTATTAGCCAAATGGAAGTGGAGGCTTGGGATAGAGAAGGGGGAGGTTTAGAAGGAGTTATTAGAATTTAGGTTTGGTTCTTGGAGGAACATGAAATCAACTGTGGGAAACAAGAAGGAATCTAGCTGGTGGAAAGATTTAGCTAAAATCTACGATGGTGCAAATGAGGAGAATTTGTTTGATAAGAATATTAATTGGGTGGTAGGAGATGGTCAAAGTATAAGATTGTGTAACTGTAACAATACTGTTAAAAAGTTTGAAAAGAATAACATTTGTATGCTAATACATACAACGTTATAACTTGAAAATTGAAGCATTGAGTAAAATTTTACCTTACTTGCAAAGGATAGAAAGCACAATCATTTTAGAATTTTGACATTTATAAAATAATTGAAAGAAAAAAATTAATTTGAGATTAAGGTAAAATGTTTTAGAGGATATAGATACAAGGCTCCTAGAAGGAAACTAATATTAATTATGTGATTTTGTCTTTATGATAAAATCAAATTACCACTAATTCTACTTATTTGGTTTTATGACATTATCAAATTGTAATAATTTTAGTTTGTTTTTTTGTTAGCTATACCCATAATGGGTACATTACTGGTATATATTCAGTTTTCTATTTTTGAAAATAAGAAAAAATAGGAAAAATTTTCGTTCTCGTATCCCTCGTTCATTTTTGCTCATTTTTGTTCATCTCTTTACTTTCATAATATGTTGTCAGAGTCTATCCTAGCAAGGTTGTTGGGCCTATCAGACCACTTGCTATCAGGTCGTTATTGGGCTATCCTTACATATAAGTTTCACGTTGATGAGTTATTATTTTCCCTTATTTACTTGCCTTTATGTTCCTATTTTCATTAGTGATTTGTGCTCAATTGCCTATTATTTTCTCAATTTCACTATTTGGGCTTCATTTACCAGAAATTCGTAATTTTATTTAATTTGGATTTTCTCAGCTAATTTTATTATTATTTTCAGGATAGATTTGGAATTTTATTGGGCTTGAAAATTAATTTTGGAATTGAAGAGGAGCTACCGCATGATCAGTTTTTATTTTCAGTTTTTATTAGTTGGACCAGAATTGAATAAATATGGGCCCATTAGGTTTAATGTTGAGCACTTATTTAGATCTTGTCGCCTGTTACGGAGAGAAGGTGAACAGAGAAGTATACAGTTCTTTATTCTCTGCTTTTGGGGTTCAGTTCGTTTTATCTCTCTGGAAAAACTGGTTCTGTATTCATTTTTTTTACTCTGTAATTACGTTCTGTTTTTTTTTTTCAATTCAATTTTTTTAATTCAATTTCAATTTTTTATTTTAATTCAATTTCGTGTCCAATTTTAATTCTGTTTTGTGTTTAATCTTCGTTTGTTTTATTCGAAATTAATGGAAGACTAATTTATAAGGTTATCCTTTTGATTCAAATTGCAATGAAGCTTTGAGGTTGCTGTTGTGTTATTTTTGCTCTCTCATCATTTTATTTCTTTACTTAATGCTTTTACTAGTTCATGCTTAATGTTTCAGTTAATATGAATTTCGTGTCTCTATTTATGCTTAATGGAGTGAATTACGAGTTGTTAGGAAGAAATGAATGATGTATGTGAATGATTAATTTGTATCAGGAAAACTTGTGTTAATTCTCACTTAGTTAATTAATTCAGGTTGGAATTAGGGTTCAATAAGTTAAGCATGAATTTTTGTATTCTATGATAAGCGGACTGCAATCTAATCAAGAGGGTAATTTAATTTAGATAAGGAAATCTAATTTGGTTGTTGGTTTTCATTTTATTAATTTTTTCACGAAAACTCCCCTTTCTCTTTGTGTGTTTAATCCTTTGATAGGAACTAGGTCCTTGAGAGACGACCTAGGAGTCACTTTCTAGTACTGCATTTAACTGCCTTTATTTGATCGGATACGGCTTCGACCACACGCTTGATTGAGGAGTCTCCACGTCAGTGGGGTGTGTTGGAGATCCCACATTGACTAGAGATGAGATCTTGCAATAGTTTATAGGTGGGTGCAAACCTCACCTTACAAGCCGATTTTGTAAGATTGAGTTAGGCTTAAAGTCCACTTTTTAATTTGGTGCCAGAGCTCTAATTTGAGAACTCTAATTGTTACATTTACTCATGGCTGAAATTGTTGATATCTCACAAGACCCTTTGTTATCCTTGAATATGATTTGCTCTCTCGGTACACAACAAGAGAGACAAATTGTTGGTGATCAGTTCAAGGGAATGATTGATACTAGCAGAAGTAGTTATGAAAGACGATATGCTTCTAAAGTCTGCAATCACTGTGGAAAGACAAGATATATGATTGATACATGGTATAGAAAGCATGATTTTCCACCTCGGTTCAAGTTTAAAAATAAAAAAGAAGCAGATTGTAATAATAACCAGTAGAATCATGAAGGTTAAAGGTCAAAAGTACATTCTCAGCAAATTGGTTTTACTCCTGAGGAGTATCAAACATTGTTAGCCCTTTTACAAGTCTAAATCCAATGACAATTCTTCTAATCAAATATCTGTTATCCCTTCTAATAAGAACACATATCGGTAACATATTTCTTTCTTCCTTTAGTTCTTGGATTGTTGATAGTGTTACTACTGACCACATTTGTTCTTCCTTGACTCATTTTACTTCATATCATCAAATTAATCCTATCAGTGTCAAATTACCAAATGGAAATCAAGTAATTGCTAATTATTCTGGTAGTGTTTTTCTCAATCAAAATCATGTCATAGATAATGTTATGTATATTTCTAATTTCACTTTTAATTTCTTTCAGTAGCAAAATCGATTGATAATTTATCATGTGTAATTATATTTGACTATAGTGGTTGTCACATTCAAGATAAAAACTCTTTGAAAATGATTGTTTTAGTTGATATGCAAGATAGACTTTATATACTCAAGGTCCATTCTTATCAAAACCTTTAAATCAAACCTGTCAAATCTTCACATATCACCAATACTGTCAATTTTACTGCTAGTGATCTAAAAAACCTTTGGCATTTTCGGTTAGGGCATGTTTCAATCAAATCAATTGATGTTATTAAAAGTAAATTTCCTTTTGTTAAATATAACAAATCTTTTGCTTGTGATGTTTGTCATTTTGCACAGCAAAAAAGACTTCCCTTTCCTCTTAGTACATCTAAGTCTAAAAAATGTTTTGATTTGATTCATGTTAATCTATGGGGACCATACCCAATACCATTAATTCGTGGTCATAAATATTTCTTGGCCATACTTGATGATTATTCGAGGTACATATGGATTTTTTTTTAAAACAAAAATCTGAAGTTGTCAAGATTTTGGAAAATTTTGTCACCTTTGTTCAAACAAAATTTGAGACAACAATAAAATGATGGCAACTTTTGTTATACATCTAGCAATTATGCTAAGATAAATCACTAGTAGAAAAAATACATTTAACCGCAGTTCTACAAAGCTTACAATTGTGACTACCACCGTGATTGTATAACCGTGTTAGAAAGTATAACATACCACTGCAGTTCTTAAGAAACCACAATAAAAAATGCCCAAAATGGACAAAAAATAGCAAAAAAATAACATACCACTGCGGTTAATATTAGACATACCACCGCGGTTTTTGCTACAATTGCGGTCATGAATTCAATTTTTTTTAAATGCAAACAAATAAGATTGAACTTATCCATAAAATCAAAAGATAAACCCAGTCCTTCGTCAAGTAACTCTTCCTTTGTGTCTTCATTCACCGTTTTACCAAACTTATTTTTATCATCAGCTTTAGCATCCTCTAGGGTTATCACACTGGATCTTTCCTCAGAAGATGTAGCCCTTTGGCAACAAATTTCTCAACAAAATCGATCATGCCACGTTAGCAAAATCCAATAGGGGAAGGGGAATCGACATGGTAGGGTTGGGTGTGGTCGCCGTCAAAGTTTGAACGTTGTGGAGAGGTGGGAAGTTGTCCATTTCAGAACGATAGTAGCGTATGAGGTGCACCGGGGACAGATGGTGGCTTGGGATTGTGGGTCTGCTCGACGCTTGTGTCACCGACAAGAAGGATCCCACACGGTTTTGTCTTATGTGCTTCTTCGTGGTCTGGTGCAGTTCCGCAGTGCCTTCCCAACTCTTTCATTGAATATCGTTGGCTTCATCGTTGAACCCATCTATTATATATTAATTCTTGTTAATATAATTGTAACCTTTGAATGAAGCATAGGGAGGAATAGGATCTTATTGCTACCTGTGTCACGAGGGCATAGAGCGGAAGAGTAACGTAGTTGCACAGGATTTGAATAAGCACCCTGACAAAGTCCATTAAACCATCATTAAGCTGTAATTAACACATGAAGACAAGAATTTAATCAAGATTAAAACAAAACTATAAAAAAACACCAAAAAGACAAAACCGTAGGTTTTAGTTTCGATTGAATAAGAAATTGAAAAGGATAGAAAACATAAGAGATAAAAGTGGGGCGGTGGGAATGAGAGGGTTTAGTCTGTGAGAAAGAGAGGGCTTAGGGAGAGAAGGGGAAGCGTTAGGAGGAAGCTTCGAGAGAGGGATGGGCTGAACTATACAAATCCCCATTATTGTTTCTGATTTGAAGAATGTGGTGAGATTAGGGATTCAATGTTTCCTTTTATACAAAGTGTCGCCTCTAGGGTTTTCATTTCACCCTCCTTCGATTTCCTTTTTTTTTTATTTTGTGATTTTATTTTATCTAATTATACTTTTATTTTTTAAACTTTAAAATAATTCTGATTATATTTCTTTATATTTAAAACAATTTAGTTTAGTCATTCGAAATAAAAAACTATATATAATTATAGTACATGCTTTTAAAAGTGATCTAGCATGTCAAATCTAATAATTAGAGACTAAAATCATATTATTAAATTTGAAGAACTAAACTAATTGTTTATTTATGTAATAAAAAATCACATAAACTGAAAAAATAATTATGTATTATACTTAAATTTTGTTAACAATAACGGAGCTTTATTGGTGTAAAGTGACCTTGGCTCTTTTTCTCTAAATTTTTTTTCATCTATATAAATTAATATAGATTAATATAGAGATGAAAAATTTAATTTTAGCATATTTTATATATTTAATAATTTGAAATTTTTATACTTATTTTGACATTTGCAAAATATTTTCTGAAAATATTTTGTATATACGCTGTGTGTTTTGTGCAACAATGAGTATTTCCTTCCAACTATTTTATATGGACCCACTTTTTTATACTTTTTGTATCCGGTCAAAAGAGAAACCTAAATAACTATGTTTATAATCAATTATACTTTGTATACTCTGTAGTGTGCAATCAATTACATACCACCGCGGTTGTACCGCGGTGGTATCTCTGCAGAATATTATTTAAAATTTATTTATGTGTCTACCACCGCGGTTCTGGAAACAACTGCGGTGGTATCTCCCTGCAGTATTTTATTTTTAATATTTATGTGTCTTACCATAGCGGTTCTCGCACCAACCACGGTGATATCGTTGCACTTAATTTCAAAAATGTCACCACACTTTTTTTTTAATCAGTTCTTCATTAACCGCGGTGATATCCTGTCGTGAAATGTGTTTTTTCTACTAGTGAATTTTGTTGATCAGTTTGGGTTAGTAACTGAAATGGTTTATTATGCAAACATGCAAAGCTGATATATGAAGTCCTTATGAGAAATTTGACAATGACAATATGTATAAGGGAGAGTCTCCTAATGTAAAGTTCCAAAAGTTTCTTGATATATTAGCATCTGCAAATGAACCCATTTACGATGGAGCAACTGAGTCGATAGCCATTAGACATTTGGCTGCTAGAATAACTTGACATGCTACTAAAAAATGTTTAGATTATTTTTTACAAATGTTAATTGATGTAACTCCAAAATATAATTGCATACCTAAGAACTATTTTGAAGCCAAAACAGTTGTGTCAACTCTCAACTTGAAGGCTTAAAAGATTGATTTTTGTGAAGCTAAATGTATCCATTATAAGGATGACATTAAATTAACCGAATGAAAAATTTACAATCTTCCAAGGTATTTTCCTTCAAAGGTGTTAGTGAAATTTGCAATGATGTCAAACGCACTAGTCGTAATGTAGCAAGTAATAAAATTATAGTTCTCTCCCAATTTATATGATTACAATAAATTTATACTCAAGAAATAACTCATAATTTAAATATTGTGTAGAAAAATAAAAGTAAAACGAAAAAATACTTTTAGGGTTTTTGTATCAATACTTAGAACATAAAAAAGGGTAAAATATTAATAAAATGAAATTGCCAGTGTTAGATTTCACTAAACATCACTCTCATGTATGAAAACAATCACTACAAGAAAAAGGCTATTTAGAGACCAATTTTTAGCTACCAAATGAAATGATTATTAATTGTGATCAAAATAGTCACACAAATTAGATTTTGGTTGCTAAATAACTACAAAATTGAAGTAATGATTGAATTTAGTGACCAATTAAGTCAAATAATGGGTATCTAACATTAGCTACCAAGGTTTTAGTGACCTATACCATTAGATTCTAAATTAGTCTCTAACTTAATTAGATACCAATTTAGAATCTAATGGCATAGGTTACTAAAACTTTGGTATTTAATGTTAGATACCAATTATTTGACTTAATTGATCACTAAATTCAATCATTACTTTTATTTTGTAGTTATTTAGCAACCAAAATTTAATTTGGTGACTATTTTGGTCACAATTAGCAAACATTTCATTTGATAGCTAAATAGTGATCTCTAAATAGTTTTTTTCTTGTAGTGAATTTTCTTCTTTTCTATCAATAATTAATGTCAATTCACAAAATTACTTAAACTTGATTCCCGAGCATATGAACATGGAGATTATCTATTAACCTTCAATTCTTTGATCAATTATATATATAAATCTTACATTCAAATAAGGATCTTAATGAAAACAAATGAATCATGACCTATTACTAGACACAAGCTTTCATCTAGTAAATTAATTCAGTTTTAGATTCAAAAGATATTTTCCAACACTCTTAAGAATCAATGATCAAGTTATGGATTTGCACAACAAGCATAAACATAGAATTCATATACTAATACATTGAAAGAAAAACATTTATGATAAAACATAAGATACGCCCAAATATGATTACATGAGAGTTCCATTTGATTACGTCAAACTCTAACAATAATGGGTTTAGCTCCTCATAGTCATGAGAACACCAAACAACCAATAAGTATAGTGGAAGACGGTTGATTAAACCCAGAAACCCCTAAGTTGCCTCTAATTCTAACTTTGTATGATCTCTAACCGAAGATCCCCAAACACTACTGTGAAAGGTTTCTTAAATATAATATGTTTTTCGGCGCTCGTGCCCGACCCAACAAAGTGGCATCTGATGCAATTGGATTTTGTTGCAATTTCAGTGCTTTTGGTCGAACGTTCAGCAAAGTGGCGCCCGACCCACGTTTCTTACACCTGGCCCAGCATTCAGCTTTAACATTCCAATTCTGCCTTCTTTGCTCTTCACGGATTCCAATCTTTCTCTTATTGACTTGAATGTTTCCTTATCATTTATTTGACAAAACTAACGAGACTTAGAGTAATATTTGATGACAAACTCAATTAATAACTTATTTATAAAAGAATAAATTATTTATAAAAACAGGAAATTTAATGGGTTTCAAACTTAGAACGATTTGATTTCGTTATGAAAATAAGCCCACAAACATCATATAATTTAACTCTATCAAACTCCCCAAAACTTATAACCTTGATTGTCCTCAAGTAAAGGTAAGACTTAGCAAAGATAAACAATTACTCAACACTGATATACAACTCAGAACAAATTAACTAATCACATCAGAAATCACATTAGAAATCAATTAGATATGTTTCTCCTCAAATCAAATCATGAAGGAATAGTTATACCTCATCAATCTCAGTTATGGTACTCAAATCTTTCAACTTATATGGCAATTTATTATCAATGAACAACCGAAGGTATTATTCCTCACTGAAGTAAATGTTTCGATCAAGCACTCTAGTGTCTTAGGATGTGATTCTTTCTCTCACATACCACTAATTCCACACAATTTAACTTTTATTTTCATTTCAAAAGAAAAAAAAAATCAAAATCAAGCAATATCACAAGGAATTTTATTGGTTTGTAATGTGGCTGAGCTAAAAAGAAAAGTGGCTTTGCTAGATAACTAAAATACTTCAAGCAAAGAGAGCAATTAGATCAATTAATAATTCCAAAAATTTCTACCCTCTTCTATTTCAACACAACTAATTTTTAGATCTTCTCTCCCAAACTTGAATGATATTAGGTTCCTAATCTCCTTTCTCTCCTAACTCAAAGTAAGGTAGTCAAACAAAGTTAACAATTTCAATGATGAAAACAATATCTTTTAAAGGCTAAAAAAGGTACAAATGTTTTATTCAAGCAAAAGGTTGTCGATTTGTCTCCAGCTATAATAAATATAAAACAAAAATAGTGTTGATTATATTTAAGCATGTAAATGAATAATCATCATAGAAACTCAATCAAAATCAACTATAAATAATCAGTGATAGTATTTACTTGAATGACTCTGAAGCTCAAAATTTCACCTAGTTATACTTTTAATACCAAAAGCCGCCACATAATATGTCACAATAATGCATTTCAATCAATAACGCAAAAGAGTAACCACAACTTAAATTTCATAAGAACAACCTAATCCATTCACAAATCTCAATGAAAATCGCATACTGTAACATCCCATATTTTGCATATAAATTATATACCAAACCTAAATATAAATATCCATATATTCATCATATATTTTGAAATATACTTCTCCACATAAAATTTAATAAAATCATCTTCGTACAATCATAAAATAAAATAAAATTAAACTTCTCTATTAGCTCACTAAAGAGTCACACCACCTGCCAAATCATTTGCTCACGTGTAATACACGATCATTGCAGATAAAAAAAAGCAAAACAAACGCCACACAAAAAGAAGGGTAAGCTAGAGAGTTTTTTTTTAATATATATATATATATATATATATATAATATTCATAAATTAAATTTTTATCTCAACCAAACAACAACAAATCAAGCTTTCATAATGTATCTTAGACACCACATTATCATTAACACATCACACTCTTATGACACGGTTAATCCATATGATCTGGTCTAACCGATTCTTTTTCACACCGCAGGACAGTCATGTTAACATGTCAATCCATATGATATGGTATGACCAATTCGTTTTCACACCATAGTGTAGTCATATAAACTTAATCCATATGATCTGGTCTAACCGTTCTTTTTCACACCGTAGTGCAGTCATATGAACCCTTTAACCCACATGATCTGGTCTAACCAGTTTGTTTTCACACCATAGCGCAGTCATATGAATTTATTAACCCACATCATCTGGTCTAACCAGTTTGTTTTCATACCATAGCACAACCATTTGAATTTATTAATCCATATGATATGGTATAACCAGTTCTTTTTCACACTGTGGCACAATCATATAAACCTGCTTTGACTCTCACCACATAGCCATCTTCATTTATGATTCCAATAACTAGTAAAATCAGGATATGATCTCAACACGAGTATGTCTCGATCACACACCAAATCATTCATAAACACTCATTCAATTTCATCCAAATTTATCCAATTCATATATATAAAAAATCATTCAAACTTGAAACTAGCTTCCCTTACCCAAATTCACAAGACAAATAATTACAATATCTATAAAAACATACGACTAGCCTTCCTTACCCAAATTCACAAGACAAGTAATTACAATATCTATAAAAACATACAACTAGCTTCCCTTACCCCTACGGAGTAGAGATACCCAAAGGAGTTTCGAAAACAAAAAATTACTAGCAACCTAACTCTGTCCAAGAATTTGATCGGACATTCTTGCTCTACTCAATGCCAGGATATAGGGGTGACCTCTAATCGTCATTTTGATAAGGAAGGAAGGTGAAAGCAAAGAAAAGGAGAAGAATAACTTTTTAGAGAGAGAGAAAGTTGGTAGATTTTATAAAAATAAAACAGAATATAAAGTTGGTGGTTGTTATAAAAATAAAAACTAAATAATTTATTTTTCAAATTTTTTTAAACTTCTCTGTTAGAAAAAATATTCAGGTGTTATGTTATTTATCTCTAAAATTGCATTCTAGGTTAGTTTTTATTCTAAAGCTATTTTCTAAGGTATTATAAATTCTTTATTTGTAGATACAAGCTTTCATTTGGTATTCCAATTTAAATCCTGATTACAAACAATGTTTTCCAATACTTTCATAATCAAAGTGTAAAGTTATAAATCAATAACACAGACACTAAGTACAGAATTGAAATACTGACATTGAAAGGAAAAGACATAAATATAAACACATTATATTCATCACATGAGAGTTTGGTAGGTTACATCTAACCCCAACAACAATGTGTTTAGTTCCTAGTAGACAGGGAACCCTAAACTTACAGGATGAACAGTGGAATAAGATTACACCAAAAACCCTAAAGTAGTTGTCCAAGACTGATTATTTTTCTCTTCTGGCTCTATGAGTCTAAACGCTAACATAAGCACTTATTAAATAGATTTTTGGAACGTCTTTCATGCATGCTCAACTTTCTTCTATAGGGTCCACGACTTGTGCTTGACGCAACTTCCATGGCACTGGGCATGACTGCGTTGAATTTTCTACTTTTCTATGTACTCTCCTTTATGGGCTTTTTATTCTTTGTCTTCCTTTATGGGCTTTCTGTGTATTCTTCTTCATGTGCTTCAATCTTTTTTTCTAAATCCAGTGTTTTCTGTTATCTTTTTAAGCAAAATAAAGGAAATTAGTGTAATTTACCATTCTCATACAAAAGTAATCAATTTATTAATAAAAACCAAATAAAATAAGGAAAAAAGTAGGTTTCAAGTTTAGAAAGAGTTGATTTAATAGAAAAAATTAGGTCCAAAATAAGATAAAAATAAATGTTATCAATATGGTCGCCTGGTTGAACCTGATGAATGATTTGTGCCCACCCACACCAAAAAGAATGGTAGTTGGGTTGATAGTCATTCTCGTGAGACTTATGTAAGTTATTGCTTTAAATTTTTGTTAATTAGCATTTATATTTTGTACCTAATTTCCTAACATTTTTAACTCTCAATAACCATGTAGGAAACCTACCAGGAGCGGTTGAGGATCAAAAAATTAGATAATTTTGAAGAATCAACTTCTAATATACACTAAATAAATGCAACAACAAAGTTTCAATGTCTGGAAGATGTTGTTAGAGGAAAGAGTAGAAACAGAGTTTATGGTATTACAAACTACTCCTAACATCTGTCAAGGACTGGCATCACTGACTCTTCCCTTATTACTTGCTTTTACCATTGATTACACTAATCACTTGGATGAGAATTAACGACTTCGTCAACAAGTCCAACAAACAAATGCAAAAGTTGACTTAGAAAATCAAAGGGCTATACATCTTGAGGATACATTAAAGTTGATGCAGTAACAACAAGCCATGATGATGCAACAACAAAGGGGCAACACTTTAACTAGTACGAGTCAAGTCTGTCCCCACCATGTTGAAGAATTTTATGACTAGCCCTTCTGATGAGTCATTATTTTCACCTATTTACTTATCTTTATGTACATATTTTTATTAGTGATTTGTGTTTAACTGTCTATTATTTGCTTTATTTCACTGTTTGGGCTTCATTTACCTGAAATTCGTAATTTTACTTAATTTGGATTTCTGAGCTAATATTATTATTATTATTATTGTTTTCAAGGCAGCTTTGAAATTTTATTGGGCTTGAAAATTAATTCTGAATTGAAGAAGAACTGCCACATTATCATTTTTCATTTTCAGTTTTTATTTATTGTACCCAAATAGAAAGAATTTGGCCCATTAGGTTTAGTGTTCAGGACTGACCTAGGTTTAGCCATCTATGAAAGGAGGTGAAGCCAAAAGAGTTCGATACATTGGAGACTCTCGGCTTTGGAAATCAATTTGTTTTCTCTCTGCAATTACATTCGATTTTGTTTCAATTAAATTTTGTTATATATTTAATTTCATTTTCTATTTAGTTCTCGTTCCTTCTTCATCTCACTTTGTTTATTCGCTTTTATGGAAGGCTAATCCTTTTGGGTTATGCCCTTGATTGAGATTGTGGAAAAAGTTTGAGGTTCTATGCTTATTTGTTTCGCTCCTTTACTATTGATTTCATTCTGTGTGCCTACTGTTTTTACTGGACCGTTCACGCTTAGTGATTCGGTAAATACAAACTTGTGCCTCTATTCAAGCTTAGTGAAGGGAGTTGCGCGGTTTAGGGGTTGGGATGAATGTGGCATGAGCGCTTGTTTTGCATAAGGAACACTCACATTAATTTTCGCTTAGTTAACTAACTTAGGTTGTTTCAAGGGTTGGAGCGTCATTATAAATTTTTGAAACCAATGATAACTGGACTGCATTCGAAATCAAGGTGATTATCTATTTTTAATCATTGGTTTAAGTTTTGTTAATTACTGTTTTGTTGAAATCTGTCTAACCCCCCCCTGTTCAGTGTGTTTTCATTCCTTTGGCAGAGAATTAGGTCCTTAGGAGACAACCCAGGAGTCACTTCCTAGTACTACACTTTACTGAGATTATTTAACCGGATACAGCTTCGATCAAATTTGGCATCATTGCGGAGGACCATCGGTTTCTATGTTAAGGATAGAGTATCAAGTGAAACAACTAATTAAGTTGTTTCTATAGAGTAACTCTAATTTCTGTTTGTTAGGATTTGCTGCATAATTTTTTTTAAATTAAAAAAAAATTTAAAAAAACACCATGAAAAAAATGATAAAAATTGTTGAGGCAAATCCGTTTTGAAGCCTATGAAAACTTTTGTTGTTACTAACGTTTATCCTTATGGGACAGTTGAAATCAAAAGTTAGTCCATAGGCAAGAGCTTTAAGGTCAATAGGCATCGACTGAAGCCATTCCTTAGCAATCCCTCTCTGCTGGATACGGTGGTAGGGGAGATCTCTCTACTTGATCCCACTGCTCTTCCATCTTCCGTCATGACTTAAGGAGTTTTCTTTTTCTTCTCCTTTCTTACTTTTATTACACGTGTCTGATCATATTGGTGATTTGATTGTTATGATTTTTTCTGCTTGCAACACATTGGGACACTATGTAGTATAAGTGTGGGGGGGGGGGAGGAGCCTAGTTTAAATATTGTTTTAAGGTTATGTTTTCTTTACAGTTTTGCATGTTTCTTTGATTTTCTAGATAGTTTTGCATGTTTCTCTAGTTTTCTGGACTTTGTATAGGAAATGGACACATACTTCACTCTTGGATATGAGTTGCTTGATACTTTATGGATTGAAATCATTTTTTTTCTTTCCTAACCAAGTTAATCATGAGGTTTGAGAGGTTGATTTGAATATAACAGATATACCCTGTGTGAGGTTTGAACCATTCTCTATTTTTTGTTTGTGTTATATGCCTATTGATTGCTTGCACGATGGCCTTGGCTTGACTCTTTTTGATACAACTCAGTTCACACACAAGTTTTGAGATGATTAAGGCATTTTTGTTCTGAATATCATCTTGCATTATTTCCTTTGATTACCTTTGTTGAGCCTACATTCCCTTTTTTTGTTTTGAAGCTCATTACAAGCCTTAAGTGACAGGTAATGATTAAATAATGATTACCTTAACCTTATGGAATTTGGGAGCTTTGAAATTGTTTTGGGAATAAGTTCTTCAATAAGTGTGGAGGTGTGTGTGCTTCATTGGATGATGTTTCTGGCTAATTGGTTTAGGGTTTTTATATTATTTGTTCATATATATTGTTCTTATTTTTGTCAAAAAAAATGTTAAAAAAAAGGAAAAAATTTGAAAAATACGAAAAAAATTAAAAAAAACAAAAAAAAAGAAAAAGAAAAAAACAAAAAAAATGTTGAGGCAAAAGGTAGATGATTGCTTATGATATCTCGGAGTGGCTCAAATTCTATTGGTGGTACATTAGTCCCTCTTCCACCTTGAAGTAAAAATGTTGCGGGAAATAGAACAAATATTGAACAGAAGTATGGAACTGATGTTTTAAGAAATGAAAAAGAAGTAAAATGTAACTACTGCTCAAAGATTTTTAATGGAGGAATTTTCAGATTTAAACATGATTGCGAGATATGGTGTTGGCCATAAAACTCCATCATATCACGATATTAGAGAGAAACTTTTGGAACAAAAGCAATGGACAAAACAGATGTACTCCTTTAAGAGTACAAGGATGAGTGGAAGAGAACAAGTTGCACAATTATGTCTTATGGATGGACGCATAAGAAAAGAATTTCAATTTGTAATTTTTTGGTGAACAGTCTTAGAGGTACCGTGTTTTGGTATTCATTAGATACCTCAGATATTGCAAAAACTGCTGATAAAGTATTTAAAATGTTAGATGATGTTGTAGAATTTGATGCAGAGGAGAATGTAGTGTAGGGAGTTACTGTTAGTATAATGCTGCTGCAAATTTCAAGGCAGTTAGACAATTATTGATGCAAAAAAGAGCGTGTTTATGTTGGATTCCATGTGCTGCTCATTCTATTGTTTTAATCCACCACAAAAAAATTGTGAATTACCTACTAAAATTACAAATGAATGAAAATTTGTATTTAAAATTTACATTACTTACGGAATTTTACATACGAATTCATATTCGTATATAAAATCAACAATACATACATAATTACATACAAATTTACATCTATATGTAAAATCAATATTACATATAAATTTTTACCTATGAATTTACATACAAGGTATTACGTACATATTTAATCCATATGTAAATTCGTAGACAATATAATCCACACATAAAATCAGCGCTACATACGAAATTACATACAGATTCAAATTTGAATATAAAGTCAACATTACATATGGATTTACATTCAGGATATTACATATGGATTTAATTCGTATGTAATCTAAATATCCACATTATTATTATTATTATTATTACTATTGTTGTTGTTGTTGTTGTTATTAGTATTAACATTATTATTATTATTATCATTATTAATATTGTTATTAACATTAACAATATTATTATTAATATTATTGATACTATTATTAATACTTTTATTAATA
>Ga0123340_1002578_pt1 | contig 16482 bp, 8 predicted proteins | sample SirMexnodulemix_FD_89961 | JGI IMG/M metagenome (GOLD analysis project Ga0123340, IMG submission 89961) | Root nodule microbial communities of legume samples collected from Mexico - Siratro Mexico nodule mix | ecosystem: Host-associated > Plants > Roots > Nodule | place: Mexico: Nepantla... | reverse complement strand
TATATATATATATATATATATGAAAGCACCCACAAAATTATTGTTTTAATATTTTTGGTTGGTGGTGTAATTTATCTCTTATTCTAATTAATTCATAGCTCATACAAGAGTTTCACGTAAGAATTGAAAGAAAGATTTAATTGAAATATTAGTTTTATATGCATTGTAATTTTATGATTTTAGTTTTTAGGTTTTAATTTTTCAATTGGATTTCTACATTTCGTTGCTATTTGAAATATTATATTTATACCATTTCAGCGTTCAAACATGTTCAAATTAAAATTGTATAATTACAATAATATGGATAAAAAAAAGTGTAAATAAATATTAATATACTTGTTTCGAATACCTAATGCCAAGGCAAACAAGAACTTAAACAACATCTAATGTCACTATAATTATCATATCATTTTAGTTGAATTTTTGAGTTACCAAATGTCTTTTACTCTCTATGGCCCAGCAAGGCAAACTAATGTTTCTGTCTTGTGTGGAACTTACTTTCTTATCTTGTTGTCTTCGGTTATCAATCAAGAGCATAGCATCATATTCACCATAGACTTTTCACAAAATTATTGATTGAGAATGTGTTGGAATTGACATTATTATTTATATCTTATTTGTATTTCACCAAAAAAAAATTCATTAATGTGTGGATTAGAGTTAGAAAAATTAAAAAAAGAAAAATTCTTTCCTAATTAATGCATTTAAAAGCATAATCTTGTATTGAATACAAATTCCCTTAGTTTAAATCACACGTCCATTAAATCTAAAACACGTATGGAAGCTAGTTTAATTCAATTTACTCTGAGATTCTTGACCTCATAAATTGGGTTTTCGAATTATATACCAATTGAAACGTACACGTATTAGAGACTTTTAGCATCACTTGAAAAAAAATCTACTTTTTTATTTTTATTGAAGACACTAATTATGCTGAAGTTGACTGAAGAGATTTATATTTAGCTAGTGAACAAAATTGATCTTGAAGGGGTGAAATCAAGGGGGAGCACATGCAAATTTGAAAGCGACGTAATTTATTTGAAATCAAGTACGTCCACACTAATTCATTTTTAAGCATTTTTTTCTATAATTTAACCCAAGAAAATCAAAATCAAATACAAACATTTTGGTTCACATTTTTTTTTGCAAGTTATTTCATTTGTATTATGTGCAAAAAAAGTATAATCAAGAGTCTTTCTTTTTGTTTATAACATGTAGCTAAACTGAAAGATTAATCAACACAAAGAGTAAAGGTCCATATAGCTGTTTTTTTAATATATAATTAAATAAAATCACGTTAACTAATTATTTTTTCCTTATTATAAAAAAGTAACGTGAAATCAAACACGCCATGTAAGAGTGCTATATTGATCAAACTTTTTGTAAGATTTGTTGGATGGCTTTTGTTTATGAATGAAACATGTTATCTCTTGATCATTTTATGAGAAAAAAGAGAGAAGATATACTATATTAGGGCACGTGAACGCATTCAACTTGGGGTATAGTGACAAAAGTGGAATAGGTTGGGTGAACCAAGTCAAATAATCACTGTCCAAGGAGGGCTTCTTAGTCCTACCAAGTGGGAGGATGAACCCTATAGATACGTTCACTGTGTTTCTTACATGTCCAAATCATGGTGGTCCATTTCTACACCTTATTTTCTCTTTGGAAAAAATAAACATAACAGGTAATAGAAAAGTATTAGAAAGTTAGATTTTGGGTAGAACTATGTTGTGGATGTTAAGGAGCATGATTTTGCATGTATTCTTATGAATCATGCTTGGCACTGCTTTCATTGCATCTAAGGAGTTTTAACTATGCAAAATGGTTAATTACTAAAGAATGAGAATTTAATTTACCATAATTATACTTAAAACTTGTACTCACATCACTTACCTATATAAAAACACGTACATCAAGTTTGGTATATATCTCTTAAGACTACACCAATCCAAATCCCTCAACTAGATAAAGATTAAAAAGTGACAACAATTGTGTTATAATTTAAAATTGCTTTTTTATATTTTGAATTATATTAATCTCGGATGTTTAATCCCTTTTTTTAGCCATGCCAAATAATGTAAGAGGAATAGTATTAAAGAGTTAGTGAGAAAGGAGAAGGTACAAGTACTCTATGTCCAAGAAACGAAGTTGGAACAAGAAGACATAAAATATATCAAAAGATATGGGGAGATAAGGAAGTGCTGTGGATGACATACTCCTATGTTTGTGGGAAAATTATCCATTCCAAGTGATCGCATCTTTTTCAGTGCATGAGTGTTAGGCTGCAAAGGGTTCTGGGTAGAAAAACATGAGTATAACACTTGTGAATATATACTCACCATGAACTAGAGACTATCGGAGGAAATTAAAAGTAGGAAATATGAGTTGTAGTGCCTTAATGGAGATTTCAATAGTGAGAGAGTAGGGTGAACATGAGAGATAATAGTGGGATAAAATTTAATAAATTGATTATGGATATGGGCTTGGAGGGCCTTCCTATTATAGGGAAAAAATATACTTAATTTAGGCCTAATGGAAGACTAAAAAGTAGATTTGAAAATGCATTATTGACAAAAGAAAGATGGGAGGTGTGAGAAGGAAGTTTATAATATGTGTTAAATAGAAATATCTTATATCAATATCTCATATTAACAAAGAATAACAAAGAATGAGGTAAAATATTTGGGACAAAACTATTTAGAGTGATGGACGAATAGTTTGAAGACACAAAATACAACTCATTTATCAAACATGTATGACAAGAAACTTGGATGAAAAATGGTCTTATAGGATTACTAAAGGAACTCTTCCCTTAGCTAAGAGTAACCAAATATCTCCTTCTCCTTTCACTCTTAAGCTTACGACAATAGTGAGGAAAGAAGGCTCCCGTTAGCAATTAATATTGGTTAAAAAATTTTGAAGGCCAATCATTGAACTTTGGATGTTGGCTTTTTCTATTTGTCCAACCTCATTCTAAGTCCAACCTCATTCTAACTTTTAAGTTGCAACGTGACTCTAAGTCTAATGTGACAAATCATGTTATAAATGGTAGAAGGTATTTCAAAATTCTTTGCCTATTGCAAAGTCAAAAACTGCTAAAATTGAAAATTTTGTTTTTTTTTCCTATCTTTACTTTTGAGACTCTAAATGACTCTCGTATGCATGTTTTCTTTATGATATGGATATCTTTAGAAAAATAGTTTTTCTCATAGTTTTTTTAAGGATAAATAGATCGTCGATGTTGTTTTTAATTAAATAAAAAAGTGTGAGTGTAGACCGTTTAATGCAATGTCTTGGACAGTCTAGTGCTCAACCTAGACCATCTAGTGCGTCAAAAGTCAATAGATTTTGAGTATAGATAAGGTTAAATAACATCAATTCATCTCTCAATGAATTCAATTACAAATTTAGTCAAACAATGGTTATATATTGTCTGCTAAAGGTATTCATTAGAAAGAACAATGATTTGTTGTTTTCAAAACAATAAAATAAAAAGAGAATATTAAACCAAATTAAAAAGAAAATCGATTCTTGAGTTCATTTATCATTGAATCCTTCATGAGTTCACACACACATATCATTAATCCAATTTCAATGTAAAAGTGAATTAACTAAACAAGAGTCAATCAATTCATGAATTAGTCAAATAAGCATCCATTTATTAAATTCCTCACCCGTGTCCAAGCGTATACGTGTGAAAATTTTAGTCTTTTACCTCTTGAATTATGCAAACAAGAGATTAGTTAGAATAAAACAAAATAAACAAGAATTCTAATTAAATAATAGAATTGAATTATCAACAAACGTCAAAAATAATTCCTAAGAAGAAATTAAAATTCAAAAATAGTGCAGTTTGTCACATAAATTGAAAAACAAAACTAAGTTGTATATAACCTTAAAGTTGAATGTGAAATTATAAGAGAACCAACTCAAAAAGGTTTGGCCTTCCATGTGTAGGCAAAACAAAAAGAATTATAAAGAAGAAAATATAAAAGTGGCATAACTAGGTTAGCATGTCCTCCAATGTGGAGTGTATACTATAAAATGATGTTCTTCCTCCTTCTGACTTTGTATCCAACTATTTTTATTTTCTTGCAAATTTCGGATTCATCTTGTTTCAAATTTATTTCTAGTGTTATTTTTTTTTAAATTTTGTAGATTTTTCTAAGATTTGGTAGATTTTATTTATAAGATTTTCTAGACTTTGTTCTCCAATACTTTTTCTCAGATTTTGTTTTTAATTTTTCAAGTTCTGTGGATTTATTTTCAATTCTTTTTCTCAATTTTTTTCTATTTATTGTTTAGATAAGTTGTTTTCAAATCTGTTTCAAACAAGCGAATTGGACTATGACTAATTGGGCCTAGAATAACAAAATTTGTTGACATTGGTCCATAGCAGAAGAATCTAGAGTGGACGGTCTAATGAGCCTTCTACAATTAGACGATCCACTTAATACATTAGCTTAGCTCTTCAGTCTTCGAAGTATTTTATTTCTTTATCAAGCTAAGAATCCAAGCTTTCCAAAACCATTGAAATCATTGAAAGTAATTACCTATAGTTCAAGATATCATCAAAGCAAGACAAGTAGGTTAATGAGATTAAAAGTATGAATTTAATCAATAATCTCAGTTAAGGACTAATTATCCCCAATTCAGTAAATTCCAATTTAAATAGTAGATTTATTCTCAGGTATAGTCCAAGAAAGTCAAGACTACATGTTCTAAGGTGAGTAAAATTGTGCTCATCAAATAACCTCGCACTTATTATTTTGAACTATGGGCAAAAAACACTTGGTGAACATCACAATTGAGAAAGACAAACACATGTTAGATTAATTGTAGACCCTATAAATGCATATGAGTAGGCATAATGCAACCTTCAAGAAATCAAGGAATCATGAAAAATATGAATAGATAACCCCATCTTTTAGCAAAAAAGATGGTAACTGAAATCAAGAGTTGAATACAAAAAATGATAGAATCTTTAGGATAACTCTCAAGTGTTTAATTTTGTTTATACACTCAAAGCATTCATGCAAGCAAGCACCATAGGCTAACCAAGACTTTAATATCCACAACAATTGAATAACAAGCAAAGGTAAGAGGAACTCATATGGAATATAATAGGGCCAAGGTAAAGGTAAGTAACCTTAAAACCATAAAGAATAGATGAACGAAGGGGAATAAAAAAAAAATAAAGGAAAGTAAAATACTTCTTCACAACTACAATTAGACTCATCTTTCAATTATTTTATTGCAACATGTTTTCTTTCTTTATTTTTTCTAAGCATTTCTCATTCTTTTTCTTATATAATTTATTTTCTTTTTGTTCTTTTATATTCTTTTTCGATAATGAGTTATTCAAATGAGGAAGTAAGCAAAATTGAGGTACAACCCACACTTATTCAATAATCTATTCCTAAAACAATTCCAAAACTTCTTTATCCTCTAAGGTAAGGTCAATCATAATTTTCTTTTTTCTCTTAAAGGTTGTAATAAGGTTTTAAAAACAAGAAAAGGTTATAGGCTCAAAGGTATTAACAAGTGCATATCATGAAGGTAAGTAAATATGTCTTGTAATTTAATATCAACAATCATCTCATTTCATATATGTCACACAAATTTATAAAACAAAGAATCAACTTAAGTTCTAAAGCATAAGTAGACATGAGTGAAAACACACTAGAAAAAGAAAGAATGATACAAGATGGTCCATCCAATAATAATGCTTAAAATCTCACAATGGATAACTATCACAAAAGATTCAACTAAAAACTTCTCGAAACCAACTTATTCAAAAATTTATAAAGAATCCAAACAACACAAACCAAGAAATCAATTTTTCAAGAATTATGAAAATGCCAAAAACCACTAAAAAATTTTAAAAATCTAATGAAAACATGCCAAAAATATTCTTTTATTATTGTTATTATTATTTATCACGCAATCCTAGAAATTACTAAGAAACCTAATCACATATTTGTATCAAAAAAATTAAAGCATATCCTACAACTATAATTCTCCTTCCCCACACTTAAATCATACATTGTCTTTAATGTACAAGTACTTAATTCAAAGAATAAGAGATACAATGGGATGTAAAAGTGGGAAAAGAGAGACTCTTTCAACAAGCTTGAGGAAATATGGGAATTTGCTGATTGATCTCTTCAACCGTCTCCTCTAAGATAAAAGTCAAGGTCCTTTATGAATTATTGCACAAAGATGGTTCTAATGCCTTCTGAAAGGTCTGGACAAAAGCACATAGAACCTTGGTAGGGATGGTGAAAGAATATTCATCTTTTGATTCACTTTCAACACCTTGATGGGGCCATCTGGAGCATCTTCTATGATGAATCGTTGTGCAGCAAGGTGAGATTAGAAGAGTTAAAAGGGGAAGATGTGGTGAGGATATAAAGGTATCAGTCAGATGGGTGGGGGTTGATCAGATCTAAAAGATTAAAGTACTCTTGTGATGGCTGGAAGGTTGTGGATGAATTAGGTTTATGGTGGGTAGATGGTCTAATGGAGTTGTTTGGTTGGGCAGGTTGTTTGGTGGTAATGACAAGCATTACAGGTCATGTTCAGGTAAAGGTGAAGAGGGGCTAGGTTGGGAGTGAGGTGTGTTGCAGGTGGCATCAATTATCTCACGATGAAAGTTAGGTAGGCTAAGTCACAATCGTGGTGTTTGGGTTGTTACACTCTTAAGTAGAAAGAGTTAGCTCCTGACTATTAACTATAACTTTTAGCCAAGTGGTAAACACTCAATCCAACCACTGGTATCAGAACAAAGGCCACAAGTTCGGTTTCTAATGGGGCAGTTGTTTAGGAAGAGATTGTTGCAAGTTGAACAATTGTGTTATGGTGTAGGCTAGATATGCTGAGTTACAATCAAAGAGTTTTATTCTTGTAGGGACAATTAGTGAGGGGGAAATTGTTATAGGTGGCATCAAGTGTCATTGGTGGAGGCCATGTGAACTAAGTCATAATTGAATTCTCTTGATTACGAGAAGTGCTTATAACCAAAGAGTCAGCTTTGATGATTATTGGGAAACATACTTTTAGCTTCACCAACACTCCACCAGATGCCAAGGTGATGTCAGGATATGATTATAACGCTCAAAACAACACTCATGCAACTATCATCAGGTAAGTAATGTCATCCTATCAGGTTATTCTGATCTTTTACATCATTGAGGAATTATTATTGTTGCTGGATACAAAATGTGGTAGTGTAAAAGTGTATGTCTAGGAAAGTTATGGCAAGGTAAGGCTTGGTATTTAAGTGTGTCCATTGGTGACCCACCTCCCTCTTGGAAACTTACCTGGTGTACTAGTTCATGATCTACAATCATTGTTACAGTAAACAATATTGTTCATGAAGAGAAATACATGAGTTAATAACAAAATGTATCAACCAGGTCATACTCGAATCCTTTATCAGGGTTCACAGGTGAATGAGTGTGCATAAGAGGTTATGTAGATTTGTTGACAACCTTTAGAGCGAGCACGACACACCAAGCATTAAGAGTTCGATACATCGTAGTTAAGGAAGGCATATCTTGCAACACACTTATCAAACATTGAATGTTGAGTAAGCTTGCTGTCATTATTTCCATGTCGTAAATGACTATGAAGTTTCCTACTAAGAATGACATGACTATTACGGGAAAGGTCGATGCAAAAGTTGTTCGGGAATGTTAAGACTCCTTCTAGTGGCAGTACTACAACAAATTAAAATTACTTTGGTGTTAGAGTGTCACAACATTTAAGTATTTCAGATTTCCTAGAAGGAGAAGTGATTTTTAATCCCAAGGTTGAAATCATGATAATCATCCCACCTTTGACGACGTATTATCCAAAAGAGTAAAATAGATTAGACATTCCATGTTAGTAAGGTTACAACCCCTACATCTAATTGTGAATTTGATAGTAAAAAAATCTCAATCCTAAAAAAGTTCAAATGAGTGAAAAATACTCAATCCTAGAAAAGTTCGAAAGAGTGAAAATACTCAATCCAATCAAAGTTGAGCTCTGATGAGTGAAAATGCTTAATCCTAAGAGAAGCTCGGATGAGTGAAAATGCTCAATCCTAAGAGAAGCTTGCATGACTGAAAATGCTCAATCCAATCAAAGTTGAGCTCGGATGAGTAAATAAGACTCAATTATAAAAGTGCTCGAATGTGTAAAAAAGACTATTCAATTTTAGCAAGTCTAAGTAACTCGATATTTGATCTTAGTGATCTCAGTTTAATGGCGTAGTTTGGTCACAATTAATCATCTAGGTCGAATGTCACAATGCATTTATATTAAATAATTCTGGCCAAGTTCCAAATACTTGGTAACACCTAATGCCATATTACTACATTACAAAGACTACTCGAACGCGACTGGGTTCAACATACTCAATTCACATAAAGTTGATACTCGATTGCATATATATGATTCAATCATAGACTAAGTTGCCAATGGCAACATCTTTGTCTAAGATAAAGCCTTTTACATCTATACAAGGCCCAAAGTGCATTGTTTTACGCATTGTCTTTTTGAAACCTTTTAGTGGAGAACAAATCAATACGACTCGATGAAGGTCCATCTTCGGAGGGTTGTCTCCACTACAAGAACTAGAAAAATAGTAGTTCTAAAGCTCAATCTCATGAGCTCGATGAGGGTTGCAAAGTGGCCTAAGTTAAGTTATGAAAAGGTGGCTTGGGTTTATTCTCAATCTAAAATGTTTGTAATAAATGACCATTACATCAAACTATAGCATAAAGTAATCTGATCTAATTGGATCAGGCTAAATTCAATTAGATATTGTTTGAAAAGGAATAAAATAAAAATCAAATCAAATTTATCAAATCACTTTTAGCCAAGTTAAAAATGATTTGGTTACAAGTCAACCATCTCAAAGTAACCCTACTTATTATCGAATCAAAATGATCTAACGACTAATTGGAGAATGTTAAACTCGTTCATTCATCAACTCTGTCCACCTGCACCTTATTTATGGATTTTGAGCTTAGAGAGCTTATGTACCTACCTGTATGTTTCTACCATGTTCATTCTAATCTCATGTCATTTGATCTCATTTAATATATTTTATTCTATCTTTATGATGATTAATACTCTGTTATCAATCACTATAATTCTTATTTATCAGCATAATTTCTATTTATTAGGAATAACTTAGCGATGACCCTAAAAAGGCCTATAAATAGAGACCAATTTATTCACTTATATTATTTTTATGTTCTTACTAACTGCATTGGAGAATCTTTTGCAGATGGATCTCACTCGGTACATCATCAGCCAGACTTTGTAACTATCATTAGAGGATATATAGCTTGATCAAACTTTGACTTCCTCAAAGTCAACCCTACTACACCTTAGAAGGTTATAGTATATTTTCAATAAGAACATTTTCTTTTAATTACAATGCTTATTTTCAAAGCGGTACATCCTAAAAGTAAATCTATTCAAAAACTATAAACCTAAAACAAAATATCCAAATATAACAAAATTTTAGTATATATTTAATCAAGTTGAAATAATAGTCTTTCTCTTCTAACCGTTGTCACCAAATACGTACATAAAAGGATTATTGCTAGTCATTTCAACCAAATTTGTTAAGAAGTATTTGAAATATACTTTAAGATCTTTCGTTTGTGTGACGCATGCTTATAAAAAGGGAGAAAGAGGGGACCATTATTATTACAAAACTTTGGAAATAGTGTCAGCGTTTTGATAGCCACTCAACAGAACAACTTTTTATGTTTTCTATATCTTTTTTATGACAAAATGTAAAACACAAAAAAATAAAATAAAAAAATCTTTAGAATAAATAAAAATTTATTATTTTAAAAATCTGATAAGATAAAAATATCTCTTAATTTTTCAACTACCGTGTATAATCAAATTCTAAAAGAGATAAAAATGTACTTAGAGAGAAAAAGAAGAGAATAAAAAAAAGAAAAAATAAAGAGGAAAAGGAAAGAAGTAAAAGGTTAGAAGAAAAAAAAAATGTTACACAAATAGTTACTCACGGAACTATCATCGGGCAAGCAATGTCATCCTATCAGGTTATTCTGATCTTTTACTTCATAGAGGGATTATTATTGTTACTGGATACAAAATGTGGTAGTGTAAAAGTGTATGTCTAGGAAAGATATGACAAGGCAAGACTTGGTATTTAAGTGTGTCCAGTAATGACCACCTCTCTTTCCTGGGAACTTACCTGGTGTACTAGTTCACAATCTATAGTCATTGTTATAGTAAACAATATCGTTCATGAATAGAAATACATGAGTCAACAACAAAATGTATCAACCAAGTCATACCCGAATCCTTTATCGGGGTTCACAGATGAATGAGTGCGCAGAAGAGGTTACGTAGATTTGTTTGCAACCTTTGCAGCGAGCACGACACACCAAGCATTGAGAGTTTGATACATCCTAGTTAAGGCAAGCACATCTTGCAACACACTTATCGAACGTTGAATGCTTACTAAACTTGGTGTCATATTTCCATGTTGCAAATGGCTATGAAGTTCTCTCGAGAATGTTAAAACTCCTTCTAGTGGCAATATCACAAGAGATCAAAATTACTTTGGTGTTAAGGTGTCACAATATTTAAGTATTTCAGATTTCTTAAAAGAAGAAGTGGTTCTTAATCCCAAGGTTGAATTCAGGATAATCATCCCACTTTTGGCGACCTATTGTCCACAAGAGTAAAGTAGATTAGATGTTCTAGGTTAGGAAGATTACAACCCCTACATCTAATTGTGAATTTGATAGTAAAAAAATGCTTAATCCTAAAAAGTTCATATGAGTGAAAATACTCAATCCAATCAAAGCTAAACTCAGATGAGTGAAAATACTCAATCCTAGAGAAGTTCGAATGAGTGAAAATACTCAATCCAATCAAAGTTGAGCTCAGATGAGTAAAAAAGACTTAATCCTAAAAGAGCTAGAATGAGTAAAAAATACTCTATTCATTATTAGCAAGTCCAAGTAACTGAATATTTAATTTTAATGATCTCGGTTGAATGGCGCAGTTTGGTCACAATTAATGATCTAGGCCAAATGCCACAATGCAATTATATTTAATAATTCTAGCCAAGTTCCAAATACTTGATAACACCTAATATCATATTACTACATTACAAAGACCACTCGAACGTGACTGTGTTCAACATACTCAGTTCACACAAAGTTGATACTCGACGACATCTTTGTCTAAGGTAAAGCCTTTTACATCTATACAAGACCCAAAATGCACTATTTTATGCATTGTCTTTTTGAAACCTTTCAGCGAAGAACGAATCAATATAACTCGATGAAGGTCCATCTCCGGAGGGGTGTTTCCACTACAAGAACTAGAAAAATAGTAGTTCTAAAGCTCAATCTCATAATTTCGACGAGGGTTGCAAAGTGACCTAAGGTAAGTCATGAAAAGATGGCTTGGGTTTATACTCAATCTAAAATGTTTGTAATAAATGACTGTCACATCATACTATAGCATAAAGTAACATGATCTAACCGAATTAGGCTAAATTCAATTAGATGTTGTTCGAAAAGAAACAAAATAAAGATAAAATCAAAGTTATCAAATCACCTTTAGCCAAGTTAAAAATGATTCGATTACAAGTCAAACATCTCAAAGTAACCCTACTTATTATTGAATCAAAAGGATCTAACGATTAATTGCAGAATGTTAAAACTCGTTCATCCATCAACTCGGTCCACCTGCACCTTATTTATGGATTCCGAGTTTGGGGGCTTATGTATCTACTTGCATATTTACCAGGTTCATTCTAATCTCATGTCATTTGATCTCATTCAATATATTTTATTATATCTTTATGATGATTAATACTCTGTTATAAATCACTATAATTCTTATTTATCACCGTAATTTTTATTTATTAGGAGTAACTTAGTCCTAACCCGAAAAGACATATAAATAGATACCAATTAGGAAGTACTCAATGAATCTTATATTTATTCACTTATATTATTTTTATATTTTTACTTACTTGAGTATCAAAGAATCTTGTGCAGGTGAATCTCCACTCAGATACTTCATCACCCAGATATGTAACTATCATTAGAGGATATATAACTTAGTCAAACTTTGACTTTCTCAAAATCAACCCTACTACGTCTTAAAAAGTTCTAGTCTATTTTCAGTAAAAACATTTTCTTTTAATTACAATGTCTATTTTTAAAACGGCACATCCAACCTGTATATCTTTTCAAAAGCTATAAACCTATAATAAAATATCAAAATATAACAAAATTTTAATATATATTTAATCGAGTTGAAATAATCATTTTTCTTAACTAACATTACCTAACCACAAAAACATAAATAAAAGAAGACAAGAAAAATTTTTAAAATAAATAAGAATTTATTATTTTGAAAATATGATAAGACAAAAATATCTCTTAGGTTTTCAACTATCGTGTATAATCAAATTCTAAAAGAGATAGAAATATACTTAAAAAATCAAATTCTAAAAGAGATAGAAATATACTTAAAAGAAGCAAATTCTAAAAGAGATAGAAATGTACTTAGAGAAAAAAAAAAGAGAACAAGAAAAAGAGAAAATAAAGAAGAAAAGGAAAGAAATAAAAGATTTGAAGAAAAAAAAAACGATACACAAATAGTGATCTATATACAGACTTCCTTTACAAAAATAAAGAATTCGTCTTCTTATTGAAACCATGTTGTTTCTAATTAAAATTGTCTTTTAGTGGGATCACTTCCTCTGTTCACAAATTCAAACAAAAAAAGCATGCAAATAAACCACAACTTATATAATATTATATCACTCAACCTGAAGTTGTTTTTGTTAAACACGATTTCATTTCTATGAAGTCATGCTCCATACTATTTATGCATTTTAGTAATCTTTTCTATTTTGTCTTTTCTGATTACACCAAAATCCTTATTTCATGACGTACGAAGTGAGCACAGCAACACAGGCTACAAACCCTTATCCATCACACCGACAAAGTTTCACAACACAAACTCTTCAAATCCAGATTTTAGAATCTACCAGAACAAAAATGGTCTTAATCTATTGCCCTATAGCGTCAATCACCGTTGCTTCGGTGAACCACCATTCCTCCAATCAACATCAATATCCAATGCCACTATTTTGACGTTTCCTTCACATTTATGTGCCTTTCAAATATTCATCTCAATAAAGTTGGAGTGCATTGAACGACGACAAATGCATCACACTTGTAAACGTGATTCGTTCAACCAACCTTATCATGCTTTCTCGGTTTAAGGATTTCTCATTCCCACCATCACTAGAACGTTCTTGATAGAGGAGTCAGAGAAAATTATTTATAAATTTTACTAATCCCAGCATTAAATTAATCAATACATTGGTGTTGAATTAATATCTAAATATTGAACAATTAAATCAATCAAATTTTATTTGTATGAAGGTAAAAACTTTATCAAACACGTGTAGGGAGAGCAAATTGATACTTCTCCCTCTATTGGTAATTCTTTGATCTTATATACAAGAAATGGCATTATTAGTTAGCCAAACAAAAGACTTACACCTATCTAATCCTATCTAATTTAGGCCTATGTAGGATTTTATAGCTATGAGAAATTCACAATTCTTATCATCTTATGGAGTTTGTCATATCCTGAAATTGGAGAGACCCAAGCGTCTGAATCAGCCTCAGAAAGAGAGAAATGAAGTAAATAACCAATAGCCCTACTCCCAATAGTGCATCAAGCTTCATATCTCTTCTAATCAACACAACAAGAGCCCAAACCAATCCAACTGCCAAAAGTGCCAATGTCTCCCAAAGATATGGATCTCTAGGAATCACAACAGAAAATGGGTACTCAGACCAAGTAGTGCTCACAAGAGATAAGCCCAATCCAACCACTATATTGAAGATAGGGCCCGCATAACACCCTGATATTGCAATCTGAGCACCTTCTGACCCACCATTCAAAGCCATTGTCAAATTTGTCACCAAATCCCCAAGTGAATTCCCCCAGGCAAGAACTGTTAGCCCCAGAATTGAAGGACTCACTCCACATATGTAACCAAGTGAAACCAACAACCCCACCAATTCTTGAGCTGAAATGTAGCTCCAAGTCACACTCATCACAAATCCTCCTGCAAGCCAAGGAAACAAGCACTTCCTTGGAGGGCTTGACACATTGGTTGTGAAAAATGTTGTTGCCCCTAGTGTAATCCCAACCAACAACCCAATTCCATAAACAATAAGGCTTGAGGTGAAGGTGTTTTCCTTGTTTGGTACCCACAAGAAAGACAATAGAAGTGGTGCTAGCATAGCTGAACAAACTGCATACCCTTTGGACCATCTCTCTTCACAAACAACAGGAATTGTCAATCTCCTAGGCAAGTAAAGTGGTAGCTCCAAGACCAAAAGTAACATTCTACAAATTGAAGACTTTAAACAGCAACATTTCCTCCCAATTTTCATGTCCAATTCCTCAGCAGTATCTGCAAGTCCTTTCTCCATCCCACTAAGCAAAGGGACACCTAAATCATTGCCATCACTTTCAGTATCAGCATCGACACACACACCTTTATTCCCTCGATTAGATGACACATAAACAACCACCACATACACCACATACATCAAGCAAAAACCGATTGCCCCAGGAACACTGACCTCACCAGTCATCAAAATGATCAACAAACAGAGAAGAACCAAGAGAAGGAAACAAACATCTCTCACCAAGGCCCACTTGTTGACCCGAATCCCCCTTTGCCTGATTGAAATGCTCACTATTCCAACCACAACACAGGAAACAAAGGATGCACCTCCAAGCACAGTGTTGAAACCAATGTCCTGGGTCCCACTGCCCTTGAAAGAGACAAGGGTGGCAAAAACATCACTAGCACCATTTCCAAGAGAGAGAAGAGTCACCCCAGCAATTGTGGGAGAGAGCCTCAGCAATTTGGACAAGTTCTCAAGAGAAGGACAAAAGTACTCAGAGGCGGTGTTGGCCAGCAGGTAGAACAGAACCAAAAGCCAAAGAAACAAAAGACTATGACCCAATAGAGGGAAGCCTCCCAGTTTGCAATAGAAAAGGTAGAGGTAGTCAACATAACCCTGAGAAACACACGGATCATTGGATTTCACGTACAAACACTTGGCTTTTGAGTCCCTCAATTTGTGGAAACTTTTGCAATCTTTTTCACCGCCCCTCAAGCCTAACCGGTTTCTCCTCAGAACAACATGATCAGAAGAGTGGAAGTGGGCAATAAGAGAGACACAAAACACGATCGTGAGGAAGGAGATATTCAGGAACAGAGTAAAACTGAGTTTGAACCCCATGCGTTTGGGGACAGAAACTGTGGTAGTGGAGAACATGTTGAGGTACTATAAACCAAAACCCACCTCCATGATCATGGAAAGATTGAAACTTGGTGGCGAAGAAAAGCACAACACCGACCCAGATGGGGTAAAAATCGAAGCTTTGATAAATAAACAAAAACACTAACCCAGAAAAGGGGACTGGCCTGAAACACAAAGTTTTGCTGCTTAAGTATACTTTGTATTTGTGAAATTGTGTTTGTGGAAGAGATTACGAAAGGGAAGCACGAGGAATTGATTTTGTAGAGAAAGTGGGAAAAAAAAAGATTGAGATGAAAGAGACAGGAACCGAGTGGCTGCAGCACACGTCTTGTGTGTGTGGTGTTGGGGTTTGGTCTTTGCTTATGAGAAGGTTCAGTTCAGTTTGAGAATCATAAAACTAAGAAAAGGACCCACACGTGTCGTGGGAACACAGCTTCCATTCAGGATGATTGTGTCCAATGCAACTAGAAATAGTGTGTTCTGTTTCTAAGAAGTTTTAAATTTGAATCCAATATCTAAATATAAATTAGAATGTATTAAAGTTTATTTGATTTTTAATTTCACCAAAACCTAAGTTTATTTCTTAAATTCTATTTAGTTTCATGTATTAGAATGTTTTAAAATAATACATTAAGCTGAAAAATATCTATCTTCAAGTTTATCAGATAGGAGTTTTTTTATTTAGTACCTTCAGAATGAAATATTAAAATATTTATAAGATATAGCGCTACTTATTTTGAATAGAATAAATAATTTATTCAGAGATAAATAATAATAATAATAATAATAATAATAATATTGTTAGAGGAATATACCACGTATTTAGAATATAATAAATAAGATATAACACTACTTCTAATCCTTTTACATTAAAATACTTGTTTAAACTCTTTAGATAGTCTTCATAAAGCAATTTTATAATATTTTTAATAAATATAATATAATTATTGATATTCGTAATAATTAATTTAAAAATATTTAAGATGGCTTTTAATTAATATTAAGGGCACAAAGATTAAACTTCTAGTTTTATTTGTCTTTATCGAGCAATTTATTTTATTATACCTTTCTATTTTTCTCGTTTATCTCGTCTTCTATAGTAACTCTAAAAGAT
>Ga0123340_1002572_pt1 | contig 16490 bp, 4 predicted proteins | sample SirMexnodulemix_FD_89961 | JGI IMG/M metagenome (GOLD analysis project Ga0123340, IMG submission 89961) | Root nodule microbial communities of legume samples collected from Mexico - Siratro Mexico nodule mix | ecosystem: Host-associated > Plants > Roots > Nodule | place: Mexico: Nepantla... | reverse complement strand
TTACGGAATAGTGCGGGGGGCTAGGAGATGTTTATAAGAGAAAGGAACAAAAAGAAAAAAAAATAAAAGAAAAAAAAGAAAATTTGGGGGTTGTAAAACCAAAGTGAAATTAAAAAAAAAAAAAAAAAAAAACTAAAATTATATATCTTATATTTTTTTGTGAACATAAAAAACATTTTAAGAATACTTGTTAGTATTTACTAGTCTTAAATTTAATTTAATAAAAGAAACGTCTAAAATATTTAAATGAATACCATAGATGAGTTGTCATTTAAAATCATATAAACTATACTACCAACTCAGAAAAATTAGATTTCAACTTTCTTTTATGAAAACAAATTTATGGTAAACAAATACCACCTATATTCATAAAAACAAATTTATGGTAAACAAATACCACCTATATTCATAAAAACAAATTTTCTAAACAATATTTTCTTTTGAATTACGTACCAAATAAGAAAACTTATCATTTCCAAATTTAGATTTTATAAAAACTAAACATTTTTTTAGATACCAGTTATTTCCTTGCATTAACCCCCATTCTAAGAAAAACAGTGAGAGTTTGAACTATCAAATACGAAACATTGTCTTACTCCACTCAACTAATCCTTTATTTTTTGTGTGGAATCACGTTGTCAAGTCAATCTTAAAATTGTATTCGACTTTGATTTGCAATGTCGAATTTTTTTAAACATCAAGATCTTACGTGGTATTTCATATGTTTATTATTTTAAATTTAAATAATTTTTAATTAAAAACTACTAAAGATTCCAACCTTTGACAGTTTATTAATAATACATTAAATTAATTATAACATCAATTTGAATAACACTTGTTTATATATGTATTATTAATAACAAAATTGAGTAACATCAATTCGGATATTTTTATTTGATTGATTTAATTTAAATTTTCATCAAAAGAAATCGTTACAACAGTTTCTAATTATATTTCTATCTAAAATAAGTCAGGAATATTTTATGTTTTTGAAAATTAAAAAAAAAAAACTTAAAAACATTAATAAAAATTTTAAAAAAATATATGAATAAGAATTTTAAAAATACTAAATAAATTTTTCAAATTCATGTTATATTTTTCTCTGATGATGTTACATGACATTTCCTGATTCTAGTTGTCTTCCTGTTATTGATGTGTCGAAAAGACTTCCATCTCTTATATTTTGGTGGGTTCATTTTTAGTTTTAATGAACTTATTTTAGTGACATTACTTTTAGTTTAATTAATTTAACCTTTTTTTTATGTTGTTGTTTTAAATTAATTTGGCATCTTTGTAAAAGTTTCAACAAAATTTTCTTTGCTTTTTTTAACATATTTTCCTTCATTTGGCCTCCTGAACGATGTTATTAAGTCATATTAAAACTTGTTAATATATTAAGATGGAAAGAAACTCTTTGTTATATCTTTTGTATTTAACTTAACCTTTTAAAAAGTAGTGATGTGTGTTTATGAGAAATTATATAACATATATTAACTTTGATATGATATTGAGATTGCGAAATTTATATTTAATTTAATCTTATAAAATTAATCAACTCAATAAATAAAATTTACATCTGATTACATATTATAATTTGATTAAATCAATGTATAATTTTTAACAAAATTCTTATCTAAAATTTCACTTACTTTAAGAATTGCATCTATTAATACTTAGTAAGATATTTTATTACTTAATTTGCCGTTTCTATAAAGAGAATATTACAAATTCTCAACTCAACATACAATTTTTACAAAGAAAAAGAAAATTCAAACTCTTTTAAGATATGTAACTATCAAGGTCTTTTTACAGTTAAAGGAACTATCAAGTTAAGATGTAAATCAATCTCTTGTTTCTATAACAATTTCTCTCTTTTTTTCTCATATTATTTAATATGAATCTTTGGTGAATATTCACTTTTTCTAAATCTTGTTTTATTTACCTAATTTAAGCTTAATAAATGTAATAAATATTTGTGCAATTATTTATCCATATAAACTTCAATTTACTTTTTTTGCTGCATTAAATTATAGATTGAATTTTTAATTCCATGCAACCTGTCCAGATTTTTTCTCACCAGATACTTAACTTCAGTAATATATAAATTAATTAATTATGCTCTTGATTACCTAACCAGTAAAATATTACACAGGCTACCACTATGTGAATAAAATATAGTAGTTAATTTCACATTACTTGGCACTAACTTTCTCTTTCATAATTTAGTATTTTACTATTAGAGACTGCATTATATTTTTTATTTTGTTTCAATCGAGGTTAAAAAACATGCAAACACGTTTGTTTGTATGGTTTTCTCACATTCATGTTTTAAGGAATGAAAATTGATGGAAAATATAGGATTAGGTGAATCTACCTAAAAAAGAATATAATATCCCTTATATTAAGTGGAGAAATTGTTGACATCCAAGATTCATGTGTATGAAATAAAATATTAGTCACTCGATATTAGATATTCATACCAGTAAAGAAGTCACTGATTATAAACTTTATGTGAACTCACAAAAATGTTAAATAAAGGTAGTTCTCAAAAGATGAAATTTATATCTACTTAAACAAGATATTACGTGTGTAATTATTAATTTATAAGATAAAACGTGACCTTTTACTATTAATAAACAACCATAAATGAATATATTGCTATGTAAATATGAATTTATTTTCCAAACTTAAAGTTTATATATACTCTTCTTCATAGTTGGAAGTATTTAAGAAATATGATATGAATTGAATGGTTATTTTTCAAAATTAAAATAAAATTTCAAAATAAATCATAAAAAATATATACAAGTATTTCAAAAAAATTAAGATAGAAATAAAAATAGTTAATTAAAAATAAATTAAGAATTAAAAAAAGGGAAAATAAGAGTAAATGTATTACTAATAGAAAGTAAACAATGAAATATGTAAAAAGATAAATTATAAAGATATATTTAATTAATGAAAATTAAAAATATGGAAATTTTATTAAGAAATATAGCATGGTAGATTGAGTAATCAAAGAGTGAATTATGAAAATTAACCAGTTTAAAAATTAAAATTTAATTGATATACGAATATAACTAATATAATAATAAAGACTTATGAAAAAACTTCATCATTTCTTACACACATACATTCCATCTGGAGTCAACACTTTTACATAAATTTACTGAGTTTGTTTTAGAAAAAAAAAACGAGTTTTAAAAAATTATAGAATTTTAATATTTTTTTATGAAGAAATTTTAATATTTTTGTATTGTGTCTGATTTGGTTGCATAACAGGTGGAGCGCCTTATTTATTGTTTTGAAGTGTCCAATGGTTACATGCATCGTCAAATAATAATAAAAAAATACTTCTTCACATAAACTTTGGTAAGATTTACAAAAACATGTTTTTTTTCATTAATAGCCCGTCTTTTGCATTTTTTAAAAGATGGCCCCTGTATGAATTTACCCCTTTTTTATTTATTATAATTAAAATATTAATAGAATCTTTCATCCAACTTAGAATAAATTAACTGAAGTATATACAGTTCAATACCACACAGCAAGATTGAAAAAAAAGAAAAGTAACAGAATGTGAGATCTACATCAACAGTTTTATACGAATTACATGAATAAAAAAAATTATAATATTTTATCATATTCTTACAAATTTGCCTGAAATGGTAACCTGTGAATCACTTTAATCTAAAACTGAAAAACTATACGACTTAAACAATAATATTAACATATGATTAAGAACTAAAATAAAAGTAGATGGTTATTTACAAATTTATTAGACGTCATATAAACTTATTTTTAATTTAAAAAAATTGTGGCCAACTAAAGAAACAGAAACAGGGTTTTATATTTTGAAGAATGATAATTTTTTTTTACCATATTACCAAATAAGATAATAGAAAAACATTGGTCCTTTTACTCTCTCTTTCTCTTTCATGTTTGGATTACATCTGACTGTGTTACAGAACAAATGCATCCTCGTGACAACATTTACTTGTTTTGTTGGCATTTTGAAATCTGTGGCAACATAAACTCCATCACATGATCATCACTGTGACTGTTTTAAAAAAAAATTAACTACTTCAATGCCTGTGATGAATAGTCATAAAAAGGGTAACTTAAATTTCAGTATCTATTTAATGAAGAAGAAAGGCCAATGTTTGAGACAGAATATTTTCCCCCTCCTCCCTATTAATCTATAAAAATAATATTTTTATAAGATTAATCTATATATCATTTGGGGTGAATGTATTTGGTAGGAAAACATAAAAGTAGGCTGGGTTAGGTTAGGTTGGTTCCAGCCATAACACCTACTAACAGACCAAATCTGCTAATTTAACATTAAACCTACAAAATCCACAAATTTAACAGACCAAATCTGTCAATTTATTTATAGTTGTATAATTTAAAAAACAAAAAATGATTATCAGTAAAATTTGTGACCTTAATGTCCATCTCCAATCAGCTACACAATAGGGGACACGTTTTAGTGATGCTGATCCAAAGCTTGGTCTACATAATCATTAATCATTTTGAAACTTTACCTTTTCCCCATCTTTCCTGATATATATCAGATAAAGTATCCAAACAAAATAAACATGTTACTTGTCAAGTGATTTTTGAGTAAACTATAGTTAATGACATATATATATATATATATATAACTTTTTAAAATTGTAAAAAAGACACTAATTGTTTTTCAAGGTATTGAACGTATCTTTTCTATTGAATATTTTTTTTATCAAATATTTAATTATTTTTATTTTGTAAATAGTGAACACAGTTGACTATAAATATAGAAAGAGTAGGTTTATGTCACTGTTGGAGACCAATATGCTAGCCAGAGACTAATTAGTAGACCTAGAAAAAAAATTCAATACTGCTTTGGTAATTGCAATGCAGGTGTACCTCGATGATGAAGTCTTTCACCTCAAACTCTACAATATTGAATAATAAAGTTATTTTCTATATTTTTTCTTTCATTTTTTTCCCGAAAGCAAATGCTTTTATTTTGTACTTAGATTATACAATATGAAAAAGTTATTATAATTTTTCTGACACGGGGTTTTTACGTTCTTTATTGTGTCACTTGTTAAATAGTTTATTTGGTGGTACAAATGTGAATAGTTTCCAAATTAACATGTTGAAAGGTAGCATGTTGGTGACCTAAAAAATGTCATGCAAGTAGGATTTGTCAAAGCTATAAAGTAGGGTTATTATTGTATTAGTACAGGGAAATGCCTAAGAAGATGGTAACATGGTTACCATAACATTTTATTTTATTTGTCCTTTGTCAGGAAAAAAATTTCTCAACCACACATTGCACCGAATAACTTCGAGTCTGGTTCACTATTGTACAAACATGTTGGCATGTAGTATAATTGCATTTGTGTTTCTTAATGCAAATATCAAACATAATCTCCTCTCCTATACTTGTTAAAATCTTGCTAATTTATGGATGTAATTTTTTCACCAATTTAAATTCAAATAAATTTTATTAAAATGGATATTTTTCAATACTGTTGACAATTGTTACAATTTATGATAGAGAAGCCAACATACAAAATATAATAATATTACTACAATTATTATTACTACATTGTATCTTTTTTATTGGTTTAGGGAAACTTAGATATGTAAATGAACAAATCTAATACATTGATAAAATACTATACCATTTATACTTTGTTTATGTTACATGATTCAATGTAGTTATGGAGATGGGAATAGAGAAAATTAGAGCACTGTTTATAATTAAATTCGTTAATCTGAATGGAAGAGGAGACTGAGTCAACAATTAAAACCGATCATGCTTTACTTCAAGAAAGATGATTTGGCTGAAAACTATATGTGTTTTCCCTTTTGTCACATTAATTTTTTAAAATAAGAAAACTAAGAAAATTTTTAAAAATATAATTTGTTAATTATTTCATTTTAAATTTTAAAAATTAAATGACTGAATAATAATTAAGTTTAGATAATTATTTGATATTATAGGGATATAATTTTAATTTTATTAGTCTCAAAAATCAATATTATCGTATTTTAAAAAGTGAAATGTTTATCTAACTATGTATATAGGTAGTAGTAATTTTACAAATTTTCTTTTAGTATTTATATTCATTAGTAATAAGATAAATTTGATATCTAAATTTATATTTTTGGGTTGAATTATCTTTTTAATATCATTATTTATTTATTTGTATTATTAATACAAATTAATTGTGTCTCCGACTTTTAAAAATATGAAAATATGACTATTTTTCATTCAAACTTAGATTTAGCATTTTATTAACATGGAAAAAATTTAACAAAATAAATAAATATTAAAATAAAATTTCTTTGCTTCTTATTAATTAATCACTATTCAAATACAATTTACATACTATTAAAAAGAACTCAAGGACATATTAATAATCTTTATTATATTACAGTTTTTACAAAAAAATTTCATAACAACCAATTCACTATAAACTTTGATATTATTTTTTATTCAATCCATTAATTTTCTCTTCCTTTTCTTTCATTTTCTTTCATTTTCAACATCATCTTAGTCTAAACAAAGCAAAAACACTAGAGCAATTTTGATGGAGCAATTAAGAGTCGCTAAACATATTTTTTTTAATATTTTCTATATCATTTTATAATAATACATCATGTTATTATCTCAAGTAACCTAATTAAAGAAAATTTTCAAATAGCTGCAGCTACTGTCGGAAAAATGTCTTGGGACCTTAAAAAGATAAAGAAATGCAGTTTCTCTGCCCAACAACCCTTCTTCTTAGGAGGCCAGATGTTAGTGCTCTTTAATGATGTTGTGTTGATCTCAGATGACCTAATTAAAGAACATGTTGCCCTTAAACCCAATATCACACAGAGGTTGGTTGATAATTTTTTAATACCCATTATCCACATAATTGCAATAACATGTAAATAGCTAACTGTTGTAAAAGCAATTAATAAGAAATAATGAATACTCTCACATGTTCATCATATACATTAGATCATTAAGTAATGCTACACTGTTAACCTTCATATGCAAGTATTTAAAAATTACAACTTGTGGATATATGTTGAAATTTTATTAGAGTTAAGGTACATATGTTTGTAATAAAACAAAACAAATGTATGTTTTTTCACCACTTTTTAAGGAAGATGACATAAGAAAAATGAAAATGAGAGAGAAAGAAAATGGTAATTTTCTTTTAAATGATGTGAGGAAGAAGAAAGATAAGATACATCTTGAAGGGTGACGAAAACAATAACAGTATAATACACTACTACTATAATAGCATACTTTTAGCGAGAAATTCCAAGTCTCTATGGAATTACAAAGGTAGAGGGAGAGAGGAAATAAAATAGAAGAAGAAGAAGAAGAAAAAGAGGAACTGTGATTTTGACGAGAAGTGAGAAAGGGTTGAGAGAGACAGAGGGCGAAAGTGACGGTGCGATTAGGAAGTACTGTAGTAAAGAGAAAAGACATAGATAGTTGTGGGTGGTTTTAGGTGCAAGGGGACTAATAAAGCTACCACTCTGGTTCTGTTTTGGATGAGAAGAGAAGAGAAGAGGAACGATTGACGAGACTCGGTGAGTGCCAACAAAAGAGTGTAGTTGTCATCACACTCTTCATTTCTTCATCACCATTCATCAGTCAACAGATACGCATGCATTCAGGTTCCCCTTTAACCTCTTTCTTTCTTGCTTTCTGCATCGATCGTCTTCAACTTCTGACACTCTTAATTCGTGGCAATCCATTTCCTTCACCTCTTTTTTTTCATCTGTGTTCCGCCGCTTCAGCTCGGTATGTCATGTGATCTTCAAAGTTTGCCACTTTTCGCTTTTTTCAAGCGACCCCTTTAAGTTTGTCTTGGTGTTTCTTTGCTCTCCCTCCCTCTCTCTCTCTCCTCTTTAGTTTTCTTGCCTTTTACTGTTCTTGTTCTGGGTCTGGAGAGGAAGATCCAGGTCTGAAAAGATGCTAGAAAATCTTCAATTTGTTGCTCGAGAAATCCGGTTTCGCAGTCAAGTATTTAAATTTTTGTGCTTTTAAAAATTTGGACCGAAAGTGAAGCTTTAGTCTTCTTTGAATGACCAGTAAGAACGTGTGTAGAGGGTTAGATCTGACTGAAACGGTCAGCGAGCACTGAGTTGCTATTTCCTCTGTTATTATCGGTGGAGTAACTTTTAGTACTTTTTTTTTTTTTTAATCTTATAATTCTGTTTAATTTTCATGGGAGGAAAAATAATGGGCGTTGTTGTGAAGGAAGGATTTTTGGTTGCAGGTGTAGTTCAATGTTTTGGACAGCTGTGTGTTCTTGCAATTTTTTCATGTGATCTTTGTTGTTGGGGGAGAATCCAATGTTTGCATTTTTGTTTCCGTGTTCCTGGCTGCTTATGTTGGAAATCATTTCATGACTCTTTTGGAGATTTCTCGGGTTGCTTTTATTGAGTGTCGTTTTTGGCATATTTTATATGCAAGTTTGGTTGGTGTGTGGATTCAGCAAGCTGAGGCGTGCTTTTTCCCTGATGACGGATATTCTAAGCATGTGTTTCCCTTTAACTTTCGATTCATCCCTCTCTTTCTCCAATTCCCAAATATTAGCTCTTTAGTTTTTAATGTTAGTTATCACACTGCACATGCTTAATATCCTCATGTACAAAATGTAGTTGTTGTAGTCTTGTTATACGCAAAAGGTGAAATTGTAGGAATGAAAGTCATTCAGTTATGCACTGACTTTTGTTTTTCTGTTGTGTACCTTAGGTAGTGTTCGTGACCGATTTAGCTCCAAGTCATTTAGTATATTTTTTATGGATGGTCATTTTCCTTGCGTTTATTTTATATTGTGCTTTAGAACTTAGAATACGGTAACTTCAAATTTTTGTTGTTTTGACCAGTTGGTTGTTTTATTTATGCCAAATTATGCAATGTTATTGAGAAGTAGACATATTAAGCATTGGCTTGAAATGACTTTCTATTGCTTAATGTTACAGCGACCATTTTTTGATGAGGATTGAATAAAAGATTCAATTTTCTATGACGTCGATCAAATCATTGAGATGGCTCATGAGAAAAAAGAGTGGTTTGTCTGATGGGGTCTGTCCTCTTTTCTTCTAATCTCGTTACTTTGGATTTTTTTTAGGAGTTTCCTGTAAAATATTCTTTAGCATTCATGTGTAAGATCACTGTTTTAACAATAGTTTTTTGGGGCAGGGCAAATCAAGTTTCAAGATCAAACAACTGCCTTTTATGGCAGTTTTGTGTACAGTTATGTTGTTCATTGTGTATAGAACTACAAAGTATCAGTATCACCAAGAAGAGGTCAGTTGAATTCTTTGAGATATCATTGCATGTACGTCCCCACAAAAGGTCAAAGTGTTTATTAAATGTCTGACTAATTCATACTTAGCAATTTAGCATCTTATTAAGAATAAATTGGTGCTGCTTTTCCAAAGAACAATAATGCATTGTCAGATGACATATATTCTTATGTTGAGTGTTCTAACTGGAATTTCCACCCCTTTCTATGTTTATTATCTGCTGCTATCAGATTGACAAAAAATGGAGTTTCTGGGGACAACCAAAGGTAAAAACTATGATGTTAGATTACAATTTCCCTGCTGGTTATAGTAAATGATGGTAATGATTGTTTTCAAAATTTGTGATGAACCTGTCTGCTTCACAGTTCTTGTCTGATATGATGTGTAACTTCGAAAATATCTTATGTGTTGGTGCAGGTGTATCCTTCAACTTCCGGGAAGTTGAAAGGCTTGCCACGAGGTATAATACATGCTGATTCAGATTTGGAGTTAAGGCCACTTTGGTCGAGAAGTAGTTCAAGGTCAAAGGTCAGAATTTTTGCATCATTCTTCTATATTTGAGTTTTATTGACTATCTCAGAAGATTGATTGGGTTTGTTTATGAAATTGCAGGCTAGTGTTTACTCTAATCGTAACTTACTGGCAGTACCAGTTGGTATTAAACAAAAGCAGAATGTTGATATTATGGTGCAAAAGGTATTTTTGTTGTTGCTTAGATTGTTCAAATTAATTAAATTAAATCAACATTCTTTATCTAATTTCATTTATTTCAGTTTCTTCGAGAAAACTTCACAATTATTTTATTCCATTATGATGGCACTGTGGATGGATGGATGAATCTTGGCTGGAGTAGCAAGGCCATACACATTGTTGCCCAGAATCAAACAAAGTGGTAAGTATGAAGCTTTTATTGAAGGGAAAATGCTTTAATTCTCTAGAGGAGCGGAATGTACAGTAGTAAATAAATATTATGAGTTCTTTGACAGGTGGTTTGCAAAAAGATTTCTACATCCGGACATAGTGTCTATTTATGATTATATCTTTCTCTGGGATGAGGATCTAGGGGTGGAGCATTTTTCACCTTCAAGGTATGAATGGTGTATCTTCGCTTTTCTGATGCTGCTGTTATTTTGATATTTGTGTGCGATCTGCCTTGAATGTAAATGATTATCATTTTATAGGCTAGCAGGAACCTGAAATACTGGTGTAAATGTTATGATAAAGAATCCAATTGTATTTTATTGCATGATATGTTATTTGTTTCCCTTTTGAAATTTGATAGATGAATGAAAATTGACTCTGCATTCTCTGCCATACCACATAAGATGTGTATAATCCTTATTAGGCTTCTTAAGCTTACATTAGGTTTATGAGAAATCTTTGCATGTTGGGGGTGGTAGTTGACAAATGAGGTTATTTATTGGGTTTATATTCTTAAACCTTTTCCAATTTTAAGGCTAGTCAGTAACCTTTCTACAGGCTTTTATCTCATCTAATAAAAAAATAATTAATGTAGGCTTTTTTTTTTGCAGATATGTTGAAATTATAAAGCAAGAAGGTTTGGAGATATCTCAACCAGCTCTTGACCCAAATTCGACTGAGATACATCATAGAATTACAATCAGAGCTAGGACCAAGAAATTCCATAGGTGATTTTTTGTTAGACTATCCATATGCACTTGCTAAACAATGCTTATTATACTTATCCATCTGGTGTTTTCATTGGAGTAGAAGAGTCTATGAACGCAGAGGCAGTACAAGGTGTTCAGATTCAAGTGAGGGACCACCGTGCACTGGGTAACTGTTACTTTTTTTAATCCTGGGCAGTACAAGGTGTTCAGTACTAGGTCTTTCTACAACATATTTTTTTGAGAATGTTATCTTTGAATTCCTTTGGGTGCACTCATTTTGAAACTGAAATGATTCACTTAAATTGTCTCTTCTAGAATGTCGGAAGATGAACAATGCTGATGATTTGTTATGGTTTATCTTATTACCTTGTAGTATACCATATTTTCCTTTTCTGGAGTTTTGAAAGCATCATCAGAAATGTGATAAAGAAAAAATTCCTGTGGTTATTTATGATAAATCTTGGCACGCATAGTCTTGTGAATGACACATTACTTTAATACAACTTGTGTAGGTTTGTGGAAGGTATGGCTCCAGTTTTCTCCCGAGCTGCCTGGTACTGTACATGGCATCTTATACAGGTAATATTGTTTGCACAGTTCAAACTGATATTAAATCTAAGTTCTAACCAAAGACATGTTGCAAAATCCTTTCAAACTCATCCTAAACTTTTGTTTCTTCTAATTGTACTATTGAGTTATATCATGAACAATTTATATTTTTGTCCAAGAAAACTATTATTGTTTTCAGCTGTCATTTTTTTCAAGTTACCAAAATGCTTGCCTATAGGTTTTCTGAAATGAGGTTTGCCTTCATCTACCTACTGAAAAGAAAACCTTTTTTGACGTACTTGAAATTTATTTTGATGGTTTTCCTGGTGAGTTTTAACTTAATCCACTATATTGGTGTTCAATATTGGCTCATCATTATCATCTGTATTTTCTCCAGAATGACCTTGTCCATGGTTGGGGAGTGGATATGAAACTAGGATATTGTGCACAGGTGAGAAATATCCATTTTCTGGACACTTTTAGTGGTTGTAAATTTTTTCCCTCTTTATCTCCTTTTTCATGATGTCACTTGTCTCTCTGTACAATTCGCATCATTGGTTAATTCATTCAATTTGTATTTAATGAATTGATCGTTTGTGTAGTAATGTGTTTTGCCCTTGCTTTTTTTGCCACCATTTCTCCATGGCAAGTGTAGATAGTGAGATGAATGTCATTTTTTCAGGGAGATCGAACTAAAAACGTGGGAGTTGTTGATAGTGAATATGTTTTTCACAAGGGAATACAAACTCTGGGTGGAAGTGGTCACAGAACGACAAAGGTATTTGCCTTGATTTGAACTGTTCTTGCAGACCAAAATATCTTGTAAATGCTCCAACTTGATATTATTCCTTATCCAATAATTGTAAAAATACTTTACAGAATCAAACTTAAGACTCACTGTCAAGAACAAACATTGTTTGTTACTTCGTTTTTTATCATGCAGTTATTTACATAAAGCATAAATACCTTTGTTATACCTTCATTCATCACAAGAATTTTTGTTTCCTTTTCTGCAGGTTTCAAACCTACAAAGGACAACTAAGGTACAGTTTTAATGGCATTATGTGGTTGTTGTCATATTTCCTAATATTCCACTCGTTGTTGATTTTTGTATGATTTCCTAATAAGCAGAGGCAAAGTGGAACAGGAATTGATGTGCGAACCGAGGTGAGTCTTTTAAGCTTAGTTTGAAAACCAAGTGTTTGTGCTATTATATTACCACTAACACTTTATATTTGGTAACATGATTTGAGCAGATACGAAGGCAATCGACATGGGAATTTGAAATCTTCAAAGAACGGTGGAATGAGGCTATTTCCCAAGACAAAAATTGGGTTGACCCATTTAAGAGTGACCAAAGACGAATAAGAAAACGACGTGACACTAAACTTCTTTCTAATCGTGTTACTATTTAACTCTCTTTCACAGGCATAATTACCTTTATTTATTGTTACAGGCATAATTAGTTTGTGTAGATGAGTAAATTCATTCAATTTTGAAAAGAAAAAGAAAAAGGGATAATTTTTTATACATTCTCTTGTTATGGTTTGACTTTCCTTTCCCTCTCACTGCCAATTCCAACCCCCTAACTACCCTTCTATTTGTTTAAACGCAATCATCATATGTGCACATTTAGTATTATAATTAAAGGATCAAAAGGAAAAACTGTCATCATCATATAATAATGCTTTTGGTGGTGTATGGTCCCATTTTATTTTGAGGTGCGATTTTATTAATTGGAGTTGGTGGCTCTAGCAATATGGATTAGGTTTTGATTAGTTGTTTCCTCTTGTAAACACTTGTTTGTTACTTAAGTTTGGTTTTATGTGTGGCCTAGATGCTATTTATCTTAAACCAAGATTGTTAGTATTTTAAGAAGTAATTAGTGGCAGGTAATTCTTGAAGCTTCTAGAAGGTAATTTGAGGAGCGTAAAGGTCACGTTTATGTGGTGGCGTGTAAAGGGTGCTTATTCATCCATCATTTATCAATTGTAATGATTTTAAAGTTTTAACCAAAGACTTGACTTGGCAACTTTATGACTTCAGCGTAGTGAACAGGCAAGAGCAAAGGCTGATGTTTTTCTTTTTTTTTTTTTCGGTTTTTTATTGTTAAGCATGAGACTAAAAAGAATTACTGGTGTTTTAATTATTAAATAATATTTATATTATTTATTTTTTTATATTGATTTTACAAAAATAAGCATTACTTAGTTGTTAAGGGTGGAATTGCAAAAATAATTATTTAATGACATTGAAAAATTAATATAAAAATCTATCGTGCTTAATTTCTAAGGAAAAAACCAATAAATTCATGAAACTTTTTGTTTCTTAAAAACATTATTAACATTTTTTATTACTTAGACAAATTTTCAATCGCCAATACTTTAAACATTATAAACATTAATTTTTTTAAAGTGCGTTTGTTTTCTTCTGACAAGCAACATCTCTTGAAAAATATTATTATTGGTTTATAATTATGCAACGTTTCAACCGTTCAAAATTATACCATTTAAGATTCCTTTAAACTTAGTAAATTACAATGCACCACTGAAAATAATTATTAAATGTTTTATTTAACATATGAATATTAATTGGTGTCATATAAATATTAAAATTTAAAAGCGATAATTTTTAAATTTAGAGAGATTAAAAAAAAATATTACAAGGATTAATGTCAAAACTCAACATCTTTAAGCCAACTTATACATTTGTATATGTGGGATCAAATTATACTGTTATTGCGCATATTTTTTAATATAAATTACATAAATTATCTCATGTAAAATTTCTTTTTTACTAATTTAATTTTTAATTATAATTACATGTTGCGTTAGTTACGTTAGTTGTTCGTATCTCATCTCTTTCATTTTCTATATATCTGTAAGTTATATATAATATCAATGGCAATGCATATTAACAGAGTATTAAGTAATTTTTTTCTTAATATAAGACTTTGTATCATAATTCACATAATAGGAAATTTTGATTCAATAATAGATTTTGAGATAAAATTACATAATGAAAGCTATTAAATAGTATAATTGTTTTTGTAATTTATAAGAATGTGATCTATACCTTGAAAAAAAGTTACAATTTAGTTTCTAAAAAAACTATTATTTCATTAGATTTTTTTAATCTAATTTAAATTTTAGAATCTTTAATCTAAGTCAAATTCCTCCACATATGAACTTTTACCTTATTTTTTTTCTAACTTAATTTTGTGTCTCAGAGACTTCCTATAATCTAAAAATAAGGTCAAACTATGATATAAAAATATATTTAAATGTTTAGACTTTAGATTCACTTTTCTAATATTTTAAATATTTAACATACTAAGATCTAGTCAATTATATTTCCTGTAAGACTTAATTTCAAAAATAAAGAAAAAGAAAGCATAAATTAAATAATTTCACATTCACAAGCATATATGCATTCATACCCTTTAAAAACATTTTTCAGAATTTAACTTGTAAGAATTTCAGCAAAAAATACTGTAGAATCTAAAAAAATATACAATAATGATAAGAAAGAAAAAGTAGTAGTTGAACTGTAGCATTATCTGAAGCATGGCTCCGAGGATTTGGCACAGCTACCTCAAACTCTTCAACTATTTCCGAGGAAAGAATATTTAATTGAAGAAAGAAAGAGGTGCTTAAGCATATCTAAGAGTTGCAATTGCAACAATGAGGCAAAACGATTCTGTTTTAATTAAAGATGTTAAACATTGAGACAAAAAAATATTGATTAACTTTAATTTTGAACCAAGGGAAGAGTATAAGACACATTTTTTCAGTTCATCAATCAATTTGAAATAAACTGTCAAATATTTATTTATTTAAGCATTAGAAGGTGATCATGGTTAGTTTAACTTTAACCGACATTGATATTTTTTATAATTAGATGGGGGTCTAATAATAACTAATTAATTTAACTCAGGGTTTACGTAAAAATAATTTTACATATTAGCAATATAGTTCCATACCTATTTGAATTAAATTAATTTTTAAAGATGGTATTTTTAATTTGATCAATAATATAAAAATGGTGAATTGTTTTGTTTTCATTTGAAACAATCAATCATGACCAATTAAATAATTATATCTATTAACATCAAGCTCACACAAAAAATACCCCTAAATTCGAAGGTCTAAAGGCAAACGTGTAAGCTCAAAAAATACAAACTAAATATGAACTAATCGATAATCTACAACTAATTAATCGTCCTTTAATTCTTTAAATATATTTATTTCCAAATAATTTTTATGATAGCAACGTTGAAAACAGAGTCTCTCTCTCTTTGAAGCTGACCAAAGACCATTCTCCTGTCTAAACTGCTTGTATTGTTGCCTTTTTGCTGTTTTTCCAGCCATTTCCCTCCCTTGCATAACAAGTTTCAATATTTTTTATCTCGACATTCCAAAAATCCTTTTTTTTATCACTTTGGTACCTTGTTCTGTGTATAGTTACAGATCTTTCAATTCTCTGGTTACAATTCCGAGGCTGGTTTCTTGTTAGCACCGTTAACTTCCTCTCATGGCTCATCGCTATGATAGTAATCCCTTCGATGAAGAAGAAGTCAATCCCTTCGCCGTAAGTCCTCTTCTCTCTTCCTCATGAGTGTTACTTTCAGAAAGTTGAGTTTTTGTGAACTGGGTGTGCGCTTTTTTTCTCAATTCGATCTTGTTCAGTGGTGTTTGAGCCTTGAATAATTGATATATTACTGTTTTTTTATTTTGGGTTGGGAATTATCGCGATTGTTTGTCGGTGGACTTGTTTCTTACTATATTTGAACTTTATCACCGAAGAAACAGGATTTTGGGCTGTCTATGACTTAATTTTCCATCTAGGAAGGTTCTTATATTTTCTGCTATTTTTTTTTTTTTTTTTTTTTTTTTTTTGGTAGGTTTTTTTATTTTATGTTATTTTTTTTTTTTTTTTTCCTTTAGTTTGGTTCCTTTTGAATTGAGTTCAAAAAACTCCTCTTTCCAAACT
>Ga0123340_1002567_pt1 | contig 16504 bp, 10 predicted proteins | sample SirMexnodulemix_FD_89961 | JGI IMG/M metagenome (GOLD analysis project Ga0123340, IMG submission 89961) | Root nodule microbial communities of legume samples collected from Mexico - Siratro Mexico nodule mix | ecosystem: Host-associated > Plants > Roots > Nodule | place: Mexico: Nepantla... | reverse complement strand
TATATATATATATATATATATATATTTGTTTTAAAGAGTATATTTCTTTTATATTACTCAACTCGCTTTATGTATAATTTTTTTTGTATTTTATTCAACTATGTATAAATTTCAACTTATTTTAAGTGATAGCATATTATATATAATTATGCACTAATGACATTAAATGAGGAAGAGCTCGAAACATTGCTACATAGTCCACCTTCCAGAATATGTGAAAAAGAAGATATATGAATTTTTGTACTGATAAAAAGAAGCTATGGTTTGACAAGAAACTTGCTGCTTTGTTCAGTTGATAACAGAAGAATTCAGAATAACTTAAACCATAAATTTCTGCATAATACATCAAATAAGAGGACAAAAAGGGGTTCAGATTTTTGTTGTCAAAGTAACTCAGTGGGTCCACTCCGGATATGGGTCATTAAAATTTCCATTTGAAGATTTTGTGTATGTTTTAGATTCTTCACTCCAATCCCATGTGTTTCTTGTGGATAATGCTCAATTATTTACACCTCACGTAACACTTACACATCAATACTTTATGTGTGTGAGAGTAAATATTAAAAATTCCCCTAAAATTATTCATTAGAGTTACAACAAAGTCAAATACTGTTTAGTATCATTTGAATCAGTGAAAGTCTTTTGACTAAAATGTACCAAAACTAAGCTCTCTTTACATAAAACCAAACTTAGAAATGATTATTCTGTATACTTTGTGATCTTGTGCACATATTTTTCTCAGACCCATTGAAAAAGTATGACCTTATGGCTGATAGTGATAGTAGCCTTTAATTCTTAGCATGTCCAACAATCTTCACAACTGAAAAGATGCTGTTAATTAATCTTAGATCAATACAAAGCTGACACTTGTAATCAATTACTAATACTAATAATATTTTTTTTTTATTTAGTTCAATTTTTAAAACTATGAACATGCAATGAGAGAGTATGAGGATTCAAGATCAATAATACATTCTGCCTCCTTTTTTTCTTTTTCTGTTCCCTTCATATTGAGTATCTTGTAGTTTTCTGCAAAATCCCACTTCAGTAGAGTGAGTTTTCCCTTGGGAGGAAAAAAAACACAGTAACTGAAACCTATCACAATAGCTAAATCAAAAGAAAATCACAGAAAATTTTATGCCGAACAAACTTTTGTGGGTTTTTCTCTTCTTTATTTCATATTTCTCCTCTGGTACAAAGAATCTGAAAAATTCTTTCAGAGATACAACACAGGACTATTACAACACTGCCACCAAGTGTAAATCTTTATGACCCCTAAAATGGAGGAAAAAAGTGAGGAAAACAAAGTCCTATTTGGTCAATTACAACAATGAAATGATATAGATAAAAAAATAATTACAAAGAAATGATGAGCCTAGACACAAGCTCCACTGCTAGAATGGCATAGAACAACAAACAATGTACCAGCAGCCATCTTCAACTGCAAATATATACAGTCGTAGACACAAATAGATGCTTAATTTGCCTTCTGCTTCACCTTATCATCAGGCTCCCCCAAGACAAATTCAGCATATAAATCCTTAAGAGCAATCATAACTGTAGTTATTAATGGCCCCATAATAGCCCCCTGCACAACAACAAGCTCACTTATAAGCTCAAGCAGACCCTAGATGCTACACATATTCACACACAATTTACAAAAGAAGACTACAATATCAAATCAAGGTATGCAGGCAAACCAGTCTAAATTTTAGAACAAACATAGGTAGGAACTTAATGTGATAACTTAATCTAAACAATGGCAATGCATGTGAGACTATAGTGTAAAGTGTTTCTATACTATCATTCTACCACAATTGTCATTGCCTTTTTATGATAAGTTTATCCACTTTTATCATCACTATCTTAAAAGACATTTATTATGGTTTCTGATTGAATGGTTAGTAAAAACTTTTACATGAACAATGCATAGAAACTACACTCTATAGAAAGAGATTAGAATATCAAACGATGGAGGGTAAAAATTTACCTCTACAGCAGATGGAAACAAAGCAATTCCCCCAATGGTGCTCATTCCAGTAAGATATGCACTGTGTCCGGGCACATCTTCCAGAATTTCAGTTGCTCCATAATCCATGAGGAAAAGGTGAGTAACAGACAACAAAATGGCTCCTATGTATCTTCCTTCTAGCACTAGCTGTAGTGCTGCTGGAATTGTTGCAAGCCAAGACGGAAATATCGGAAGCAAAGGGCTAATAAAGGCAAGGATAGTTGACACATACAAGAAATGTATTCTGTATAGCCTAAACAAAAGCCAAGTCAAGCATCCTTGGAAGAATGAAATCTCAGCAGTGGCCAAAAGGACTCTTGAAATTGCCTTATCCAACACTTCAACGCATCTTAACTTAGCCGAGTTTGAAATTGGAACCATGTGCATCACTTGTTCTGTTACCCCACCCGATTCTGATGTTATGAGGTAATACAAAACCCAGAAAAACACCATTGTCTGAGACACAAAATTGAAAACCTCCGCAGCACCAGAGACTATGGAATTCAAAATGGAAAACACAAGCTTTGCACCGCTTCCAAGCACACTTGTACCACTAGCCAAAACACGTTGACCAACATCCATGCCTTTAACTGCATACCCTTTTGCTGTCTCAACCAGATCTTCCCTAGTGATTATAAGCTCTCGAAAAAGGGTATTAAGTTCTGCATAAATTTCCCCCCACTCCCTATTCCTCACCCTACCCTTCAAACTCAAGATCCTTTCTGCGAGTGGTGAAGCCACCATTAATGAATCCGTTGAAGACTGAGAAGAGTTAGCACTAGCAGGAGCAGTTATCACAAACTGCTTAACAACCGTCACAAATTCAGTCATATTGTACTGCGCCGCCAACCCATCAATCTGATCAGAAACCGTCTCATAAAACTGACCAGTGTACTTATCCACAATTCCAGCAATGTCATTGTCCTCAATCCACTTCTTCACACCGATTCTCTCAGCATAGTTGTTCTCTTCCATTCGCAATTTCAGCGAAATCACTGCCTCCTTCCCTTCACCTCCAATCTTATAAGAGAAGAAAATCACCCCAGTCAAGAACCCGACAATCATGCCGACAATCAACCCAACAGCCACCACGGTTTTCAACCTCCTCAATATCCCTCTGGTGAAAGACGCACCAAAGGGATAGAAACTGAAAGCCACATTCTTGGAACTGAAAACGAAGCCTAAAACGAGAAGTGACAGAGACCCAACAGCACCAAGCCTCTCATAAGCGACAACAAAGACCGCAAAAGACAAGAGCAAACGAAGCAGAGTGGAGAACCCACCAAGCTTCTGGGAATCCTCACTCTGGGGCTTTGGTTTCCGGAGAAGGATTGTGAGAGAAGCTTGGCGAATCTCTGCGAGGGTGGTAACGAAGAGCGAGAAAACGGTGACTGGAAGGGCGAGGAGACTGTGGAGGACGCCAAGTTCAAGAGGGTGAGACCAAAAGGAAACAATGGCTTGGTGAATGAGTCTGAGAGGGATGGAACATAAGATGGCCCATTGAAGGGGTTTGAGGTACTGTTGCAGGAGTTTGTAGAGAGAGAAGAGGATGAGAATGGCGAAGGCCAGGCCGGCGTGGGCCATGGCTATGTAAAGGGCGAGCCGCGCCTGAGAGTCGCCGGAAGGGTTGACTTTTTGGTCGGCATTTGGCGGCGGCGGCGGCGGCGCTGGATCGGAGGAGGGCTTTCGAAGGGAGGCGGATCGGAACATTTCGTGCCACGGCAGCGTTGTCGACTTAGGATCAGAATAAGGGACAAGGTCCATCAACAATCCGAAAGAGCACCAACCCAACTGCAAAATCGATGGATATTTATAATTTGTGAATGCTAATAACTAAATAATTGTGTTGTGTCCGATTTCAGTGGCTAAGAACATGAAGAGAGATACAAAGTTCGATTTTTTAAGGTTTGTTTTGTGGTAAAAATAGTAAAGGCCGCAACTTTTTAAACTGACAAAGGAAGTAGAGTGAAATCAAAAGTTCGGAAAAAAAAAAGAATTGGTACTTGTCTTCATGGGAGTGTGTCTTTTGTTGTGTTGTTCCTCTTTTCCAAAGTCATCCCAATCTTTATCCTTTCATCATCACTAACTTATGAGCTTTGGTAAGCATTGATTAAGTAATGATAAATACTTTTGGTGTATATTAAATTAATTCAACTCAGTATTTTTTAAGTAGAAGTTTAAGTCTGTTATGGTTATTAAAAAAGTATATTTTTAATTAAACCCTAAACTAAAAAAAAATTTAAGTGTTTATCTCATAAAACTTTTGTAATAGAATTCCTGTCAGTACAGATTGAAACTACCTGAAAATTAACAACTTGATACTTAGAACTCGGTTGTAGAAAACTTTATAAGATTAAAGACTCAAATTTTAAATTAAGTTTAATGACCATCCTATCACCAACTACATCCATTATTAAACATACATAACAGAATTGAAAAAGATAATTTTTTGTTGTTTCATTTGTAAAGATACCAACATAATAACAGTACACGAAAGCAAAATATATTCATATTAGTTTGATTTAAGTTTTATACTCCAAACACAATCAACTTATAGCCAATCTAACTCATAATTGAATCGAAAATAAAATTCATTTATGATTCTCATTCATATATTTTTTGTGCATACAAATACATGGTTTTTTATAGTATTTTTTTTCCTATAAATCAAGAGTTAAATAAAAAAGTTTATAAATCAAGACTAAATTAATAAAATTCTGATTTTACGATATTTTATATAATTATACAAATCTATAATTTACGTAATCAAATATCTTTTCCTCAACACTCCTCAAGTTGATAAATGGAGATTCTTGTTTAATCATCTTTCAAAAAATTGATTTGTCATAATTTTAATAAGAATATTGTTAACTGATTTTCACATCAAATATTTGGCAATTTTATAATATTTATATCAAGTTTCTTTTTTTTTTTTCATAATATAATTATGAACTTTAATATGTTTTATATGGTTATGTTGGACAAGTGACTTGTCATGTACAACTTTATTATCACAATAAAATTCAATAAGGTCACAAAGATTCATGAAGTCTAAGAATCATTATTTTAAGCTCAGCTTCTACAGTGAATCTAACTATAACTTTTTGCTGCTTATTTTTTCAGGTGACAAAATTACCTCCTGTTCATTTCAAATGTTGATTTTATATGATGAAGAGCATGTCTAATCTGTAAACTATTCTTATAGTCCGAATTCTTTTAATTTTTTTCTCTGATGCTCATCTCCATTAATTTTCACCATATATATCATAGTTGTATTCATTTAGGACGATACCTAAGTTAAAAACCTTTAGATTTAATTATCACAACAATTGATTTTTCTGTCATCTCTCCAATTAAGATTTTTAAACATTCAGAGAAAGAAAAAAAAATTCTAAGATATATCATACCAACTTCAAAAATAGAATTCAATCTATGATTTCCATTGATATATTTTGTATACAAATATATTATTCTTATAATATTTTACCCCAACAAATCAGCAAGTAAATAAGAAGTCTACAAATATGACTAAATTAAATAATATATGACTATACAATATTTTGTAAGGCTATACAAATAGCTAATCAAATATCTTTATCTCAATAAATTGTTTATTCAATATCTTAATATTAAAATATATCTAATTTGATGTAATCCTACCGAAGTTATTAATCACTCTCTCAGATATATCTAGTTATTGTACTCACATACGATTTCTTTATTTAAATTATACATGATCATGACTTTGTTAGCTTTGACAAAGTAAATAATCTAATAGACACTTGTTTTTATGTGATATTGTAATTAATTTATATTTAGCAAAATTAACATAAATAAACTACCTCAGACGCTATACTATGTGCCATGAACAAATAAAAGTATTTTCATTGTTAAAATTTAACTAGAGAGGAACCAACCATATTATTTCAGTTGAAGATTGAAGTAATACATAACCAAGTTATGAAATTAGTTGGTAATTGTGTAGAGTTTGAATACATTGGACTGTTTTGTGAAATTTTGGTGCTTAGGAAGAAGTGAAAAAAGAAAAGTTGATTTGGTGAGAGACTAATTGCGAACGTCAATTCGTCTGCGGAGACAGAAGTAGGCAAAGACACGGAAGCATAGAGCCATGGCTACCAGAACCCATGCCTCAGTTAAGCCTCCTTTCAAGTTCACTGTGTCAAATGTTGGTGAACTCTGCAATGTCCTGCACCCTCTTTCGCTTTCACACTCATATAGTTCTTCTCCTGAATACTGCACTTTTAGAAGAAGTCTGAACCCGTAGTACACGAATGATAAATACTTCAACCACTGCATCACCTTCGGTACGTGCTGCATGCAAACCATTCTCTGTTAGAAGCTATTTCATTGAAAAAGATTACCATACTACAATTCTTACCAAATCAGCATGAATATGCAACCTCTTAAACAAACTGGTCAGACACAATATTTCACATACGCAGAATTCTCCTCTAAATAGATTTCTACACCAACTCATCTTGTGGGTGTGCTTAGCTGATGTTTATTAACATGTGAAATATATTGGAGGTCTCAAATAGATTAAAGATAAGACTTTTTAATAATAATTAAGTAGGTGTAAACCTCACCTTACAAGTCAGTTTAACAGGTTGAGTTAGGTTTAAAATCTCTTTCTTAATGTGGTATTAAAGTCTATCATAGTAAATTTGTTAGATCTGTTGGACTATATTAGACTCTTATCAGACCAGTTCCACGCTTGACTTTAGCAATCACGGTATCAGAAGAGTCTGTTGGAGATCCACTTCAACTAAAGATAAAGTTTTTTAATAGTATATAAGTAGAGGCAAATCTCAGGAGATTAGCCATTTTTGTAAGGTTGAGATATTGAAATTGAGAAAGTGGGGTATAATTAAGGCTACAAATTTCAATGTTGGTACTCCTTTTCCACAGCATACATACCTGGACATAGTAGCCACCGGTGAGAAGGAAGAGCATTAGTATCAAAGAAGCAATTATCCCTGCTCTTTGAATGCTCATAACTGCAGCTCCAAAAAGTTCTCCTGCACCCTGTAAACAACATTGTATTCATTAAATCTTCATACAAATGATGATCCATTTACATAAAATGTCTCAACATGGCTTACTTGACTTGTTATAGCTATTAACAGCACCGCGAACAAAGTCAGGAAGAAGCAAGCAACAGTGCTCTTGAATCCAGCCATGAAGTACAAGATAAGCATGAAAAAAGTAGGGTAAAAAACATGCGCCACCATATCACACAGAGTGCTGCTTACATAGTATACACTCAGTCTATACATGTCTGCTTTCCTTTCTTTCACCAGATAGACCTTTTCAAATGGAAAGACATAGACTGCTCCAAAAATACATGAAGATGTCCAGAATATACAGATATAGAACATTAAACCAACCTGCAGAAAAGATAGTGGTCCATTCTAATGTTAATGTCAAAGCTCAGCCTTGTAAAATGCGAAAACAAAATCATCAAAACCACCTGATCTCTAACTTGAGCCTCTGTATTGGTTGAAGATTTCCACCAAAGTAGCCCCAACAAAAGAGCAATGCCAAGTGCTTGAACTAATCTTAATTTATCAAAATAGTCCTTGCATCTTGCTCTGAATGTTCTCTTGTAAAGAATAAAGAATTGGTTCAACCAACTCACTGTCCAGTCCTTTTTAACCTGAATGGCTAACTGAAGATGTTCTGGTGTGTTTGCTGCTCCGTGATTCTCATCTTTTTCTTTTGGTTCCAGTGTTTCTTTATACTTGAGTTGTAGATACTAACAGAATAAAGGAGCGGTTATTAACTGGTATAATGAGATTGAACATGCATTAAAGATATATAATGCAGAATTTTACTTTAATAACAGATTTTGAACTGTCAGCAGATTCTTGATCTTTGAAAATATCTTGTGGAAAGCTTATGTTATTCACTTGTCCAGTTGCCAAGTCAAGCATGAATTCTGCAGGATTCATTGGTATTTCCGGGGTGAACCTCAACGATGAAAAGTACTGCATTGCGTCCTTGGCCTTCCCATAGTAAACGGGGTATCCTTCTGATATAAGAAGAAGTTTGTCAAACATGTGAAAGATTCTGCTGGATGGCTGGTGTATTGTTGTGATTATGGTTCTTCCACCCTTTAGGCAAATCAAAAGTATTTTCAGCATATATTCCAAATTCTCAGGGTCTAGACTTGAAACATGTGATCAAAATGACACTTAAATATGGTTACTTATACCTTGGCAAGTCCCTGAAGAGTGAGAAGGAGTCTGTTTGCTGCTGTGGAATCAAGGCCTGAAGTTGGTTCATCAAGTAGAAGCAGTGAAGGATCAACAAGGATTTCATAGCCTATGCTGGTTCGCTTCCTTTCTCCTCCAGAGATGCTTTGGAGATATCCTCCACCTATTTTTGTGTGGCGACATCTATGGTTATACAAGAGATTATTTAGGGAGACAGTTTTATTTCTTTCTTTTGCATGAACTTGTAGCTAATGTGAGCATTCAGTAATCACATGTAGACCTATTCTAGACACACCTTTCAAGGCCTAGCTCCTTGATAGTGTTCTCCACTCTTGCATATTTTTGTTGCTCGCTCATATTGCTTGGTAACCTTAAGAATGCAGAGAAGATTAATGTTTCCTCTACTGTAAGTTGTGGGAAAAGCACATCCTCTTGTGTAACAAAGCCAATCCTATAATACAGAAAATAAAAACAAACAGAAGAGTACAACATTAGCATATAGTTTCTGATATAGTCATGTTCTGTTAAATATCTAAGCACATGTCATGACATGAAGTTTTCTAACCTCCTCTTGACAGCAGGATTAAATCGAACGTCATTGTAAGTTATCTTGCCCTTTACATTGTCAACCAATCTTCCCCCTACAACTCTCAACAAGGTTGTCTTCCCACTACCAGAAGGTCCCATCAAAGCAAGAATTTCACCAGGGCCAATGCTTCCTGTCATACCCTTCAAAATTTTCTTGTATCTGTCTTCTTCCACGTTGTGTTGTGTGGCAACTTTTGACATCACTGACTTCACAGGATTAGTGGAAGCCGCTTGGCTACTTCTCACCTTATACTCTACATCTTCAAACTGCACATTATTGAGAATCTTTAGAGCAAATGACAACAGTAATAACTATACAATTAGGAACAAAACACTGTTGATGATAATATTATCAAGACCCTCAAAGTGCATTGCAGGAAGAACTACTATTCTGATAAAAAAAACATTGCTTTAATGCAGTAGACTAAATTATCATATGATCTGGGACAACCACAAGTCTACAGTTCCAGCTAATGTAGGTGTCTAGCTGAGTTCTATTAACTCTTTTTCATTGAAAAAGTAGGCTACATGCCACATTGAAATTGACCAAAATTATTCACAAATAGTTTTTAACCATGCAATAACTTTGGTGATGTAGGAGGAAAGAAAATCCTGATGAAGTTGCATGTTTAACCATTTTTTCTCTACCTTGAGATAAATGGGGAGGGGGGGATCTTGGTTGAAATTGGAATCTTCAACTTTTATGTCAATCTCTGTGTACATATTGGGAAGGTATGCCTGAGACATGAACTCCATGCTGTGGCCAAAGCCATTACTCCCTGCCAATTGCATGGAGCCAAGAGATGGGGGTGACATTGACACGTCCTCAATCTCATCTTCTCTTTCATTCTCCATTATCTTGGAAGCTAATGAGAACTTGTTGAAGTCAAGTATTCTGATAATATAGTTCAGATACAATGAGTCAACTGTATCAGACCAAGAGCTTGCCTATATATCATGTATGGAGGCAGAATTTTGGTTGGTGAGCCACATACTTTTCGTGGCAATTTCTTGGTCCATGAAAGGTATGAATGTTGTTCTCCAATCTCCTTTGAATTCAACCATTGTGATTAGTCATTAGAACATGTCAAGAACATGAATAAATTGGCTTGGTAAGTAACTGAACGTTTATGAAATACACTTCTGCATGTCTTCAATCTCATGTTTATTAGATCCATGTGACTCAGCTCATTCAAAAAACAAAAAAAAATGGAATACTTTTACAATGAAAACTCGACGAAATTACAAAACAGTAATGTCCATAATGCATTGCCATTTTGCAGATTCACTTTTGTTTTTCAAGTATTTGGTGCTGCACACTTTTTACTCACAAAACATGTGTATAAGGGGATAACAGGTATAATTTGAACACACCTTGTTGTTTTCAGCCCAATAATCTTATGCTCATTGTTGAATATGCTATGTTGAGTGATTTGTGATCAATTTTTCTTAATCGTAATAGTGCCAATTGAATCCTTCATATATTAAAAATTTTCAATTTTAATTCTTTTGTTATTTGCAATATATTGGGGTGACATTAATGTATGACATATTTGGAAATTAAAATTGTACCACTACATTAGAATCTAATGGCTTAAATCTCACACTTATAATATCAATCAAAATTAAATCTAATATTGTTACTAAATTATGTTTTTTATCCGAGTTTAGAATTCTTTTTTATTAAATCATGAAAGTTAAACAAATTTAAGTAATATTCTAATTAGTGAAAATTAAATATATTTTGTTTTACGTTTGAGTTTAGATAGAGCATTTATGCCCATCTCATACTAATCAAAAGTAAAAATAAAAAATAACATCTTTTAATTATTCTTTTAATTTTTATTCAGCTAAACAAAAAAATAAAAATATAGCCGTCCATTCTTATTTATTTTTCTTTCCTTAAAACTTCCAAACAAATTTCATCTCTGGGTTTCTAAACTATTGTTAACAGGTGTGTATTTGTTGGATTATATTAACTTAAAAGAATAAGATAATTCAAGCCACAACAGTTAAATTAGTTTACGGTAGTTCGATTAATTGATTTTCCAACCTTAAATTTAAATTAAAGTAATTATAATTGGTTCTGATGTCAATTTTATTTTAATCTTATATTTTTAGTATTCAATTTATTCTTTATTTTTCAAAATATATTTCTCAAATTTAATTTCAGGCTCGTATTTTAAGTTGTACTTGTAAATGTTTGTTTGTCATAACTAAAATTTCCTATAAATATACATACTTTCAATATATAAGCTATTTAAAAATTGAAATCGTAATAGATAAATGTTTTTAAACATATAAATTTAAGGTAATAAAATGTTATATTTTGATAATTTCTTTTTGAAAAAATGAGATTCAATTTAGAAATAAAGATAAATTATATGAATAAAGATAGAGAAAAGTGATTTATAGATTACCATATTAAATCAAATTAAGATTAGGAAGAAATTTCAAAGGAATAAAAAATTATAAAAACATTCCATACACAACATTGTTAATTATGATGATAACATTAGACACAGTGACAATAATTACTACAAATATATTGCTTAAGATAAACTCTTAAAAAATCTTCCCTTGTATTAGTATCTTCTAAAATGATTTGCATTATTTAAGATGAAAATCATAATTACAACATAGGAGTACATTCAATTCGAGTTCAGAACTTATAAAAGAAAAAACCTCTTCAACCATCTCAAAACACCATCTTTTTTTATCTTCATCCATAATTTCTTAAGCGATTGTCTCTTTTATTTGATCTTTCTCATCTTTATTCTCAAATTCATTTTTCAATAATTTTTAAAAATATAGAAATAAATAATGATCTTGTCCAGCAATATCAATTATTTAACACAAGTACAAACTATAATTTATATACACACCAAATCTTAAGCTCATAAATTTTAACCATAACATAACTTATATACATAACAAAATTGAATTGCAGAAAAAAAGAAAAAGGCATTTTCCCTGTAGAATGTACAAGGTAGAACACCAGTAGTTTGTGACAGAAAGAAGAAAAGAAAGTTTGGATGAGTTTAACGGTTAATGGCACCAACCAGTTGGTGGAACATCAGAAAAGCAAAATTGTGGTGAGTGAGATGAAACTTATGCATCAAGTTTAGTTGATAAATTGATAAGAATGTGCATGTGAGCAGAAAGAAGAGGTTGTATTGTTGAAGGCATTAGATTAGGCAAAGTTACCTAAAAACCAAAAAAAAAAAAAAAGAGTGCATGGTGGTGGTTGCAACAAGTGTCTTGACTATTTCCTAATGATTCATAACAATATTTGATGATTTCATGATGTCACATTAACTTCTCCGTAAATCAAAAGTTACATCAAATTCCTAGTATACGATGTAGACAGGTGTTGCTACAACCCTCACCTACACTTTCTACTAGGTTCATTTGATGAACACGTGTTGCCATTTTGTTGGCACTTTCATCAAATGCAATATTCCCTTGGAGCACAAAGTAAATTCCCTTCACTTTTCTCTTTTGTCTTTTTCTTTTTCCTTCATGCATCTCAAAAACCCCTCCTTCAACAATGTAAATTTTCTGTTTTTCCCACACCCTCCTACGTAGATTGGATTTTAAGCAAAATGGGCTATTAATTCGTATTTAAAGCATCACCCTTTTCTCTCTACCTTTCTGTTTTGGTAATTGATAATGATAGAAATGCATGTGTTTTACAAAGACTGCCTTGCATTTTCATTGCATATGTGATCCAAGTCCATGAATAGGCCACTTAGTAATGGGGCTTTTGGATTCACTGTGGAGAGGAGGACGAAGGTTTATTAAAAGGAAAGACAGTGATGCTGGTGATGCAGGTCTTTTCTGAATTTCTTAGCTCATCTCATAGCATCTTAGTTTTATTGCATGTGTGTAATTTGAATAATGCATATCAAACTTTCGCTTTTACCTGTGTTCATTCATGTGTGGTTTTTTTCTGGGATTTGTTTTCTGAACTTTGTTATGCAATGAATAGATCTCAACTATGTTCATCTTTGCATGATATTATTTTCCTCAGCCTTTTTGTGTGAAATAATATTTTATCGCATCAAAAGCATTGGATACTCCGGTTTTTGCGGTCGTAGATTATAAGTTTGTTACGTTACTTTTCTTTTTTTATGTTATGCTCTATCATGATTGCATCACAAGGTTTTTCTGATCATGGAAACTTTCTCACACCATTTTTCATTTTGAATTGAACTGATACTCATCTGTTTATTTTTCTGCAACTTTGATTGATGTTCTCACTCGCCATTTCAAAAAAATTACACCACCTTGATCGTCCTTTACAACCACTTTGTAAATTGTTTGGACCTGTGTTTGATGAATGTGAAATAAAGATACATGATTTGTATATGATATTCATCTTGTTTTCCTTCCTTCTTCTTAGCATCATCTACCCTTCTGATCCGTTCTTCTTTCTCTGTTGAACCGTGATGATTTAAGCTAATTTAAGGCCCTGTTTGGAGTAATGATAGGGCTTATTCAATGTCTTCAGGTTTCCATTTTGCACGAAATGTTAAAGATATTACTCGTTCAATGTTACTGATTGATTATCATTAATGTCAGTTTCCAATAGCAATATAAACTAGTTCTAATGAATCAAACTATCAGGTAGAGCACTGGAAGAACTCAGAGCTTCACTCTACAATGATATCCGAACCTCAGAAGGAGCCAAGCGACAACAGCAAAAGTATTGTGGACCAGTGGTGGCACTGTCCTTCAACTTCATGGTTTCTGTTGGGATTATCATGGCAAACAAATTGGTCAGCAAAATTTGCATCTTTTTTTGCTTGAGTTTTATTATGTGATGACCTGAATGCCCCAACTTATCACTAGTACCTCTCTAGAAGTTTCAGCCTATTGATCAAACACCCTTACACTTGAATTATATGTAATTATGGTAACAGGTGATGGGTAAAGTTGGCTTCAAATTCCCAATTTTTCTCACATTTGTACACTACATCACTGCATGGCTTCTACTTGCCATTTTCAAGACACTCTCAGTGCTTCCTGTGTCTCCTCCATCTAAAACAACTCCATTCTCTTCTCTATTTGCACTTGGTGCTGTTATGGCCTTTGCGTCTGGCCTTGCAAACACTAGCCTCCAGCATAACAGGTTCTTTCTCTTGCATTAGTTAGCATCTTTGTTATAAAATATTTAGAGCTTTACTATTTGCTTACAATCCAGCTTTTGCAGTGTTGGTTTCTACCAAATGGCTAAGATTGCTGTCACCCCTACAATTGTTCTTGCGGAGTTCATTCTTTTTAGAAAAACCATTTCTTTTACAAAGGTGAAGAATTACACGCACACACACCTTTCCTTATTTTCTTCTCTTCTGTAAAGCATTTAACATATCTGAAAAAGGACTATTCCACCCCCTTCCTTGTTTGTAATGCACTAATAATGTCATTGGAATGATGCAGGTTTTGGCTTTGGCTGTCGTGTCAGCAGGTGTAGCAGTTGCAACTGTAACAGATTTAGAGTTCAATTTATTTGGTGCTCTTATTGCAATTGCATGGATAATCCCAAGTGCCATAAACAAAATTTTATGGTCTACTTTACAACAGCAGGGCAACTGGACAGCTCTGGCGTAAGTAGTAGTTCTTAGGGGGCCATTTGCAGGAGTTTATTCACAACTTATTTAGGCTTATGACGAGTATTTTTGTAAGTGGTTGAGAATTTGAGAGAGTCTATGAAAATAGCTTATGACAAACATTTATTTAAGTGTACCAAAAAACTTATGTTTAGATCATGATTATGAAAACAGATATTTGTTGAAGTGCTAAACTTAAGTATTTACTTCAATAGGAAAAAAGTATGTCAAAACCCCAACTTGAAACTTTTTCATTGTGTAGGTTGATGTGGAAGACAACCCCAGTCACAATTTTCTTCCTTGGGGCATTGATGCCCTGGATTGATCCACCAGGAGTCTTATCCTTCAAGTGGGATGTGAACAACTCAACTGCTGTTTTTGTATCTGCTCTCCTTGGCTTTCTCTTGCAATGGTCAGGGGCCTTGGCATTGGGGTGAGACCATTTTTTGACACAAACACAATGTTATTCTTTTAGTATTTTGTTGCTTCTTGGTGGAGTATGGATAAGATTAGTTTGCTACCATCACATTATGAACCAATCATTGCAGGGCCACTTCTGCTACAACTCATGTTGTTTTAGGACAGTTTAAGACCTGTGTGATTCTGCTGGGAGGGTATCTGTTATTCAAGTCAGATCCTGGGGTTGTGAGCATTGGTGGTGCTGTTGTTGCTCTCTCTGGAATGTCAATCTACACATCATTGAATTTGCAAGGGTCTCAGGAAAATATGCAGCAGATTTTGCCTTCACCGAAGCATAAATCAACAGGTGAAGACAGCACAGATTTGAATGTAAATACTAACAGCACCACCATTGTCTGAGCCATATAATACAAGAAAAACCAAACATGTCAGACAGCCTCATTTCATGTCCCCTTCCTTTTTTAGCAATTCTAATTGTGCAGCCAGACTTTTTGTATAGACAGATCAGTGTCAGTAATTTAATTACTGCAAAATTTGTTGAGATTTTTTAAGGGTAGCTTTTCACAAAGTTCCATTAGTCTTTGTTATGTTTTAAGGAGAAAAACGTGATTTTTGTTTATCCTACCACAATTTCTCCTGCAGCACTTAGAAAAGAAATCAACATATATGATGAATACTTCGTAAGGAAAAACTATAACATGATATTTAAGGGCTTTAGCTTTAGCAAATATCTTATACAAAAAGAGAAAAAATAAACAAAAAAGCACGATATTGCAGGTGTAAGCCAAAACAAAGAGAGAGAAGTTTGTACTGTTAGTTAAAACTTAGCCATTGTCCTTTAGTTCTTTCAGTAGACCAGTTGAGAGATTTTAGTTCAAACCTCACATTCATCATTTAGTAAATGTAAAGAAAATGCTATTTTGGAAGCTTTAACTCATCACCGTTCTCCATTAAGGAATTGATTTTTTTTTACTGAAATATTCTTAAATTCTTTTTTATTTCACTTTTTGTAACTGTTGCACTTTTAATCAGATAATTACTATACTTTTTTCATAAGCACATCTAATTACTTCCTTACTTTATTTTCAAGTTTGGAACTTTTAGAATTTTTGTTTCTATTTATTGTTATTTGTCATGATGATATCAATTACTCTTTTATCAATTATAACAGTTTTTCTCTTGTAATCTTTAAACAATTTAAACATATTTATTGAGAGGAAAGAGGGTAAATAAAAAATTATACAACTACTTAATTAAAATCAAGATAATTTATTCTATTTATTGCTGAAACAACCTTCAGAAACAGATAAAAAATGGAGAGGGTAGTTTGTCGCTTGCAATACAGTAATAATCGTTCAGCAGTATTCTCTCTCACTTATGTAGTTTATGACTAACAATGAAATAGTATATTAATGTGATACTTTATTTAGGATGGTATTGAATAAAATTCTAATTATTATAATGATATAAGTAAATAACAGTCAATTTAAAAAATTAAACAACACAGAGAGGAAATATTTTCTTACTATCCTAGTTAAATTCTTCGGCTTTTAAATAACATTCTAAAAATCTCTTCAATCATGTAACCTACCTAGTGTATATTTGATATTAATATCATAATACAATTATATATGCGG
>Ga0123340_1002566_pt1 | contig 16508 bp, 9 predicted proteins | sample SirMexnodulemix_FD_89961 | JGI IMG/M metagenome (GOLD analysis project Ga0123340, IMG submission 89961) | Root nodule microbial communities of legume samples collected from Mexico - Siratro Mexico nodule mix | ecosystem: Host-associated > Plants > Roots > Nodule | place: Mexico: Nepantla... | reverse complement strand
TATATATATATAATTATTACAAAAGGTGAAGAGTAATGGTATGTTGTAGTTTGGATGAGTAATTGACTTGTTAAATTTAACTTTTGAAAATTTGTATTGGCTATAATTCTAAATTACCAAAACCTATTCCTTATAGTTATTTTAACTCTTCAACAGTTAAAAATACAGTGAAACTTGGTGAAAGAAGTAGAGAGGGGGAAAATACTTGTCTTTTATGGACTTGAAAAGGGATTCAATTAGTTGAAGCTGAAACATGGCATTGTTATACAACTTTAATCTTTGGATTAGAATTCTACTACTTTATGAATGAAGTACATTAAATGGATTAAAAGGGTAGTTAAACTGTTTTACCTTTTATCTTTTTAACCAATGTTGTAAGTATCAAAATTGAGTTGTTGTTAACAATAAGTTGAAAAAAGGAATAAAATTAAAATTATTATAATATTGAGAGAAATAAAAAAAAGCAAAACCTTTATCCTTTTTTAACTCAGTTCCACCACATGAATGAAACAGAATATGGTAAGAAACTTAGAGATGAAGGCCAACAAATCCGAAACAACAGCCCAACTTCAGAACTTTGATTGATGGCCTAAAGTCAAGGCGTAAAGCAAAGAACATCCAAAACTCCATCCTAACATCAGAAGGCCATTCCAACAATTCACCATGAATTATGTGCTGCCATTTTAACAAATTTTGTTAAAATTTTTCTTACCCTTTCATCTCTTAATAATGATGAAGCTTTAAAATCTCAAAAGCTTAATTGATTTTTCTAGCTCAGGTAATTGAGAAGAGTTCAAGTTGTTATATATGTTGTATTTATGATATTATTTGGTCTTGTTATTGGAATATTAAGAAGGAGATATGGGTTAAACATATATAAGACAATGATACTATCTTTAATGCAAAATGTTAATGCAGTAGGTTTATAGGTCTTATTTCTTATATAAACTTTCGCATTTTTATTCAATGTGAGACTTAGACTCATATTTAGATTCTTAACAATATACTCACTAAGATGTGTTAAATAACATTTCAAATATCTTTTACTCAAAATTTGAAAATTTATTTATGCTGTATCTTTAAAGATTGAACCTAGATGATATCAAAATCCTTTGGTAAAATCCTTTGGCCACCAATCAGTGACATGATATGAAGATCTAAAAAAAAATGATTTGGAAGAGATGAGAGAAGATCTTGGCTTGACCCAGAAGCTAAATTAAGTAGACGCTCCACAATATGTGAAAAAATAAACAACATTTTCCTCTCTTAGTAGATCTTCCACACAATCGCTGGCGCACACCAGAATAAACACAAAACTCCAAATTTGAGCAAAGGGCAGTAAGTAAATAAGGGTGTGGGCCATTCTTCACACTCACTTTGGAGTGGACAAACTATTACCAAGATTCCCTTTTTTTTCTTCCTTTTTTCTGTTTACTTCTTTGCTTCATTTGATTCCCTAAGCATATTTAAAGGGGAAAACTACTTCCCAAATCACATCAATTCACCCTTTCATGTTTTGGTTTTGCAAGAATAATAATGGATGCTTAAAGTTTCACCAAAAATCCTTTCTGATTTTATTCATTTACTATTTCCAGAGAAAGAATTATGCATTTCTTGCCGTTGGTTTTTCAGCATTTCATTAACAACATGATCCAACAATATCACAAGAGCACGCGTATAAAGTAACACACACATATATATTTATGTATGGTGGACCTTAATAAATAATAACTCTTTGCTTTGTCTTTTATCTTTTTTTCTTCTTCTATAATAGTAATTTGGAATCCGAAACAACGTGGATTCAAAGTCAGTTTATACGAAGATTGTTTATTAACAATCTTTCAAAAAGTTTATACATGTTGCCTAATTTTAGTCAAATTATTTCTGTTCGTACCACTGTGCGTTGGGTACATCAATTCAAAAATAAAAAAGAAAAACCCTTCATGTTGTATTAAAAAAATCTATTCAACAAGAGAATAGTTGAAAGCTAATTAATATTTAAATTCACTTTATCTATCTAATTGCAGTTATCGTCCAATCCTTTTTTGTTTTAATAAGTTGAAGACGCAATTATGAGAGATATGGTCCAAGAATGCGCACTCTTAAATAATTTGAGTTAGTAACTTTCTATGTAACACATCATTATAACTTCAAATTGGATTGGGATAAGAGGTAGTGATTATTTTAAAGTTTTTGAGATTCTAATAGATGTTTTCTAGATAAGTTCAATGGATTATGAGAGAGAACAAGTGCAACAAGCAAAATAAAATAAATGTAAGGGTTTAAAAAAATAAAAAATGTTAAATTAGATAGAAAGGGATCAAGTGCATGTTAGCTGAAGTGTAAGGCACTACTTCTTACATCATTGATTCCATTGCCTTTAATATAAGGTTCTCTTCTCTCTCTCTTCAAAGTTTTTCAATCTCAACCATTATTCACTCAACACTTATGTTTATACACTAGTGGTTAATATAATGTTAAAATACAAAAACCACCTTAGGAGTATGCACATACACATTTTTTTTAATTTTATTTATTTGAAATAATAGAAGCACCTGAAATCAAAAGTGAATCTAATAAAATCGAATTAATATGTGCACAAGATCCAATGCAAGTAATGAATATGACATGTTTGTCACTTCCCAAGCCTAGATTGGGCAGAGGATGAGCATGCTTTTAAAGATTTAATTGCAGACATGCACTTTGTGTAAGTCAGGTTCTAAAGTGTCTAAAGTGATAAAGTAATTTACTCAGTTTTAATTAGAAATACGTTATGATTACATGGTCTTTCAATTTTAATCAAGAGTACATAAACCTTTATTTCTTCACTATATGTACTTTTTCACTTCAGTGAAGTTAAATTCATGATTTCTACAGTGTTTGTAATCTACAGCAAAGTGCGGTTACTGTGTTACACTATTTTTTCAGCTAAACAATTACTCTTAAAATTTCCCAAATCAAAGATTGGATTTTGCTGGTAATTTCTATATGATGCAGGTATATGTATCTTTTTCCGCACAAAGAGCTAACGTAGTGGTATAGAAAATTGTGTATTAAGCAGTTCATGCTCAAATTTTTGATGTACCAATGGTTTGGGGACCCCAGTAGTGTATTCTCCACATGAACAGAAAGAAAAATGCACTCGTTTTCAAAACTTGAACAGAAACTCTCATAAATAACACTACCAATACAAGTTTTTGTAACCAATAATAATACTAATTTGCAATTGATGGATGAGCTGAGCATGTCATTCATCTGATGTCATTGCCCATACATGTCGTGCAAGAGACATCGGTCCAGCTAAACCACCCTGGATGGATACACATCTAAACCTTGTCATCATCATAATTACATATATTATTTGCGTACAATACTAAACATTAATCTATATGATAATCCTTATTATTTGAGGTTGTTACTTTAAATAATGTTTTAATTTTGTTGGGGAGGTTCTTTTGTATCAGTAGTTGACAATATTTAAGTATTCAATACCCTGTTATTCAGCTATGTGAAATCAGAGAAATTTATGAGTATCTTGTCAATCATTTGTGTAAGTAGTGAGAAGGACTTAAATTTAGTGGTTCCCATTAAATGATTAACATTTTTGTTATTAGTAGCAGCATGCTAATAGTTTGTTATGGCATTGGATATTGTTTTGAATAGAGTTAAATGACAAAATTACTGACACAAACAACTGAGATATGCAGATACAATTGTGCTTCTGTGTGTGGATGTCCTTTTTAGTCACCAAATTGGCATCAAAGTTGGTAGGTCATCAATGAAAACCTTATAGGAGGTGAGGTGGTCTAGAAATTATGTAATGGATATGGTTTTGGTGGTACTACTCAAGTGTATAAAAGAAAAGAGAAAAACTATGCATACAATACCAGTATTTGTTTCTTTTACATTTAATATAAAGTTTTTCTTTTGAAAAAGAATGATATTAATGGTCCAAGAAAAAATGAATCGGTAAGTAGATGGATTGAAAAGGAAACTGAAGTGAAGCAGCTAATGCTAGCTCACTCAAAGAAGGCCACGTGTGATGTGAGACACAATTGTAAGAGAGGCATTGATGGCTGTATTTGACCAAGCAAACTGATAACAAGGAGTGTTCTGTCATTTCAATAAAAAGAGTCATCTTTGCGCATCATATTAACACCAACCAATGGTTTCTATAATAATGGAAGGGTCATTTATCCTTCATTATTTTATAACATATGCATTAGTTTTTTCTTCATTGGAATAGCCTTAGCCTTGTCTTCTACACTCCCTCTTGCTCTGAGATTCTTGTCCACTGTGCTTTTCCAACCCTGCAATTTTCTCAAATCTTGGTAAGGAACTTGTATAATGTTCAAAAACTTCTCAAACTGAAGCCTTTGGCTTCATAGGTTCCTACAAAATCTGCTTCTGTTTTTATCTTCACTGTTTACAAGGGTTTGTGAAGTAAAGTATATTAAGCTCAAACTTCTTTCCCGTGGACTTTTTGAGTTCCAGTGTTTTAGCATTTATGTTTTGATGTCATGATGTGAATGGTTTTTACATAAATGTATATCTCTCTTTTTCTAATCTTTAATTGATTCTTAACCAATTCATGCAATGAGATGTGAACTTTAATTTCCAGTTCTAATCATGAGATGATGTGCATTTTGTTATGAAATAAATTATGATTTATGTGTGAATACCGTACGAGGGGTAGTTTGATTAACCTTGTTATGTATAGGTGAATATTGGCTAAAGAATATCTGTGTAACTTCATTAAACTACAAAAGGAAAGTACTTCCCGTTCTGTTTCTGCTTTTGTTTTTTTGTACATCTGTTCTGACTGAAATTCAAAGCTTTCTTCTTTCAGCTCAGCCAAACCAGAAGCACTGAAATGAATTAAACAAGCAGAACTGGGAATTTTCTTCGCAGCGTTTGATAAAGATTATATTTTTCATTAGATTTGGCTGAGGATTTTCCCTTAAATTCTGCAGTTGTTTTGAACACTAATTCAACAATATGTGGGTCCATGTACATTTTGCCCGTCTTATTTTTTACCTTTTTTTATGGAAATCTGGTGTTCATGTTTAGATAATTCCCTTTCCCTTTCCGAATAATTATTCCCTTCTCTTTGTTTAATTCTGGAAATTTCAAAAGTATTTTTCTTTCTTTTTGGCAGAGAAAAAAATTAGTAAACTAACGAATTGGTCAATTATGATGTTTCTTGGAAAGTCTCACTGATTGATCCCAGTTAGTTCTTCATTCTTTAAAAAGAAAATAAGCAGAGAGATTAATTGTTTGACTTGGTATGAGAGTCAAGTTGATAATACACGGTAGAAGAAGTAGAAGAAAAAGTAGACCGCTGACTCCAAACGCCTAATTTCTTTAGGACATGAAAAAGTTGTCCTTATATTCTGTTGCTATCAACTGAGTATTTCAGCCGTAGCTTTCTCTCTGTTCTATTCATTGTATGTAAGTTACAAGTTGCAGCTGAATATGATAAAACTGATGCTGTGATTTTTCCACGCAGAAAGAAGATCATGTCAAATCTGCAGCTTATCCCCACTCAGAAGAGAACCTGAACAATTCAGGACCATATCTGTTTTCTTGCCATGAGGATCAATTAGCAGATATCTCTAGGCCACTATTGTTCATTGTTCTGCTTCAAGATACAAGAAAGAGATCACTTGAACTACCACAACACAGTTGAAACCGGGTCAGTTATAATGCAGGCATCAGAGCAACGTAGAAGTTCAAGCATGTACTACCAACCATTACAACAAATTGAAGCCTACTGCTTGCCGCAGTATCGGGCTCTAAATCAACAGCTATATTACCATGATGGAGGCCATGGAACTCACTTTTCAACTCCAAGTTCTTCTGAACTTTACTGTACATTGGAGTCATCGTCTGTAGCAGGCAGTTTCACCCTTTACAACTCCCCTTCAACTGTTAGTTTCTCACCCAATGGTAGCCCCATATCGCAGCAAGAGTCTCAGTCATATCCACCTGACCAGTATCATTCCCCTGAGAATACCTATGGCTCTCCAGTGAGTGGCTCCTGCATAACCGATGATTTAAGCAGCTTCAAGCACAAACTGAGAGAGTTGGAAAGTGTAATGCTTGGCCCTGACTCTGATAATCTTGATAGTTATGACAGTGCCATAAGCAATGGAAACAACTTTGCTTCACTTGAGATGGACAGTTGGAGACAAACAATGGTGGCAATTTCTAGCAAAAACCTGAAGCACATCCTTGTTGCATGTGCCAAAGCCATTGCAGACAATGATTTGCTCATGGCACAGTGGCTGATGGATGAACTAAGGCAGATGGTGTCAGTTTCTGGAGATCCAATTCAACGGTTGGGAGCATACATGCTGGAAGGACTTGTTGCGCGATTGGCTGCTTCTGGGAGTTCAATATACAAAGCTTTAAGATGCAAAGAACCAGAAAGTGCTGAGCTTCTCTCCTACATGCACATACTGTATGAGGTTTGCCCCTACTTCAAATTCGGGTACATGTCTGCAAATGGAGCCATTGCAGAAGCTATGAAAGATGAAGAAAGGGTGCACATAATTGATTTCCAAATCGGTCAAGGAAGCCAGTGGATCACTTTAATTCAGGCTTTTGCAGCTAGACCTGGAGGGCCACCCCACATTCGGATTACAGGTATTGATGACTCACAATCAGCTTATGCACGCGGTGGTGGACTGCACATAGTGGGAAGAAGGTTATCAAAGCTTGCTGAGCATTTTAAGGTGCCGTTTGAATTTCATGCTGCAGCTATCTCTGGTTGTGATGTTCAACTACATAACCTTGGAGTTCGACCGGGGGAAGCTCTGGCTGTGAATTTTGCGTTCATGCTACATCACATGCCAGATGAAAGTGTGAGTACTCAGAATCACAGGGACAGGCTTTTGAGGTTGGTTAGGAGCCTATCGCCAAAGGTGGTGACACTTGTGGAGCAGGAATCTAACACAAACACGGCTGCATTCTTTCCACGTTTCCTTGAAACTCTGGACTATTACACAGCAATGTTTGAGTCAATAGACGTGACTCTTCCCAGAGATCATAAAGAGAGAATCAATGTTGAGCAGCATTGTTTGGCAAGAGATTTGGTTAATATCATAGCTTGTGAAGGGGTTGAGAGGGTTGAACGGCATGAGGTGCTTGGGAAGTGGAGGTCAAGATTTGCAATGGCCGGTTTCACTCCTTACCCTTTGAGTTCACTGGTGAATGGTACCATTAAGAAATTGCTTGAGAACTACAGTAATAGATATAGGCTTGAAGAGAGAGATGGAGCTCTTTATCTGGGTTGGATGAATAGAGATTTGGTTGCTTCTTGCGCATGGAAATGAGACTGGGTGATATGTGACTCCTGCAAGTTTGAGGGGTACGAAGAAGAACCTATCCCTCTTAGTTTTCTGTTCCATTACTGTAAAAGTTAATGAGAAAGTTCTCGACATTAAATCCAATCTAATAGTCTATTTTCTTTGTTTCAAGCATTTCAATAGAAATTGTAGGTACAAATTTTCTTTTTCAGCAATATTAATCTGTCATTTCAAAATCTTTTCTGGCCCCTGAATTCTGAACACCCCAATGGTTAAGTAATATACTTAGTGGCGGGGAAAGTAATTTCTAGAATATTAGGAGAGTGCCATTTCAAAACTATGCTATCCTGTCATCAAACATTGTTGTCCATATACTTTATTAGATGTTTTGCTTTAAGTGTTCGGATTAAATTAATAAAACAGCCCACGTGTCTTCATTTATGATAACTAGTGATTTACTGAAAGAAAATAACGTAACAGAGTTTGAAATTTGATGAAATTTATCTTTATTCTGTGAGGAAGAGGGTAGCAATGGGACTAAGATTAACTTTGCACAGTCACTCCTTTTATTGGTCCAGGGTATGCGTATTGGAGGGGTTATGCGGGTGTAATCGTTGCTCTGGTGGACCAATCTGAAGGAAACTTCTTGTGTCCTTCTACAAGAAAGAATTTTCTTCTTACAGAAAAAATATTATGTCATTGAAAAGATGATGTGATCATTAAGGGATCTCAACATTTGCAAGTGTCTCTTTGTGAAGGAAGAACGAATTTCTTGCAAGCTGACTTGCTCGATCATAACTTGTAAAGGTGGACTTGACAAAATAATATCAGTGCCAAATAGGAGAATCGCATATATTAAAAAGGGTACGGTGACATATAAAATATCGGTAACTTTTTCATGAAGGTTTTCTCTGCCTTGTAATATGCAAATCTTTCTATACTTTCAATTCAGTAGAAAGAGAGGTGGAAGTCAAAAAATAAAAATTATAAACGAATGTCTAAGAAGAAACCCTCATATTATCTCCATTGACTTCAAGAATGAGCATAAACGTAATGCACCATAAAATTCTTTATCAGCCTCAAAAGTTGACACCAATTCGTCTTCTCGTGAATGTACGAGAGAATTGGCTGTTGATATAATCGGCCTATAAGCTCTAAAACACATAATACTCTTTAAAGAATGGACCTAAACCACTGCACCAACACTCACGTTTTAGGGTATTGAATAACTTTAGCTATATTCAACTACTACAATTCTGCAACGCACTTTTAAATTTACAAATTTACAACGAGGAAGGAAGATTGAAGGATTAGTATGCTTAATGATGTATTAGAATTTTAGATACATGTGTACGAAAACGTAAATCTTATTTAACTCTAACAATAATGGTATACAAGTTTGATATCCAATGTAGTATAAATAGTAATTTGCATATTTAGTCAAACTGCCCAAAGACAATGAGAGAGCTAGAAGAAGAGTGGAGTGAAGGTTAGAGTAGAAATAGGAATTATATTCCCACAATATATCTGTCAAGCCTATGTCATAGTCAAATATTTGTACTCTTCTGTAACCATCTGCAGCTTCAAAAAGAATTGCAAATTTAGCTTTGGACCGGTTCTGCATCAGCTGCTGATTGCTTATTAAATTCCCTTTCTGTATTAGGGGTATCATGAATGGCAACCTTGCTAAGGCAATCCTTAGTTCCTTCTGATAAAGGTTTTACCTCATCTTTCAGCTGTTCATTTGATCTACATGGAACTCCAGAACTAGAATGGCATACAACATCATTGCTGACAGAATCGTCTTTAGTACCTGAGTTATCTTTTTGTTGTTGCTCATTTAATTTAATTTCAGGACCCTCATTAGAAAGGCTGATCCCTCCAAAGTCAACCATATCACCAATCTTTGACTTAATAGTTGACTTGCCATTTAGTTGCTCTGTTAATTTGCTTGCTGAGTCCAAACCACTTTGTTCCCCTCTATTAACAGTAACTGCAGATTTGGTTCCTGCCTTGCCATTAATGGTTGTTGAGTGAGTATTTGTAGCTGCATTATGTGTGACAGTCCTTCCAGGAGGGAGTTCATGATCATGTTGTCCCTCATAGGTAGTTATTACAATTTTTGAATCATGAGAGGCCCTTTCCACATGCTTTTTGACAGGACATCCAGGATTTGAGCATCGATAATAACTCCTGCAGTAGGGAGAAGATGCAATCACATTACATTTAAACATTTTTTAATGATGTATCCATGTAAAGCTCAGTGCATAGAGGAATAGAAAGAGCACATAAACATCTAAAAACAGTGTAACCAGATTGTTCATCTATGTTCAAAACAGTTAAACTAAGAACACGACATTTATAATAAAATTGTTCATCTATGTTCAAACATTCAAGAGTTTCGCTTGCATTTCAAAACCAGTTTAGGACTGCTAAATCATGGTTAAGCCCATAATATTGAGACTACTAGTTGTGTGGACTTAAGTTTAACCAAATTAAAATCCTACAAAAAGTGCATGTGGAACATACTCTGAACATAATATAGACTGGAAGCTAATGAAATTAATTATAGCGACAAGGTTTCAGGCTAGCTCATCCAAGGCAAAGTGAGATACTGTGGATCATTATAAAACACACTCTAACCCACACAGTGGCAGAAAATAAAACTGTATTTGAAATGAAAATTTAACATGTACCTTGGGTTTGCATTCCCTTTAACTAGCTTCTGCCCATATTTGCGCCAGCGATACCCATCATTTACCAAATCAACCTCACTTGAGGTCTGAACAACAACACGAGATTCACGAGTTGACATGTTAACTCCAGTGGCATCGGTATTACTATTGTCTTTCTTCCTGCTTGGTATCAATTTGGCAGTGTTAGCTATCCATATATATCAAAACAGATTTTAAAACATAATGATAACAACTTACAGTCGCTTTGACTCAGGATCCTCTTTGTCATGAACCTGATTCCTTGACTTAGACAATTGTACAGGTTCAGCTTTCAACTCATTGACTGGGGACACTTTTGTAGTTGGAAGGGACTGTAAAGGCTTGATCTGTTGAGGCGTGCATCCTTGCTCAACGGGTGTTTTGTCTTCATGAATGATGTCATAAAATACATTTAAGATCTTTTCTATGAAAGCATAGGAACTAAAGTACTAACAATCTTACTACTCACCTTTCACATTGGCTAACAAGGGCTTGCGTGCTGCTTGTTCCACAACTGGCAAAACACACTCAACTGATACTGCAGAGTTCAGTTGAGGCCTTGGATGATTATGTTGTCCGATACAAACACAATCTGTGATATTTCCATTATTAGACTGCTGCAATTGCTTTTTTGCCTGGCAGTTTGGATATGTACACTTGTAATAGCTCCGTATAAATTCATTCCCCTTGACGTGTTTCTGACCATATTTTCGCCAGTTATAGCCATCTTTAGATACCTTTTCACGAATTACAGAGGGACTTTCCTGACTGGATTGCAATAGAGGCAATTCATTCAAAAGCGTATCAGGGCTCTGCAAATGTTTCTCAGGTGGTACAGAGCACGTGCTTCCTTCTTGATCTGATTCCACGGCACAAGCAGTAGCATCAGAGTCCTTCCCCTCTTCACTTTTAGCTACAACAGAAGGAGTACTTCTTGCTCCCTCTGGTTTGGACAGATCATTTTTAGTATCATGACCTTGTGACAATGTAACATCACTATCAGGACTCGCTCTATGCTGCAACTTATTAGAAGGGATATTTTGATCTACACTCTTGTCTGAAGAAACCATGTGAACCTCTTTCTTATAAATCAGAAGGAAATAGGTCTAGTTTCATTAACTGCTTCCATGAATGTCCTGACTGAAGGCTAAGCAATGTGCGCCTGTGGCTGTTCAAACCTGACACATTTGAAAACCTATTAGAAAAAATACAAATTTAGGTTCCATGTGACAGAAATATCAGTAATAGCTATAGCTTGAACATTGGGTCGGAAAAATTTCTGTTTCATCCGCAGTTCCTTTGTCCGAACTTTTTATCAGTTCTGTTAATCTCAACCCTGTTCTGAGACCAAAAAAAAAAAGCTGAAAGTTTTCATTGGAAAAAAGTATGCCGAACTTTCTTGTTTTTCCTATGTAAATGTTTTCTTTTCTAATAAAAACCTCCTCTTTCTACTACTTTACTAGCTAAACAGCTGATACTATATCTAAATATTCCAAATCGGAGTCTTAACGCATATATGCATATAAAAACACATACACACGCATAATTAAAGCCATACTAACTTCCAATTGACAGAAGCTCAAATCTCAAACAAAAATTGAATTTCCAGGTCCTACTTTGAGATCATACCATACTCTACTTAATTATCAGTTAAACAATCCAATTGCAAACAAAACATTCAAAGATAGCTTATTCTTTATGCCTTATTCTGTGTCTGAAATTAACCCAAGGAAAATCAGCGGTAAGAGAGAGCGGAGAGAGGACTAATTCATTTGTTAGGGTCTAAAAAAACGCTATTCTACCTTCTCTCCAAACCTCCCTTAACCCAGAAAAAAGTCCCACATCGAATTTAGTACGTTAAGATTGAAAAGGGTGAATAGAAAAAGAGTGAAATTGGGTTGTGGGGAATATAAATAGAAAGATTGCACGTGGGAAGAGATTACTTACCCGGAAACAAGAAGGGTCTCGAAATTGGAGAAGAGGGAGTGGAGTTGAGTAAAGAAGTGTTTATTTGTTGCAGAAGAAATTGTTGTTGTTGTTGATGTTGTGGGTTTGGGTGGAAGGAAGCAATGCAATGCGAGTGAGTCCAATGTAACATCCTTATTTAATTGACCCAAACAACAAGGCAAAAGGTAGCAAAAGTCCACTCTCTCTCTCTTTCTCTCTCTGCTCTGTTATTAATTTTAAAGCGACACGCTGACACACACACACAGAATATGCTTTTCTGTGCTTTCATTTCATTTGTCAAGTCTTCAATCCATGGTTCTCCTTCTCTCTCTCTCTCCCAACACAGCACTCTCAGCTCTGGGCTACATTCACCAATTGGGCCTATTTTACACCACCTTGCTTTTGCTAAGTGCACCACCATTATTTTCTATTTCTAGTTTCATGTTTGGTTTTCGAAGTATATTTCAAAATATGAAAAGAAATAAGTGTGTTTTTAAGGGAGTATTTTTCTGAAACACTCATGAAAAATATTTTCTGAAATGTGAAGAAAATAAAAAAAAAAACTGTGCTGTAGAAATTAAAAATAACATATCCTGAAACCTAAAAAGAGAACAAGTATGTTAGAAATAATGTACTTTGTAAAAGAATAAACAATCTAAGCTGAGGTTAGTATGCAAAGTGTATTATTCTCAGGTTGTTCTTTCTCTCCAAATTTACAGTAGTACAATAGGAACCGGTGTAGCACTCGCAACAGGCGTGTAAAGCACCTCCACTTCCATCATCTTTCAGCCTAGAATCCATCATCCACCAAGAAACCTAGTGTTCCCAGGATTGATCTCTTTTGTGGCAGTGTAATTGTTGTTGTTAATGGCTGAAAACACAATTTTCTGATGCGTGAATGATAAGTGTCCTTAAGTAATTCCACCCTTTAATGGTGCTCGGAGGCTGATAAGAGGTTCCATATCCATCAGTGATAAAAGGTACTCTTTGGCCTCTGGAGCAGTGAAACGTGAAACGCGTCAAATTCATCCAAAGGTGTGAAATTTCTAACGGAGGTGGAACCGGGTGGTGGGAGGCGGTTCTAGAAGTATCGCTGGGATTGGTTACCTTTCACGCGCCAGGGTCCCCGGTTTTTATGGCTTCGTCCAGAACCCTAGTGTTCTTCACACTCAACGATTGTTAGGGTTCTGTAGCGACATCTTATATCAGCGTCTAAGACACCAGAACTTTTGAAGGGTTTTTCTAATTAACAGAACTTAAACAAATTTCCCAAACTGCATTTTTCCTTTTATAAACACATCATTCACTATCTACTTTTCAATCTTCTCAACAAAAAATTTAGTTTTTACTCTTTATCAGAAATAATTTTAATGTCTAAATTTATATTTATCATAATATAAATATATTAACTATGGTCAATAACATAATTGTTATTTAAATGATACTGAGCCTAAAACACTTTCTATTGTTTTTGGTACATAAACTCTATTTGTTTTATGCCATTCACATGTAATCTCTGGTCTAAGATTTTATATAATTATATTTCATTCATTTTGTAGTAAATAATTGGTTTAATAATTTTCATATTATTGACTAAAAAGTTATTCATAAAGTTAAGATAATTTTGTTAAGTATCCCATCCTCATTAATAATCCGTATTAATTAAAAAAGTTAATGATAATGTTCAATTATAGTAATTTCATTTAAAAAATAAACAGTTATGAACTACTCTTTGTTTGACTTTGGTAACAACAATAAAAGAGTTATTACAAATATTAAAACTCCAATTAATTAATTAATAACAAACGTTATATAGTCAACTTCTACTTCATGTCAAGGTGAGTTAACTTACGTTGATTCAATGTTTACGTTAATTGACCTCATTTCCCAATGTAGCCTCTCAGAACCATAACGCACCGCGTCTCAAAGCTCATGAAAAAACAAAAAAGCTGAAGATTACAGAAACAGATACTGTATTAGCAAAGAGATTATTTGGAAGAATGGTGAGGTAGTGTTGGTAATTTGTAGGTACTTGAGCACGGGCTTCGCCTGAAACTTTATCTCTGAGTGCAGTGTTTCCCCATTCTTCTCGTGAATGCAAGAAAACGCCTTCAGAATCCAGATGCACTGATTCTCTTTAGATTACGATTTTCTGTCATGCAAAGGATCTCAAAAGCACCGAATCAAAAATAAATTGTAAACGGAAAAGGGATTGTGTACTTCTGCATTTGCCACCTCATCCATTCATTTCCTCTTCTAACAAATTCCACCACTATCTTCTCTCGGCTATTTAATCTCTGCATTTTCATTCACTCTTTCAATTTCAGCTTCCACATTCCCAATTCTCCTATCGCTACTTGTTAAGGTAACGTTTAACGTTTCCGATTAAATCGCTATTTTATTTTGAATTACATGCATAACAGTAGCAGAATTGTGCAAAAAATAAAGGTAACTGATGTAATGAACAGACAAAGGGCGAGAAAGTAGGGTTATTTTGAAAATTATTGAACCGATGGTGTAATAATTCACTTTTGTGATTAGTTTTGAATTTGTTTAGTTTAGTGTAGGAGAGAGATTGAAAATGCCTGCGGAGAAGTCGAACAGTTGCGACGGCGAAGCGGAAGCGTTCGTGGAGGTTGATCCAACGGGAAGGTTTGGGCGTTACAACGATCTTCTCGGTTGTGGAGCTGTGAAGAAGGTTTACAGAGCTTTTGATCAAGAGGAAGGAATTGAGGTGGCGTGGAATCAGGTGCGGCTCAGGAATTTCAGCGACGATCCTGTTCTCATCAATCGTCTTCATTCTGAGGTTGAGCTGCTCAGAACCCTCAGCAACAAGTACATCATCGTCTGTTACAGTGTGTGGAAGGATGAGGAACACCACAACATCAATTTCATCACTGAGATTTGCACTTCCGGGAACCTCAGGGATTACCGCAAGAAGCACCGCCATGTCTCCATTAAGGCATTCAAGAAGTGGTCCAAACAGGTCCTTGAAGGGTTGGAGTATCTTCATACTCATGACCCATGCATCATTCACAGGGATCTCAACTGCAGCAACATCTTTGTTAACGGCAACATTGGCCAGGTTATTTGAGTTTGTTTATTATTCATTCTCATGCTACTGAAATCATATAAAGAAATGAAACACTGTCATTCAAACTTATGCAATTCTTTTCTTTTTCACATGTTAAATGAAAATTATCTTTAGTTTTCCTGATTTAACAAGTTTTAATTTATGTGCATGTTTACCTTCCCAGCTTAGATATTTTAAATGTAAGATGCATTCTATTTTCCAAAAGGTGATCAAACAAGATTATCCATACATATATATAGAACAAATTAGAATTGAAAATGTTTAACAAAAAGAAACAGAAGAAGAAAATGCAAATTAATTTCTCAACTGTTTTTTTGTTATCTAACTTTAGAATACTTGTTAAGAATAATTTTTTTTTAAATCTAATAGACTTTGGATGCGAAATTGATTACTAAATCATGGGAAACTGTTTCAGAGAGCAACTTTTGAAAGTACAATGTGAGAATAAAAATGAACAGATCCTTGGATTTTGATCTTGGCTTTTTGTAGGTGAAAATCGGTGATCTTGGATTGGCTGCAATTGTGGGACGGAACCATGCTGCACATTCTATTTTAGGGACGCCTGAATACATGGCACCGGAGCTGTATGAGGAAGATTACACTGAGATGGTGGACATATACTCTTTTGGAATGTGTTTGCTTGAAATGGTTACAATGGAGATACCCTACAGCGAATGTGACAGTGTGGCGAAGATATACAAAAAGGTCACTAAGGGAATTAAGCCTCAGGCCTTGAGCAAAGTCACAGATCCTGAGGTGAAGGAATTCATTGAGAAGTGCATAGCAAAGCCAAGGGCAAGACCTTCAGCCACGGATCTCCTTAAGGATCCTTTCTTTTATGAACTCAACTATGATGAAGAATCAACACCAATAAATTGATAGCATAGCCTTCATCACCACCACCTATTCACAGATTGTTTGACCCTTTTGTCCAATTCAACTACTTTTTACTTCCAATCAAAGTATCTGTATCCCATACTCTGATAGTTGGTTTGTAGATGCATTTCCCCTCCTTCCAGGTTCACTATATCTGTATTGTACAGGACTTCTTCAGTGGACTCATGAAAGTTCGTTCCAAAATCACTTGTAGATCTTTCAGCGGATTCCCTCATTTATTTCTTCCATAGTCTTTTTTATTTGCTTCAAGGTTGAAATGGTTAAGAGAGTGTCATAAAATTGATTGACTCTAGCTACTCTTAACTTCTTAAACTGTACCTACAAGCTCATTTAGATCATAAACAGATAATTATCAAATTCATACAATAGGAGGATTGAAAACTGAATCTGTTATTTAACTGTTTGATTTGAATTTCAGATTAAAAATTAAAAATTCAACCTGATCAATATTTTCTTATTACATTTAAGTAGAATATATGTCTATTGTTAATTATAACAATTTTATTGTATGGTATTTATACTTATAAATATATAATGATAATACTT
>Ga0123340_1002563_pt1 | contig 16512 bp, 8 predicted proteins | sample SirMexnodulemix_FD_89961 | JGI IMG/M metagenome (GOLD analysis project Ga0123340, IMG submission 89961) | Root nodule microbial communities of legume samples collected from Mexico - Siratro Mexico nodule mix | ecosystem: Host-associated > Plants > Roots > Nodule | place: Mexico: Nepantla... | reverse complement strand
TATTTTATTATTGAAATGAAAATTTTATATAAATAAAAAGTTAATTATTTAAATTTTATTTCAAAATAATCATTACTTTCTTTTATTTTTTTTCTTTAGATTTTTATTCTATTCTTTATTAGATTGATGATTAGAGATAAAAAAAATTATTTGTCGTTGTATTTGTTTAAAAACCCTATTATTTTCAGAATAAAAAATGTTACATAATGTTGAATAATATATATGATATAACTAGGAGTGATAAAGGAAAGGTCTTAGATAACCATTAACCAGATAAATTACAAAATCTTCACGAAGATTGGTAATATTATTTTGATATTATAGTATTTTACATATTAATAAAAATCTAAGATTGTTTATTAAGAAAAAATCATGATTGATGATATGATTTAACTTTTCCGTAGAAAATTATGGCATTAAATTATATATAAAGAACATCCATTGTTTCTTTAGATGAACTTTTAATATGTTATTTTTTTATTTATTCAAGTTTTATATTGTTAACTTAAGTTCAGAAAATAAGAAATTAACATGTATAACATAGAATAAAAAAGTTATTTTTAATAAGAAAACCTATTTCACGAAAAATACGATGGATGAAATAACTTTAAAAAAGTGTTATTTCATTAATAATTTTATATAAAATAAATACTAATTCAACTGACAAATTATAATTTCACATCGTTATAATTATTTGTATTAAATATTATTAAAATTATACAATAATAATAATGTGATCATTATTCATGTTTAACTATATTCTAAAGATGATACATGAAGTTGATTTTAATTTATACAAATTAGACATTAATTTTTTTATTAATATAATTTGTTTATATACATTTATATGAAAAAACTTTCAATCTAACATTAACTTAAAAAAAATATTATCCAATTAAATATATTAAATCGTATAACAATTCTGTAAAAGTTACTCATTACAATTTGATTTTTCCCTGTAAAGTAATAGAACAAAATAAAATATTGGTTTTACACTTGTATTTTCTTCAAAGTAATGTATTGAATTCAAATTTTCTAGATAAAGTAAATATGATTTGATGTAGATATTTTACTAAAAAGATTAGTTAATTTTTGTTCTAAAATTGAATTATTGAGGAAATTGATGGATAATTGATACCAAATAAATGATAAATATTAATGAGACATTTAGAAAGTGTCATGTCCATATGTTATATGGTCTTAGCATAAGGGTGGATGAAGAAAAAATGTATGAGAAAATTGAAAGCAGTAGTTGGGATGTTGAAGCACAGTGAAAGCAAAGAAGGGAGTTTCAGTTATCAAATCACGTCATTGAAAAAATGGTTGGTCAACTACAAATGCTGCATAAAGTAAGTGCAAATGCAAGTTCCAAAATCTCTTGCTTCACAGGTAAAAATGCTGCACGTGTTGTCCCACTAATTAATAAGCCTCAAATTATGGAGCTTTTCCTCGTCCATTGTTTCCTAAAGAAAAATGTGTCTAAGAAAATTATGGTTTTGAGACAAAACATCATAGAAGACTAAGAAAAAATTATGTCTGTTACTATTTTAACCATTTTTTAATTATATTTTTCACCTACAAAACCATTAAAGACCTTACTATTTGATACTATGATTTAGCTAATGAATTATAGTTCACTTTACGGTTTTGATGATGCAAAAATTATTTTATTATAATTTGGGTTGATAATACAAAATCCATAAAGTCTTCTAAGACAGGAAAACTTTTGTATGTTGACCACTTATTACACATTGGGATCATCCAAAGTGGTATGATGAAGAGTGTGAAAAAGGAGACTAAGTCAAAGGGAAAAGTGGGGTTGATTAGAATTTGATTTCAAAATCAAGCACTTTATAAAGAGAATTTGATTATTCCAACCACTTTGAGACTATTGTTCAATAGTATATTATTTTCTGTGAACACAGTTGTTGTGTTCTTTTCCCGAAACTATTTGGAGGTGACTTGATATGGACAACTTATTGTTCACACATCAAAGTCTAAAGCAAGAAAAAGAATGAACCTTTTTACCTTCAAGTTTAAGAATACATTTGGCAGATTTTTTGAAAAAAAAAATTTTGAAGGAAGTTGACAATTTCCTTTTTCAGATTGAAGGTAGGGTGTGCACATGATCATCGAAAAAAAATCAAGATGAACATGACAACCAAGCTTGCAAATATTTCTTTATTTTCTCTGATATGATCAAAAAAGGAATTGTGTAATTTCAATTGAAGAGTAGAACTGTCCATAAAATCAATAGAACAGTTACCATGTCGCAGACTCTTTCATCAAATAGCTCAACAAACTTTCTTGGAAGTGTGGTGGCTTCCAGAGCTAACAATCAAAGATGATTTATTTTTTCATCTTACCATAAAAAAAAGAAGTTATTTCATCTTACCATAAAAAGATGAAATGGAGTTTAGTTCTGAGGTAATTTTCAAAGACAGCTTTGTTTGTTTCTAATTCAACAAAATGCGAATATCTTTTTGGATTAACAATAATTGTATTTATCAAATCCCTGCAGAAAAATAATATGCAATAGCTTCCACTCAATTCAATCTATTTTAGTTCATTTAGAACCAAAATCCATGTGTGTAGGGTCCCTTTGTCAAATCAGATATTTGAACCACAGGAAGAACAAAGATAATAATGCTTCAGCTCTTCGCTTAGCATGAAGACTAGTAAATAAAAGTGTATTATAATAGTATAAGACCAACACAAGAACCATGACACGCCTTAAGAAGAAAAACACTATAAAATACACATTATCAATTCAACCATTACTTTAAGAATATTATTGCAATAAAAATGTATTAGAATTTTAAGCAATTTAGATATTCACCAACACATAATTTTATAAATAATAAATATAAATGCTTTAATAGCATCATACAATACAGCATGAATTAGTTTTATAAATTTATTTTATTTGATGATTTTTAAACAATTTAGTTGCAAATTTTTTGTATAAAAGTTACTGAAAACAAAACTTTACTGAATTTATTAACTAATCCAATTAATCATATGCCAAAAAAATAGTGTATAATTAGTGAGTTTTTATATAAATTTCTTAAATATATATACCAATTTAAGACAAATTCAAGACAAGGAACTCATTAAAATGCATGCTCAATTAACAATACTGAGTTAAAATTGGTTAATTTTCAGTCCACACTTCTCTCGTGGGCCCGTCAAGAACGACTTTATAGTGGTTTGCTATTGTCGTGTACAAGGACAAAAAAATCCTCTATATTTCATTGCAACAGTGTATAGAGTAAAACAACAGTCGTATATACAATACATTTGATATTTGAATATTGACAATATGTTATCGTTTTGTCTGCAACAAAAAGACCATTGAAAAAAGTTGCATTCGGACCACATGCACCATTCAATTTGAGAAATCGATCACTGGAAAAAGAAAACTGAGTTGCAGATCCACTACAGTCCACGTGGAAGATCAACGTTTTTTTCTCCAACAAGGAATTCCTCTCGGCCATTGCTGCAGGAAAAAAAAGGGTAAGAATGGCTGAAATCCATCTATAACAGTTATAACAGTGAAATTAGTGATAAGATATTTTTACCTAAGATAACTGAGAGCAGACATTCGGTAGAGACAGGTGAAGACCAAGATATGCAATCCAATGGTATAAAAGAATGCGAAAGTTCGGGCATACCTGCAAGTGGATTCTTTATCAATTAACTAACGACAACCAATTTCCTTAGTTTCAGCATGAGGATAACGATTATATGAACTCTTATCTATATCATCAAGAAACCGCAGAAAAGGTTGAGTAGCTAAAATGTGTACACAACATATTAAAAGTTCATGCTTTCAAGTGTCCAAGGTCTCAAAACATCAATTGTCAAATTCGGGGATTATGACAAACCCTTTGATCAATTGATGATAGAAGCCTTAATCTTTTATATTATGGCCAAACTTGTATAACGTCATGGAACCAGAATCGAATATGGAAAGAGACATTGTTTTCGGGCTGACAGAACCAGCAAGAAATTGGAGATCCGAAAGCATGAAAGGTAACCTTTTTCAAAATTAATGGCCGGCGAAAAATTTAGGACTTAAATATGCTTCAAGTCCCTGTATATGACCGATTTTTATTTTGAGTACCCGATAGATTTTTTCGTTTAAATTGGATTCTTAATAAATTATGAATTTTTGTTTAAGTTCTTAGATGAAATATTTATTTTGGTTCAATTCCTTGAAATATTTCTAAATTTCTCTCTTAATTCCTCAATATTTTATTTATCATAACAATTGATATATTTTTCATTATATGATGACGGAAAACGTTAATAAAAGTAACAAAAGAAACTTAATACAAATCATTACTCAACACAACATATCTTGTGACATGTTAGACAACTTAACGGTCACGTGGACCGTAGAACTGATGAAAGAAACGAAAAGGACTTAACCAAAAAATTTGATTAAGTATTCAATTTGAAAGAAAATTGTATTGGATACTCGACAAAAATCCGTTATATATGAAGAGCTGAAACATATTTAAGCCAACAATTAATGATGAGTTATGAGCTTGCAAGTCAATGCATTAAAAGAACTGAGAATTTTTTTTCTCTATTATTTTATCAAATGGATTAACAAATAATTTAAGTAAAAGAAAACAGGAGCATTGGAGAATATCAAAAATATTTTAGAAGCATTCAAACATACTTGTTACCAAGGAGAAAACGCCCACTGCTGAGTGTAATTCTGTCCCTGAATCCCAACTCCTTGTATCTTTGATCCCTTTCCTAATTAAATGAAAATAGATGAAGCAGTTCTTAATTAAATTCAAATAACATTGATAAGAGAACACAAGAAAGATAACTTTTACATATTTCAAACCAAATCACTTCTTTCATCCAGTCCCAATCTACCCTCCCTTCTCTAGGTAAGGTGCGAAATGGGAGATGGAGATCTATGCATAAAGAGAATCCAGTGTTTAATAGCTCCAATAAGCAACAACAACTATTTAAATGCATGTTTAACCAACAAAATATAGATTTTCAATCAGGGACATAACAGGTATCTTCCCTGTACCAAAGACAAGTCAGGTACAATTTTTTTAATACCAACAATAATACACCTGAAAACTCAAGTTATTTCACAAACACAAACATTTATAAAGAAGTCATCTTTGACGGATAAAATAAATAGAAAATTCATTCAAAGATTTTATTGTACGGTTTTAGGCTTTTAGTTATCTTGGACAGATAGACACCACAGCTGTAAAATATGTGTATTTCATTGAGGCGGTGAAGCCGTGACACTAATACAAACTTATTATGCATGAGCCATCTTTTAAATGCCTAGTTTCATTACATTAGAAAGCTGGATCACCTTTTTCGAGAATGCAGCAAAAGGATTTATATCATCCTCATATATCTTCTTGTATTTGGATTCAACATCTGACGTGAAACCACTTTCAATATCTTCAGCATACTAAACAAAAATCACAAACAAATCTCAAGTTCAGGATAAAAGGTAAAAAATGATCTTGAAGAAAGAAACATAATGATGCAAGCACAATTTAAAAAACCTTTTTCGAACCCCTTGAAACCACTTTCTCAATATTATAATCTTGTACATAACGAATCTTCCCGTATAGTTTGACATTATCAGCTTTACTCTTTTCCAGTTCCACTGTTAATATCCCAATCTTTTCCTTCAACTGCCTTATTTCCTATTAAAAGCGAAAATTTCACCCAGGTCAACACTTGTTACACTGCCATATCATAATCTAAACTTTGGTTTAAAGAATAGTAGATAGAAAGAAATAAAATAAATGAGGTAATATTGATTATACATATACCTCTTCTGTCTCTCGCAAGCGGTTCCTAAATCGATCTCTTTGATTACAAATCACTTTAAGCATTGAGCTCTGATCTTGGTCCAAGGATAGTTGCCTTTGGTCTGTATTCTGATGAAAAAAGAGCCAATTTAAGAGTTCTTCAAATCTAATTTTAAAGAACTGTTACATACAAAAGAATATTTAGGTGTGTGCACTACTTAATTATCCAGCAAAATAATTTTTTTCATTTTTCCCAAAATCTTCATCTTCTAATTGCAAAAATCAACATTTGTACCTAAAGGCATCATTAAAAAAAATCAAAGAAAATAGATTGTATGATTAAACCATTTGTCTCAAAGCTCAAGCAGTAAAGAAAAAGTTGAATAATGTTTTACATCTCTTCAAAGCATGTTAATTTAAAGCACGTCAAATGTTCATCTAAGCTTCAATGTGAAAATGCGACTGATAAGAATCAATCTATCAATTGTTTGGTCAAAGAAGCTTTCAACCACCCCATAAACTAGCTATCCCAAAAGCATAAGTTGGAAAAGGCTTGAGATGAATTTTGCTTATATCTCTAAGAGATGCATCTGAAATTAGAATTATATTTCTCCATTGTTATGTGCACTCAATTCAACTCCACCCAAGAAATCACTGATTAAGCTTTTTTGTTAGCCTAAAAGAAAACAACAGTTCAGGCAGCATCTATTTCCAACTTCTGAATGCATGACATTAGTTTCTTTCAAGATTATTCTTTGAAATAAATAAAATCCAGAAAGAATGGAAGCACAAGAGAGGAATCTACCTCAGAATTTTCACCCCCTCCTGTTTCTGAAAGATCCCAATCATCAAGGAAGTTCCCTTTACGATCTTTTGAATTGGAACTATATCCCTGTATCAAAAGGATTATTTAGTGCATTAAAAAAATAATAAGCACAAAATTTTATCATAATTCACAAATGCATAAACAGACTAACAGAGATTAGCAAAAGAGACCAATTCATATTCTATTCAAAGTGAGGGATATGTAAAAGTGGTTGCAGAGACAGTTATTCAAAACCTTCAATATGTCGTCTTCCAACTTCTGTATCAATTTTTGTTGTTCATTAACCTTTGTCGTAAGTTCTGCTATCTTTTCTTCAGCAGTTTCCAGTAAAGATGTTTTCTCAGAAAGTGTGACCTGAAAATGGTATAGAACTTAATCTGAATAATAAAAATAAAGGTCTTTTGAAATGCACAGCAACAACACTTGTTATCATTTTAAGGAACATCCTTCTACATGATATTGTTAGAGTCCACAACATGAACAATGCTCGAATGAAGGAAGTACAGAGCATCCTTTTGAAACTGGTCTTGTTTTCTTCAAAAGAAGGCCAGTGCTATGTTAGTTGATAATTTATTCTCACACTAATTTTTTCACAGTTTTCTTTGTTTATATGGGGCAGGAGGGTTGGATGTCCCATTGCTAAATAAATCACATTCTTACCTTCAACTGTGTTAGTTCGTGTTCCATTTTACGGTTCTTATCAAGAAGAAGAAACTCCATCTTGCTCATCTCTTCCCCACTAGTAGCCACTTCCCAGTCTTCAGCCTCAATTGAATTATAACCCACTGCCTGCAAGTATAGCTCACAAGGAGTTACTTAAATAGAGAAGTTACAAGAGGTAACCAAAACAATAATAAATAAGAGAATGCAACGAACAATAACACCACCTGCAAAATTTTCACTTTCTTTCGCAAATCATCAACTGTTTTTTCTGTAGGCCTTGCTTGAAGTTCCTTCTTCATCTCCTCAAGGGCAGCCTCCTACATCAAGAGAAGGCAATAAAAAAGTCAAATAGCCTTTGATAGATAGAACAAATGCTTGGAAATCAGGGTATCATGCACAAAGTTTCACAAAGGAAGACCACTATCAAGTTGCATTTTCATCTCAAGTAATGGAAAAGAAATTTTCATCATCAAAGTAAAAGTTCACAGACCTACATGCCAAACCACAATTTGAATTGAGAATTTTGTGACTGGAATAGTTAAAAATTAGTTTCAAAGTTTCATGAACATGAAAGAACAAAATTATGTGCCATGTAATGCTGCAGATGGAATTGCTAATGTATCAACTGAAATGCATTTAATGTGGGACCAGTCCAATTTGAAACCGAATATATTGGATCAAAATATGTGCATATTCGTAAATCACACTAACTTATAATGCATTAAAGTATCATTAAGGAGATCTGCTGTAGACTTTGGCAAACCAAAATATCACCTTTTCATTGAGCATTGCAGTAAGTTTCTTGACATCATTAATGTGTTCATCTCTTTCATTTGATAAGGTTGTTTCAATATTGTGTAGTTCCAAGTTCAATTCAGAGATTTGCTTTTCTTTGGCATTTAAAGAATTCTCAAGTGCACTAGTTGAGTCTAAACTATCACTGCAAAAATAAAAACAAACAATAATCTGAAGACTGTAATCCAGTGTAAAAGATAAGAAATTAGAAGGAGTTGAGCAGTATCAATGAGTATGCATATATAGATATAGGATCAGATAAACAGAAAGCAGGAACAAGTCAAGGTGCTCTGCCCACTGAATAACTTTTTGTATGACTAATAGGTTGAGGGGTCCAAATAATCACTTCTGTTAACAGAAAGAGATAAAACCAAAGGTGAAGAATGGAGTTTGCTTCACAAACCATGCTCTGAATTTTATCAAGAGAGTTTGTTGTACAAGCTTTTAAAGCTGAACAAAATAATTAAAATAATAACACATAAAGCTAAAATTACCAAATTAGATGCTAAGACTAGCAGAAACAATGCCATATATCCAACAACTTCGGGTGTGTTGCTTAGCATATTCAGAGAATTGTGATAATTTCTTCAATAAGCACCTTACTCATTTTGGAACAAGCAGCCACAACTTTCACTTTGTTCCAAGAAATAGCAAATTGATCATAAAATAAAACTGAATTTCTTGATGAAAACATCGATTTGAACAATTTGAACTGGGATTGCCTTTAATTATCATGTTTGGAAGAACGAAGACCAAAGGATCTTTAAAGGAAATGCAGAGCAGAAATGTTACTTAACTTGAAAGGGATGCTAAAGATGGATAGTGTACTTACAACAAAATCTTTGGTTTACGGTGAAACTTACATACGCTTCAATAGCTGCTGTTCTCCAATTAGAATAGGAGTTTCACCTCGTTAATATGTGGATAAAGCTTTACATTAAAGAATTAGACATATTACCAAGTTGAAACTCTAAGTCTAATCAGAGAACGAATCACATCCATAGAACTGTAAGTAAGTTCTGTTCTTAGTTTAACTACCAATAAAAAAATGTTTATGTAGAATTTGGAGGTTAGAAACTTGAAATGCAGATAATATTAATTTTAGAAAAAAGAAATGCCCAACTACTACTGCTTTGTATGTATCGATAACAGAATACGAATAATAACAACAACAATAATAAATAGAAAACAAAGAGGACTGCCATACCTATTCTTTGTATCAGTATGTTCATTTGCTGTTTGTAACTGAGATCGGAGAACACCCTGCACAGACACAGAAGTATCACAAGAATAAACAGTAAGTCTGACTGAATATGGAAAAGCATCAGCACTCAGCAGCTTGAATGAGACTCATCCAATTCTCTTCCTCTCTACCCTTAATTGATACTAAACAAGGGACCAATCCTTTTGTTCCCCCGTTCCTTCCCCTCCCACCCAAAGTTTGCATACCAAACAGAGCCTTAGTTGTTTTAAGATTTGATCATGAGCTAGTAATAACTATCCCTACATTAAAGACCCAAGAAACTCCAATCAATAAAGCAGTTCCTTCAGCATGACAATTACAAAATATACTTAGCTTAAAGTCAATGCCTTTGCATAAAATATAATCTAGTAATCATAGGATGTATTTACCATCTGCAATTCAAATAGTCAAATAAAATCTTAAAAAAGTGTGAATCTGAGATTTATTTCAGATTATCTACTACACCAACTATTCATCTTCTTGGGTAAATGAAATCAATTCAAATAAAACATAACCTTAAATGAACATTAATACCTGACATTCAAAATTAATGCAATTAAGTTTCACATTGTGTTCTCAACCTTGTATTTTACTATAAAGTAAAATCCACAATTTTTGATTTTGTGATTGTGAACCCTTCACGATTTAACTACCTTAACTAGCACAGTATAGAATATTGAGGGGTAGGTTGTAAATAGAACTTTGAAGTTGATTATAAAGGATATTAAATGAAATTTAAAAAGAAAAGAATTTTCTTTTGAACTTCCAACAATAACTACCAAACCTTACAAGAGATGGGATCTGTTACTATCAAAGCCCAATCCAACAGGCCCAAAAGGATCGTCTAGCAGAAACGTGGCTCTAAATGAGTTTATTACTGAAAAAACAGTAATAGTGGTTCTAGAATATAATTCTGATATTATGCAGGTGGCAATTTGTTAGGACAAATTCTGTTAGAATGAGGCATGGACTACTAAAAGATCAGGACCCACGGATATTTCCAGGTAAAATTTATAATGGATACCCGTTGGTGATTGATATGGGTATTTTAATTGTTGATGGGGCTGGTATGAGTATTACATATTCAACCTCGCTAATCATTGTTAGTTAATTTTATTTGAGTATTTTTTTTAAATCAAGTGATAAAATAAAGTTATTAACGAGATATATTAACCATTGAATAATAGTTTAGAATCTGATTTTATATATTTATATTTTTTATTTAGCCTTATGAAATTAAAGTTATTTTTAAAAGGATTAATTTATTAAAACTTATACTTTGATGCAACTCATTAAATTTGTATTTTAGAAAGACCAAATTTATTTACACTGATATTTTAGTGTGCAATTTTATTTGAATTGTACTTTAAAATTAATTTTTTTATCTGAGCTTATATTTTAAAGACTTGTTTTTAAATAATTTTATTTAGAATTAAAAAATAGAAAATATCCGCAGAAATCAAAAAAGTGCACCAGTATTTTCTCACGGATACCAGGTGGGTAGCGGGACAAGTAATGGGACAAATTCTTTTAGACAGGCGGGTAGCACGTAGGCACTACCTGTACCCGCCCCACTGCCATCCCTCTATATAACCATGTACTCGAATATTATGAGATATGCTGAATATAATCTGAGAGTTCCTTCTCTTCTTTATTTTAGGAGGCACCTCTGTCCTCAAATTCAGAGATCTTATTCCCATCAAGATCACTACAAGAATCAATTAATACTTGAATACTCAAACCCAGGGAATAGTTAAAGAAGGATTTAGTGTTAAGACGCCATCTCCCTTGGTTACCGATATACTTTTCCTTTTCCCACTTGAGTATAGAAGGACTCTGAAGGGAATGGGATTCAGAGGAAAATAGTCACAGCTGTTATCGATTAGTTAGAGTTGTTAACAGTAACAAGTATCAGTTATAGAACTGGTTTATTTGTCCTTGGAATGAAAGGAGAATGCATTGAGAAGTGTTGGTATTGGAAAACAGATAAATAGCTCAGATGTGAAAGCAAAGAAAGGGAAACCCCTTTGTCAATGGGAAACCCGAAAAAGGAGATTTCTATTTTCCTTCTATTCTTAAATTCTGGTTTGTGGGTTTGTAAGAGACTCTCAGCTATGTAATTGAGATGTATATGAAGCATGAATTTATTGCAGCAGTGACAATTTTTTTAAAGATAAAAGCAACAAACAGTTACAACACAACAGAGCACCTAATATGGAACAAAAAATAATACAAAAAAGCTCAAGCCTTATCTCACAAGAAAAAGGTCGCACCATGGATCCAAGTCTGCCACTAGGCTCTATAAAATCTACTTTTTCAAAAGAGCAATTAGAGCAAAGTTTGTCTTAATAGTTTCTCCAAAAGTTTTCTCTTGGGTTTACCGTCCTTACCCTTTTAAATCAGTTTGTATTCTATCTGATTCCATTTTAGAAACTGTTAGTCAACTCATATCACTAAGCCAACTTACTTGAGGTTCTGTTCTGTTCTGTCATCATCTCAAAATAGGTGCTATTCTAATTTATTTCAAATCATATTTCTGATCTTGTAAGTTCAATCAACCACCTCAACATCAATCATCTTCACTAGACATAAATAGATCTAAAGACAGTGCACTATACTATTTCGTAACTTCTGAAACAAACAGAGAAAGCAGCAAAAATTGAAGAATTTGATCAAACTGGTAAACACAAATACAAACAATCATACTTCACAATCAAATTATTCAAATAAAAGTTTGTAAATTGCACCTTCTCTCTTTCTAAACTAAGAAGCATTGTTTGTGCACGCTCGACTTCATCCATCAGAAGTGTAACCTCCGATTGCTTAGCTGCCCTCTCTTCCTCTGAAGTTTTCAAGAACACAGGAGAATCATGGTCTAAATACTAGAATATCAGGAGAATCAAGGTCTTAACTCTTAATATGCAGATTACAAGTAATGAAAGAACCAATGTTCCAAATTCAAGTGAAGTGTACAACTAAAATTGCAATGAAAACTATTAGATTACCAGATTGGGCACGGAGTTCAAACAACTGGTTTTGTGCAATTTCATGCAATTTCTGCATATTAGAAACACTATCTTTGGCATGCTGCAACTGGTCTTGTAGTGCTTGTTCCCTGCATACAATAAAGAGATCATCATACTAGGTAAGCAATGCCAAAACAGAGGACAGTTCTGATATAGTAGTAATAGTCAGTATGTACAGAACAAGAGGGACAAACTAATGGGAACCTAGGTATTTCATATTTGAATGTAGAAAAAGAGGAATAATTCCAAATAGCATAAACAGAACTCACAAACATGGACTCTCCGTCACTCACGGCAAACAGACAGCTAACGGAAAAACTTACACACAAAGGAATAAAAAAAGAAAGTCAAGGTCATTCAAGAGACCTTAACATCCATTCAATCTCACACTAGTCCTTGTTTGCCCCTCCTTCCCTGTTAGACCTTCTTATACTTCACATCATTAACAAATTTTGTTTCTTCCTCCGACCACCTTGCCATGTGTGCAGGTAGTACTTGGAGGCAATGTTTATTTGGCTCACACAAGTTGCCAATGCCTTACTTCCCCTCCCTTCTTTCAATGGTCCACATTGCAACAATAAGAATACTACATATACCGAATGCAGTTGTTGCATTTACTAAACTAAATAAACAAACAATTCTCCATAGCAGACAACATTGAAGTATACCTTTCTTTCAGAACTTCCAATGTTTTCTGGTTCTCTTCTGCCAGACTGCGTTGTTTAATCTCCACAATTTCTTTCACTTTCTCTTCCATCTAATTCACATAAATTCAAATGAAAAATTAAAAAACATGAAAGAAAACTAGGTCTAATTTGTAATTGAATTTTAAAGATATTGGGGATCTAGAGCACTAATAACCTGTTGCTCTAATTGCCTGTTCTCTCCTCAAGCCTTCGTATTGTAGCCTGCTGATTTTTCAAGTGAGTTGCCTCTGTTCTGAACTCCTCAAGCTCAACTTTCATTTTCCGGTTTTCAGATTCAAGCTCAGATAACTTGAGATCTTGTTCCTGTACAATTCAGAACATGAACAAGCATATGTAAACATGCACATGGTTTTCCCGTCGTACATAAAACATAAGTGCCAGTGCACAAGAGCATTGTACGTACAAATTAGAAAGCAACAAAAATGGAACTGTTTAATTGCATAATAAATTAATGATGGAGGCCTAAGTTGGTAATCTTTAAATATACAAACTGAGAAAGTATGGTTGCCAAACTCTCTGAAAGTCAAAAGATGAAAATGCGTTAATTAAAGCAACAATGGGCAGAACGAACACAAAAGAGATACTAGAAACAGAATATGTCTCAACATAAATTTGATGGCACAGAAACATAGTTAAAGTTTCATGCATTCCAAGATGGAAGGCCTTCCCAGTGCTCATTGCCAAAAAAAAACATAAATTACATCAGTATATCTAGATCAGAGAATCGTGCATTCATTATACATAACTAACTCGTGCATGCATATGTAATTCATCCAAAAACATTGCATAAGTTCTTTCACATACGAACAAAAAGTTGAAAAAATAAAAAGAACAGGGAACGTAAGCTAAATCCTAGAACTCACAGCAATCGATGCAAGAGCTGGATAAGGATCGGGAGCTTCATAGAGCTTTTGATAGATGTTGAGAAAAGCATTTTCTCCAAACTTGGCTCTCTTAGTAAGATTATCAACCTCTTCCTGGTAGCCCTTAAGCAAGGAATTGAACATACTTAACTTATCCTCCGGGGAGGCCTTTTTGAAATCTGTATGAAGCATAATGTGTAATTTCTCAGATACATTCATTTAAAACACCAAACAACAAACACCAACAAAAACTCAGAGCAAGGAAGAAGCAGAGTGCTGCAGTGCTCCTTCCGTTGTGAAAACATGCCCTAAGAGCTAAGTATACGTATCCAAGGTGAACTGTGAACTCTGAAGCTTCAATCAAATGCTGATTTCGTAATAAAGGACAATAATAATTCTATTAAATACGTTTCTAGCATAATTCGGAAACAGTAACGAAAGCACTAACTCCGCATACCTCTAGTGTTCTCTGCAAGCTTGCGTCGGTTTTTCTGACTGTTCTCCTGATTCTCCGCAATTCGAAGCCCTTGCTCGTCCAATACAGATTTCTCCTTCTCCAACTCAAAATCTGAAAACACGAAGAAAAATCCGAAACAATCGTAATTGAAACAATGCGGCAACGCATCATAGATTAGAGATAACCAAGTCAATTAGAAAGAGCGGAATGGGAAGAATCAGCGAGACGTTGTTGAAGTGAAGTCTCGATGGTACCTTTCCAGAAGGCGGAGACGACGGAGATCGGAGAAGCGGATGGAGGAGCGGTGGATTTGTCCCTCTCGGGTCCGGATCCGGATCCACCTAATGGAGCCTCCATTTTGTGGTGCAGTGTCTGAATTGGTTGAAGAAACTCTATTGTATTTTCTTCTTCTCTTTTGCTTGTCTCGGTTTCGGGTTTTGTATTCACCTAACCGGAAAACTCTTATGTGCGGTAATATGGGATCAGAAAAACGGATATGAATGTGTCGCAAAGTTAATTAAATTAAGTAGTATTAGCTTAGCTTAATTCCTTTTATTCATGTTTTGTTTGGTAAATAAGCAATGGTTTGGCTGGGTTGATTACTTAGATGGCAAATTTTTGAAAGTAGTGTAAATTTTTAAAATGGTATATTTTTTTATTTATTTTTAGATATGGGTAAATTGTGTATAGGAAACACGATTGAATGTGCAGTATTGAAGAAGGCTCGTGCACCCTCATACAAAATATAAAATGACAGTTATGCCATCAACTTTAAAAGTGTAAAGACTAAATTAGCTTCTATCCTATATCTTGTTCTCACATTCGAAATCCTTACTTCCATCCATTTTCACCTTTTCTTCCATCCATTTTCACCATTGTCTGAAGTTTTCGTGTCGCTGCACCCACTGCTGTCTTCATCCACTTCACTCCATACCAGGCACGGATCTGTGTATACCAGGCACGGATCTGTGTATACCAGGCACGGATCTGTGTATTTGCATAACTGCTGTGAAGAAAAGGCATCCGACTCACAGTTTCAGCATCTGTTTGTTTCCATTCTTCCAAATCTTCGATTAATCCTTCAAACAAGTAATATGTAAGTAATTTTTTGTGTTTATTAGCAATTAGTAAGTGATATTGTTGATTAGAGTAGTTGATTTGGGGTTTTGGGCGTTGTTGACGGCAAACAGAGAAATTTTCCGATTTGGGGTATGAGAACCGGATGTACGGTTATCGTTTTGATTTGGAAATGAGAACCGAATGACACCCCATCCGGTTCACTAACAAAAAATTGACAACCGGACGACATACTCATCCGATTGTCAATTTTTCGCAATGTGAACCGAATGGGGGTGTCATCCAGTTCTCATTTTTTAGCCAGTGAACCGGATAGGTGTGTCATAAAGACAGTTGTGGAATTAAAATGTTATATTAAAGTGCAGGAAGAGGGTATTAGAATGCAGCAAAAACTTGTCTTGAAGGAGACAGGTTCTTCCTTGGGACTGATTCTTCCTGCACCTCCATGGCGATAATCACCATTATATCACAAGAGCAGATTGTATAACTTGCAACACCAATTTTTTTTAAATACATTGCGGGTTGTACAACCCCCAATGTAAAAGGTGCAGAAAATATAATTTTTTAATTGTATTGTAGTTTGTGTAACCTACAAAGTGAAAAAAAAATCTCAATTATTATGAAGGCTATTTTTGTCTTTTTGTTTAAAGTTAAAATGAGAATATGTTAAAATTGTGCAAGAACCACTCCTTCCTTGGAATCGTTGGGCAGAGTTGGTCCTTTGGGCTTTAGGCCCCGCACTTTGAGCAATGTTGGGCCAATGTATGGACCACCTTCCATCTTACTAGTCTTTTTCTTCCTGCACCCCCACAGTTTCTAACTGAACTTCCATAATGTTGAACAATTTTCTAATAGCGATTTTATCCTTGATAAAAAGTGGGAGCGGCAAATGTGAGTTGAACTCCATTCAGTAGATTGACATTTTGAGTTTATCTCATTTAACTTATCAATCGTATAAAAATATACTAATTCGCTAACTTTTCTTTTTTAATTTCATATTTTATGTCTAAAATATTAAGATTAAAATAATAGTGTATATATATAT
>Ga0123340_1002562_pt1 | contig 16513 bp, 13 predicted proteins | sample SirMexnodulemix_FD_89961 | JGI IMG/M metagenome (GOLD analysis project Ga0123340, IMG submission 89961) | Root nodule microbial communities of legume samples collected from Mexico - Siratro Mexico nodule mix | ecosystem: Host-associated > Plants > Roots > Nodule | place: Mexico: Nepantla... | reverse complement strand
ATTTTTATTTTAAGATTTATATATATTTTAACTGCATAATTAATATGAAGAATTATTTATTACATAATATAATTTTTTGTTTTTTCAATCAATTAAATGTTATTGATTATTTTATTTTTTAAGAATTTGTTAAGATGAGATATTTTATTGTTAAGATAGTAAAATGAGATATTTATAACTTTTAGTTTGTTAATAATTTTTTTTTTATTATACTTATTAAGAAACGTCTAAATGAATTGAGTGTGAGAGATAAAACAAAACAAAAATATATAATAAATAAATTTTAAAATAAAAATAATAAAAATATTTTTGACATTTTAAGAATTTGTTAAGTATACAGTTTGTATAGTGTAAGAAGTAATTGTCTTTTTTTTTTTTTACCAAAATTCATATTGGAAGTATATAAATGAATTTATAATTAAAAAAATTACAAAATCATAAAATGGATTGAAACTAAAGAAATCCCATAATTTTATTAAACCTTAACTTTTATACCAATATATCTAAGTAGTCACTCTTTTTCACCCTTGTCTTTAGATCCTCTCTTGCATGTAGATGTACTTCTTATTTTGTGAAAGGGCTGGAGTTCTTTTGTACTTCTTTCATAATCTTATCTTTGTCTATAAAAAAAAGTCTTTTCTTGGCTGATCATAAATCCAACAATAATTTATGTACACATAAAAAATGTACGCAAAATTGTCTATAATCTTAAACAAGTGTTTGGTGGTCAATGTTTCCAGGAGAAATATTACTTTTCTCAAGAATCTTTAGGAAAAACCCATTAAAAAATTAACTATATTCTTAAAAAAATTAAAACTAGATTACATTGAAGAACGTCCATCCCAGATGATAAAAATATAAAAGATTAATCTTTATTAAATAAAAGATGCATTTCTTTTTGTCCAATATGTGGACTATACCAAAAAGTACGCCAGTGTAAAAATTGGTCTCACAAGATTTTACATATAATATGTAGTCAGCTTCTACTATTTGCTTTTTTTTTTTTCAACATGCACCCTACAATTTTTAAAATAACTATTTTACCATTCATTAAAGTGATTTCAGACTTATCTGATATTAGAATTTTTTTTATATATTTTTTTTAAATTTATGAAATATATTATCGAATAATTCTTTTTAAATATAATAAGATTTTTAGAATTAAATTTTTAATGAAAATATTTTTTAGAACAAGATTTTTTTCTTTGCTCTTTTTCTAACTACAACATTCTTCTTTTTCTTTTTCAGCAGTCGTTGTTTTTAACAATAAATTTGATAATTTCATCCAATTGTGGAGTGGACGAAATAGCTTCCTATATATAGTCGTGGGTGGTAAATGGATTGAAATGGTAAAGTGACCTATTAGTATATCATTAATTTAGTAAAGTGAGGTGACATTTTCAATTCATTCTATCTAGTTTATGAGCTACTCAGGTATGTGGGTGGGATGAAATGGCTCACCCATCAACTCCTTTTTTAAAATAATATAAACTATTAAAATTAAATTAAAAATATAATTTAAAAGATAACATTTTTGTATATTTAAATATATAAATAATTTAAATTATGAATAATTACTAATAAATTTTTAACATGTAAAAGTAAAAATTTTGACTCTTTATTCCTTTAGAAGTATTATTCTACAATATATATATATATATCATGTTTTCACTGTAGCGGACTAACTAAATTTGACATATTTTTGAAATAATAGAGATAAAAGATATTTAAATTAACTGGATTTTGTCACCTTTATATTAGAGATCTAACAAAAATAAAAATATCAAAAGATGTTTTCAAATTAACTAGTTAAGTTTGAAAATGTCATTGACGTAAAATCATACACCACAAAATTAAACCAAACATTCAACCCAATGGATTGTAATGATTAGGTATTGCAAGTTCACATATTGTGGAATGATTCATGTACACAAACTTATGTTTCATATGAGAAAACTCCTTGAACCACGAAATTTGGAGAAATCCGTGGTAGAAAAAAAAAGAAAAACCAAGCATTCTCTTAAAGGTTTCATCAAATTTAAATGTTTCATAAATTTAAACATTTTTAATTAGGTTTCTAATAAAAATTCTTCTTATTAACAGTCTAAAAATAATGATGTTTGAATTTGTCAAATAACATCAATATTACTTTCATCTTTCCATCTCTACTTCATCAATGAAGCTCCTTTTTTTTTTTCTTTTCTTTTCAATTTTCTCTAATCTATCAGTAAATTCACTCTTGAAAATCAATAATTTGGAGAAAATTAGAGAAAGAAAAAAGGAGAAACATATTTTAGACATCTTCAAATGTAACAAATTTTTTTAACAGAAGTTGTATTTAAAAAGAAACTTAATCAAACATTCTCTTGAACATATCCAACAGCACCGATGTAGCTGTTCCATGACTCTTTCACCATGTCAGAGGTCATATTAAAGAACACCTCAAATACCTTTGGCAGCACCTCATTCACAGACTCATCAAGTGAAGTCTTGAGCTTCTCTGCAAGTTCAGTTGCCACAGACCCTGAAGCACTCACTGACCCTGCAACACTCTCTGCAACAACATCAAACACCTTGGACACCACAGAACTCATCAAGCTAATCACAAGCTCAAGGATGAACTGGAAGCACCCCACCATGCCCTCTGCAACTATCTGGAAAATCCCAACTGTGCCTTCGCCAGATCCTTTCAGACCTTGGAGCAACACCACAAAGGTGGAAGCAATTGTGTTGAAGATCAAACGGGTCAGAAGACTCCATAATGTTACCACAACAAATATAACTGATTTTAGAAGAAGAACCAACATCAGAACAAATTGAAGTTACTCAATACAGAAGGCTAAAACAAAGATCAATGTATAAATTAACTATATATCATGACATTGGAAGTGACTTTGAAGGTTTCAAATTTCTGTAGTAGTTTATTTAACCAAGTAAACTCTTGAAGCTCATTGGTTGGAGTAGTTTCAAGGAACAAGCTAAGGGATAATGTTCTTGCTTTTCCACACATTATGTTATTAGAAACTTGCAAGGAAGCACTTCAATTTATAGTATAAAAAGAAGAAGCATTATGTGGTGACAAAACTTTCTTCTTCATCACTTCAGAAATATATGATGCTTTCAAGCAATTTGCTTACATATGTACATTACTGAGGAAAATCTTTTGTTATTGGAAATAATTAATAATGTTTTTCAAACACAGATTGATGTCACTCAATATATTAATATGACCAATGCAACACCATTAAGGAATCAAATGTATAAAAATAATCTGGTAGTAGTTAGCTTCTAGATATGCATATACTTAACATGAGATTGAAAAATTATAAATTAAAGGATGAATTTTGAATGCAATTTTTATATGTTGAAATAAGAATTGGATTGGACCCGTTGTTTTCAATTAAAAAACTTGTAATTGAGTTAGGTATTTATTTCATATATTTATCTAGAGTCAATAATTACTTTCTTTTAAATCAATTCATCTAAAATATAAGGAAAAAATTAAAATTTCTCAATAAATTTAAATTAGTTTATATTACCTTTTTCAAAAGTGTTTTTTATTTATAATTAAATTATTTTACCTTTTTCAAAAATTTATTTCATTTTTTATTTTCTTCTCATATAAATATTTGAGATTTTTCTTTTTTTTTATCTAAATAAGATCTAGTTAATTGCATTTCACGAGCCTTCTATTTTAAAATACGCACTCCTCTTACTTGGGAGATGGCTACATGTTAACTACGCTTTCAGTTTTTTCTTATTAATAGATATATAAAACAAATGTCTTAATAGTCACAAATAATTATGATTGTGTGCTCTAATAATATTTTCCGGACTCTTTTTAATAACTTTTACTCTATTAGTGTTACTAACAACTAATTTTTTAACGTTCAACTTTTTTTTCGTATTTTAGAAAACATAATGACGTTTTAAATACTTCTATCATCGACTTTAAAGTTTCATCTGAAACGGTTTTTTGTCTTTCAAAATCACAAATTAAAATTGATAAAAACATATTCAAAATCAACTATGGAGAACAGTCGGGTATAAAACATCTCTCGAAAGATTAAAAAAAATGGATTAAAATAGGACCTATATTCATTATGCAAGGTAATAGAGTGATTTTTAAAATAAAAGGGATTTTAATTTATTCAAAAATATTAAATGAAATATGCGTTTGAAATTTATCTTAGAATTAACAAATAAATTCCTGATTGAACATTACTAATTTGATGTTTTTATTTATGTTTTTTTATCACAATTCTCAAATTTAATATCTTATTTAAAAAAGTGAGTTCATTACTACATTACTCAGTCCAATTGGTTGATCTATTAGTAAGAACATGAACAAACTAATTTAACACTAAATTTTAATGTTATTTAAAAATATTTCATTTTTAAGAAGTTAAAAAAATAAAAGGAGAAAAATCATCACCCCTTCATTTCTTGCTAATTTAGAAGGAGTTTATTTATAGAATTTTTTTCCTTCTCAAATAAACAATAACAATGTGACATTTTTATCTTATATATATTTTTTACTTTTCATTTCCTTCTATTCTGTTCTTAAAGAAACAAAGGGTAAATGAATGCTAAAATTAATTTCAAATAAAATAACTTTATCAACACAGACAATTTTAACTCATTTTTACACTTAAGAGGGAATGAAAATATATAAGAGCATGTTTCATAAGGGTCATAATCCTTCCAAGTTCATCATTTCATGTGATCAATTTTATACCAAAAGGGTAATAAGGTTAACCCTTTTATAAAAGAAATAATTATTTTTAATTAACATATAATAAACAACAAGTTTTTTATATCATACATGTTAAAAATAGGATATGTACATATTAGATTTAATCTTTAGATTATATTCATGTTAAGGAAACTCCTTCACATAACCAATCTTCTCCTACAACTCTCAATTTAGTGGCTACAAAAAAATGCAGTGGTGTATACATTGGTGTTCTATTTCACTTTGTATAAACATTCCCTCTCAAAATTTCTGGTATGCCCCAAATTGTTAAATCAGTGATCCACAAATTTCTCAAAAATTGGAGTTGGACTGCATGGTATACTCTGCAACAAGTTGTGCAAAAGATGAGGACTTATTCTCTAGCAAAGTTGTTGGGGTGTCATACTCCTCAATAAGTCCTGCACCAATGTGTAACCAAATCAGACAACAAAAACATCATGGTACAAAGAATGAATATCAAAGTTCTATGAAGAAAGACATCATTTCCTGACCTTGGCTAAGAAGCAGAACCATATCACTTTCAACAACAGAAGTTATTCTATGTGCAATGGTGATGACTGTAGAGTCAGAGAAATGTTGCCTAAGAGTCTGCTGAATCAAATTATCTGTAGCTGTATCTACTGATGCAGTGGCTTCATCAAGCACCGAAACCTTGCTTTTCTTAAGAAGCACCCTGCCAAGGCACACCAACTGCCTCTGACCCATACTCCAATTCTCACCATTCTCACTAACTACAACATCAACTCCCATATTAGAAATAAGTTCAAAATTTCTTCCTAAATACTCATATAAGTAGAAAATAAGATGGAAAACTGAAAAAAGTACTTCCTATAAACTAAACTAAACTAATTTTAGCTTAAGACAAACTCTTCTTTTACTTTTCCTTTTTTATTTTTCTCAAGGTATTTATGGAAAATTTTGTCTAATCATGGTTCAAAGACAAACCTGTGGAGTCTAGCTTTCCTTCTTTCTTTCTGACTTCATCTCCAAGTTGACACTTATCCAGGGCCTATTTAAAGGAATGTGAATGAGTGAATGAACGTAATACAAATTTGAAGAACGAAGTACAAGTATAATCTTTTGGAGTGTCTATATCTGTTCATAAATATTTACCAACCCACCTCCCAAATTTGTTCATCGGTGTATTCTTCCAAAGGATCTAGATTATTTCTCACAGTTCCTTCAAACATTGTTGGATCCTGAGGAATAATGCTTAGTTTAGACCTCAAATCATGAAGTCCAATTGAAGAGATCTTGATGTTGTCAATCATGATGTGACCACAGGTAGGCTCAACAATTCGGAAAAGTGTTTGAATGAGAGTGGATTTACCACTTCCTGTTCTCCCAACAATGCCAGTTTTCCATCCTCCACGAAACTTGCATGTTAGACCACGCAACACAAGAGGAAGATGTGGAGCATAACGAACCTGAATCATGAGCAGCACATCATAGCAAACATAGCACAAATATATGCTATTGCTCTTGGCATAAGTTTTCTGTATCATAAGCTAAACCACTAACCATTCAGGAAAAGAAAACCTTAGCATGAATTTTATAAATCATTTGACAGAAAAATGAAAGAAAACAATAGTAGAAAACCATAAACATATAAGTAGTAGCTGAAACTACCTGCAAATCTTGTATATCAACCTCGCCATATGATGGCCAAGAAGGGATGGGCCGAGTTTCTTCTACGACAAGGGGAGGCTCACTAGGAATACAAGTATATTGAAGTATTCTTTCTACTGATATAATTTTGTTCTCTATGTTACACAAATTCCATATCACCCAAGCTTGTATGATGTTCAAATTGAGTCCATATGTAACAACTAAACCAGCAATGCCTTCAAAGAAAGTTGTACGAAAGGAAAACAATTATGTTCAATTCCATTAAATTTTGACTTGTAACAGTACCAGATTGGAATTTTACATACCTGGATCAATGATTCCCGGAGGAATAGATATTAAGACTAATAAGGAAAAGGCAAATGTGATTGAAGACAACATATCTAAGCGGAAGCACAACCATTCCATGGCACCGATAATATTGAAGTTTGGCCGAGAATACCCATCAGTCAGTCTCATATTTGTCTCTCTAAATCTTGACTGCTGATCATAGCTTCTGATGGTTGAAGTACCAGAAATTGTCTCAGCAAAGTGTTGAATGATTGGAGCTTTGCAGACTCCAATTAAACGTGATAGTTCTCGAGCTGCTGGTATATAATATTGCTGCAGAATTATAAGTTTATAAGATGTTAGCGATGATATCATATAATACTGAATAATGGAGTCAATTTTGCAAAATACATTTGGTACATATTCTGCGTAGGTGAAGACATTATGTGTCACCTTATTATACATGATCCAGTTAATACCTGATACCATATGCTGACTGCTATTACAGGTATAAAGACAATGAAAACCTGCCATGCAACCTGGGACATCACTGCTATAATTCCCAGAAGCTGGATCATAGAGAAGGCAAGTGAGCCAATTTGATAAGGAATGTCAGTATCCACTGTACTTTGGTCAGTTGAAGCCTACAAGAGAAAAACATGAAGAAAGACAACTGACAAAGTATTCTATAAGCTATGTTGTTGAAAAACCACTAACAAAATAAGGACAAAAATTGAAAGAATGTAAACATACTCTGTTAAGTACTCGGCCACTTGGAGTGGAATCAAAAAATGACATTGGAGCACGGAAAATGCAGAGGTGCATTTTATTGAAGAGTATAGTAGCTGTCTTATAACCTGCTGTGACAAGAAGCATTGCTCTGATAAGGACACAGAAAGAACTGCCAATAGCCAAACCAACATAGACTCCTATAAGAGTCATTCCTTCAACACGTGGTTGCACATGTGTTGTGATGGGAGTGGCCCAAGCCATCCAATAATTGCTTCCTATTTGAAGAGCTTGAAAAAGAATCTGAGCCAACAATATGAAAGGTACCAATGCTCCACCATATGCCGTTGTGATATACTTCCAATAGACTAAAATCCCAACTTTACCTTTCTCCCTTTCTTCTTCTTGAACAAGCTGACCTTTTGGTTCACTTTGGTTGCCCGTTTCCCCATTTTGCACATCTTTGCTTACCTCTTTTTCTTTAAAATCATGTGTGCCAGACACATTTGCTTCTTGTTTTAAGGTACTTATTTCATTAGATGTTGTCACTCCATCCAATGAATCTAGAGTAGATAGAGCTTTTCTGTGTGCACCAACAAGTTCCATAAAATCAGTACCACTATTAAGCAGATCAATATACTTTCCACATTGAGCAATTCTCCCTTCTTTCATGACCTAACAACAAAGATAACATGATGGAATTAAAAAAAATCTCTTTTAACATTATTGACAATAAAATTACATGAAATGCTCACCAATATAAAGTCAGCGGTCGGTAAGAACTCCACCTGATGAGTGACATAAACCACTGTTTTTGAACATAAATGACCCAGCAAGCATTCCTGCCGTACACAACAAGAAAGGCACTCACTAGAGATTAATAATACTAGTCTCATGCTGTGGTAAGAACTGCACTTCAAAAGAATTAAACCAAGGAGTATTTGTATTTGGTAGTGTGCAAGCAAAATATAATAGATCAGATTATATTGCACATAATACATAAATCACGAACCAAGTTACCTTAAACAGGTGAGAGCCTGTGTGAGCATCCACAGCACTAAAAGGATCATCAAATAGATATATATCGGCATCTTGGTAGAGAGCACGTGCAATTTGAATTCTTTGTTTCTGTCCACCACTCAAATTTATTCCACGTTCTCCTATAATTGTCTGATCACCAAAAGAAAAATTCTGCAGGTCCTTCTTCAGGGAACAAGCTTCCAGTACCTTCTCATACCTTTCCCTATCCATGTGTTTACCAAACAAAATATTATCCTCTATCTTGCCGCTTTGTATCCATGGAGACTGAGCAACATAGGCCTTTGTTCCGCAAACCTTAAGATCGCCTGATACCTTAGGTACTTCTCCCAATACACAAGAAAGTAAAGTAGACTTGCCTGATCCAACAGCACCACAAACAGCAACCCTCATCCCAAGAAAAACTTTAAGGTTTATATTTTGTAATGTTGGGTTAGGGGAAGATGAATCCCAAGAGAAGTTTCCATCAATTACTTCAATTGCTGTATTAGAACTTCCCTGAGGAAGCTTCTCAACAACATCAGATGGTAAGTCATCAAGCCTAAGGAATGATGAAATCCTATCAAGAGAAACTTTAGTTTGTGCTATCATAGAAATTGTATCAGGAAGGTTATAAATTGGCTCTTGAAGAATCCGGAATGTTGCAAGTGCAGACAAGATCTTCCCTGCTTCAAGGGGTATCCCTATAAACATACAAGTGCCGAAAGTAACCACAGATACAAATGTGGGTGCACCCCAAAACACAAATGTGCTCATGGCTGAGGTATAAACAAATCTTTTTAACCAGCCTTCCTCAGTTTTCCTGAGCTCAGTTATTTTTGATAGAAACTTCATTTCCCAACCTTGTAGTTTGAGGATCCTCATGTTCCTCAAAATCTCGGATGTGGCCTTCATTCTAATATCTTTTGACTCCATCAACTTATTTTGAAACTTCTCTTGTAATGACCCCAAGGGAACATTTGCCAACATAACAACAATGGTTGCAACAAGAGCAGCAACGGAAGCAATGCCAAGGTTTTTATACAAAATCAACAAGACCAATGCGACTTGCAGCGCCACCATCCACAAATCATGCATGTACCAACTGAAGACACCAACTCTTTCAGCATCAACAGTCATGAAATTGATTATTTCCCCAGAAGTGTGGCCCTGCTTTGATTGACAAGAAACTGTGAGAGTCTTATTGTAGATCATCACAACAAGCAGTGCTCGAATTCGAAGTCCAATCTGCTGCAACCTAAAGAACCAATGCCTTTGAGAGAGGCACTCCACAATTTTTGCAAAGAAAAAGGCAAAAACCAAAACATAACCCTGGTTTTCGTACTGTCGTTGTCCATCAAGATACTGAACAAAACCATCAATAAGGTAAGGACCAACATAAGAAGCCAAGGTGCTTAACAATGCAAGAAAAGCTGTGAACAAAATTTCCTTCCACGCTGACTTTACTAAACTCTTCACCAGCTTAAGCGTGGTGAGACTGTTAATTGCATTTGCACCATAATCAACCTCAAGTTTATCTCTGAACCTAGGAAAAGTACCAGCCACACTGTCTCTGTTGTCTAGCTGAGGAACATCCTCAAGGTTCAAGGTCTTTTTGTAGCCAGCAGCCACAAGAGAACCCATCCAAGCGAAAGTGAGAAGGCTAAAAACTCCAGCATGTGAGAAAGGAGTAACATTGTCCCCACCCTTGGTCTCTTTTGCACCACCATTCAAAAGAGGTTCCTCGATACCGTTAACGTGACCCTTTTTTTTCACAAAGTACCCGACGTAACAAAACAAAAACCCCGCACAGGTGGACACAACATCATAAACCAATAACTGAGTTGGTATCTCGGTCACAACAACAATATCCACCACGAAGGAATAACAAGAAAAAACGAGATACAAGGTGCACCAAACTCTGAAGATGAATGAAAACCTGAACCTTTTTTCATTGGAACCAAAAAAGAAGAACCCTTTGTGCAAGGAAACGCCAACAACACCCCAAGCAAGTGTTTTGAGAGCCAAATCCAAAAGGGTCATAAACTTTTGTTCTGACCACCCACTAGTATACCAATAGAAGTAGTTGAATAAACAGAGAACGAAACTGAAAGCAGAAACACCAAGAGAACAAAACACTGTCGTTTTGAGGAGGGTCTCACTGTCATTGGGTTTCTCTTTCTCCTTAGACTCTTCTTCCCTGGTTCCTGACGTGAATGTCATTTTGTTCCAAAGCCATGACAGCGAAGCTGATAGCAATAAGAGACAGTGGAGGGAGGCGGACAAGACATTAAGGAAAATGGGTTTGAGGAGAATAGGGTGCATGAGGAAATGAACAACGTTGTAGTTCATGCAGTTACAATGTACGATGAAAGTGGACAAAATTTGCAAAAAAACAAAAAATGGAGTGAAGATGAAATTGAAAGGTATAAAAGTGGAAAGTTGTGTGCAGAGAAGTGAAATAAAAAAAAAAAACAAACAGAGAGAGATATAGAGAGAGGAATAGAGTCAAAGGTGAGATGAGAATCCTTGGGAGTAGGAGAACGTGGTGACCAAGACTACAGACAGATTATCTGGTATATTGTTTCACTGATTAGAATTTATCATAGCATTTTCCAAGATTTTTTTTTCTTATTAATTAAAATCATAAAAGCAAGACAGAGTTATTAATTATTATAAAAAAGAAAGAGTTATTAATAACACGTGAAATATAATAAAATTTAATTAAAAAACAACGTGTCAGAGAAAATAGCCATCCTCTTATATATAAATTAAAATAAATGTTTCAGAATCTATTTATTAATAGAGCTTTCTAATTTATTATTCTTAATCTATTTTTCAGTTAAATTTTAATATTTTAAAAAATAATTATCACTAGTTAATAATTCTCTGTATATAGAATAGAATATTGAGCATAATATTTTTTTTTATATTATAACAGTTTTAGAAATTTCCTGCCACATATTTCGTAACGATTTTATTAATATTTTTTATCTTTCAGTTTATTTTAATTTTTCAAATATTAATAGTTAAAAAATAGTGTATAACGGTATAAGTCATTTATCATAAATATACAATATAGTTTACATGCTTGAAAAAGCTATAATATATATATATTGTGTTAAAATTATTTATTTATTATAAATTCCACTCATTTAAAATACTGTATAAAAAATAGTTAATAATTATATAAATTTCTCATGTATTACGCAAGTTAAAATATTTGTCATATAAGAAATGAGATTAATATTAAATAGAAAAATAAATCATAAAAATTTATATTTTCAGTAAACTTTAACTATCAATAGCAAATTCAGGTGAGTTGTATTTATATTAGGGGCAATAGTAAAACTTGACAAGTGTATTAACTGTGGGTGAGGTCTGATGGTTCAGTTAAACTAGTACAATTTTGCATCTTTCGTATGAAAAATAGAGCAAAAATAGAATTGAAACATTTAAATACATACAACTCAAAATACATATTTACAATTCTATAATTGTTATTTTAGACTTCAATTATTTAACATTATACTTTGATAATAGGAACTAAAGCAAAATTAATTTAGGATTTATCAAAATTCATTAATATGCTAGAGGAATATAATTCAGTTGCAAAGCGATTTTAAATGAGACTTGTGCATGAGGTTGGATTAATAGTTAGTGTAATAGTCTCGCTAATTACTAAATTTGTTTAGGCACCATGTTAGTTAAATACTAAACATTTAACTATATTATTTCAGGTTTACCAAGTCATTAATGTAAAATATTAAAGATTTTACATATTACTAATCTCTATAAAACCCTAATTGATCATTTATCATTTTTTTATCGGCACTAATTAATGAATTTAAATGCACTAATTAATGAATTTAAATGAACAGTTCAAATACAATTGGAATCATGTCCAAATGAACAGGCAAAACATTCTTTAAAAAAGGACATTTATAACCATCATATGAAAAGCTGCAAAAATCAAACATAGATCCATATAGAGTAAACAACTCTAACTTTGTCACCCTTTAAAATCTCCATCTTTATTCTTTCCCAGCTAACCCTTTTGAAAACTATACATTATTCAAAGGTAATGCATAATCCTATACAAAATAAAGTTAACCTATATCTAACCAGATTTATATACAAAGAGAATTGGCCTAAAAGTGGAAATTTACTTAGCAACATGCTCCTTTACTCTACCTCATGATCTTTAAGCTTATACACCCTGTCAATGTAATCTTCAGTTTCCCACAGGAAGGATCCAAATGCAATAGCCTCCAAGACTAGCCTCCTCAGACTGGAAAATGAAGTTACAATAACATCATCATGCTGAGACAAACCAGATTTCCCATTTCCAAAAAGAGCATTACTATGACTCTCTACCAACTTGACAGCTTCCTTAGATCTCAGTTTGGCACACCTCTGAAAAGGGTGAAAGCTCATAACATAACATTTTATATCCTCAATTCCCTCTTCCTGCCTCATCAAATCATGCCATACAGATTGTATGTCATTCTTGTTGCCAAGCATCACATCCTTTGACCCGTATTGATACATGTCATGAAATGAAGGGCTAGTTTTCTGACCCGGATGAAGACTATGGTTGGATGAAGAAAGTCTTTGCTCTAGGGAGTACCTCAATGAAACTGACTTCAGAAAGTAACCATACAATATGGAGGCAACATAGACTCGGGCGAGCCAGCCTAGTCGAATAGGAATGGTTTCCCAACTTTCCCTTACACTAGGATTTGATTTCAAGCCTGTTACAGTACTGACATGTTGCCTTACCATCTCCAAAACTTCCATGCTGTGAATAGACTCCAGATCCCAATCCTTAGAAGGCAATATCTCTAGTCTTCCATTGTATATGCAACTAGAAAGCTTTGGAACCAAATGAACCCTGATCTCAGAAAACTTGTGTAAAATCAGCAAGTACATTACATCTGATATAGCAACCGCACACTCATCCTCCTTCACTTTTGCAATCCTCCTGGCATTCAGAAACATTTAAGTCAATACATACCACAAGTGTCACTAGTATTTGTAGTGTTATGCATTTTTCATTATTAGATATGCACAAAGCTCTAATATTTAGACACCAAAGTTTTGTGAGGCGTCGGTTATGTCTAAAACTCTTAAAACCAAGTAGCTTTACACCAAACGTAAGGAACTGACACAAATATTCAACAAAGAACAGCTACATTTTCTAGATATCAGGGTATAGGATCACCAAACTAACCAACTTCCAGTAGGGTAATGCAGATAAACTTGGCACCCTCATAAACAATGTACAAGGAAATTAATGAACTGTAAATAAAAAAGGAAAAACCTCTCTCAATCTCCATTTTTCAAAGAGTAACAATTTGATAAATGCTGATCAGACTGCAGGGATTTGGTGTCAAACATAATGGATAACACCAATCCTATACAGAACAATGTTGTTATCTATGGTAAGACCAAACAAATAATCATACAGATGGATGTATGTATTATTGATCATAAAATGCAAACGAGGTCCACAATTTCCAGCCGTTGTTAAATGATACATAAGAAAACAATGAGAAAAACAACATGAGCAGAATCAAGATTTAGAAACTCTGCCCTCCTTTTACATTCACTATCGCTAGCCTTTACCAGTTTAGAGTGAAATACAGCACGACCTTCTCCTTCCTCAACTATGAGGTCAACAATATAATTAGGTTCGGTCTCACACAAAAAATTGATCCATTCTTGTTTCCAAACACACTAAAACATATCTTGTTCAAGCCACATCCACATCTAATAACAAAAACTAGATGAAGAGATGCAAGTTTATGCAACATAATCTAAGATCACTAAATTTCCTCATTGTAGGGAGTGAAAATTATAGGGACTCATGGAAAAAAAAAAATGCATGAGAAAACCACCACCAAAATTTCCACCCCAATGGCTAAAATTTAACCAAATATACACATAAAAAAAATAATTTAATGTTCACAATTTCACATTGTCAAGCAGCTACAGATCAAACTAGGTATGAATTAAAAAAAAAAATAACTACAAATTTACCATAAATAAAAGTCTATGATTTTCAATAATTGTAAAATAAACATTTAAGTGTTTATATTAAATTAAAAACCATAAATTTACAACACAAACTAAAAATCTTCAACTATTTAAATTAAACTAAAAACCATAAATTACATGGCAAGCAAATGCATTCATGCACATGCACTTTAATTACCATGAAGTCAAAACTGCACCCTTTATCAAACGGAGCTAAAAATTCGAATAACCACATAAAGGCAAATAAGAGCAAAAACATAATTAAAAAGAACCAATAAGGGGTATTCGGAATTGGTGAGAAACCTGTGAAGCAAGGCTTCATCAGAGTCCTGACTGATAACCATCCGAGCAATAGCAGAGTCTCTATCGTCATTCAACATCTTCAACTCTTCCTTGGCAACCACGTGGAACAGCTGGCGGCGGTTCTGCAACACGCCGCCGAGAAAACTCCCCACAGGGGAGCGAGGCTCAAGGGGCGCGTTGAGGCTGCTGAACTCGCAGTGCCTCCTTCCCGCACTTGCCCTCACAGTCAAACCTTTCGGCAACGATCTCAACTGGGTTTTGAACGAAGATGGTGATGGTGGTGGTGGCTGTGAAGGAGTGAGCATGGTCCTAAGGTGGAGGAGGTGGTTGTTGGAGACACTTGTTTCCATTGTGAAGAGGACCCAGAGAAAAAAAATGGTTTTTTTGGCTTCTTCTTTATCTGGGTGTGATTAGAGAGGATGGACCAATAAAGGGTTGGTTTGAGAAGTTATATAAGTGAAGTGGTTGTTGCAGAGAAACAGAACCCTGAGAATCCTGATAGGGAGATTTTGGCTGGTAAAAGATAGGGTTTGTTTGAGACTTTTGTGGAATGAAAGGATTAGTTATGATGAGTTGTGATGAATGAATGTTGTAGATAAAGTTGGTCCTATAAATAATGTAGAAGGATAAGTCATAGATAACTTGATATTGATATCCACTCTATTAAGTATAAAAACACAAATTGATGCTCAGGTCAAGTTGCATGACACAATTTAAGTCAAATTTTAGCAAGAAAATATATTCAAGATTTATCACATTTGTTAAAGAAATTTATTGTCTTTTTAATCATATATTATTATATTAGGAAAATGTTTAAGGTCCATCTTATTTGTAGAGTACTTGAAAGGAAATAAAATAAAAAATATTAAATATGATGGAAAAAATGTGATAAAAATAAAGTAGAAGAGAAGTAAATATAGAATAATAATGATAATCTTTTATTCTCAAATAACTGATTTATAATAGTCATACACATATCTTCGAAAGAGATGTTACAAGGATATGATTTCTGATATTGTCACTTTTTTTTCACACGTTTTCTGATATTATCAATTAACATTTATTGAAAGAAGTAAATATGGTACCTAATTTTAACTGAAACCATTGCTTATAGTAACTTTCATTGATGAAATGCGTGTTATTTTGTAGACAATAAATGTGTTTAACTAACTGAAATATAATGAATTAATAACCATTTAAAATTTGTTTTTTTATTATGAATGCAGGATATTTCAAAAGACTAATGTTCATCTAATTCTTCAATTAAAAAATTGATAACAAGAATTTAAAACTTTATTATATGAGAATAATTATTTAGTATATTTGTTTGATAATAACATATATTGACATTGATGAGTAGTATTGAAAAGAAACGTGGACACGTAAGTTGGATTTTAATGTAAAATAATTGTTCATTGTCGAAAAAGATAATCTCAAGAGAGAGGAAGAATGAGATGCAAGGAAACAAAAAGGAAGAAAAGAGAAGCAGCCGGCCGAAGAAACAACGACCCAACTTCATGACTCATGTGAAAGAGATATCATCAAAATATAACAAGTAATATTTTTTAGATTTTCTTTTTTTGAAAAAAAATAATTGGCCAAAGAACTCAGAAGTGATTTAGGAATGTGTCAAGTTTTCCTAATAGATAAGGATATCTTTTTTGTTAAGATAAGATCGAATAGTATATCCAGCCGCAGATAGCTCTTGTTATAAATAGTATTTTTTTTAAATTATTCATAAAAAATAATATTAATATATATATATATATATAT
>Ga0123340_1002560_pt1 | contig 16516 bp, 18 predicted proteins | sample SirMexnodulemix_FD_89961 | JGI IMG/M metagenome (GOLD analysis project Ga0123340, IMG submission 89961) | Root nodule microbial communities of legume samples collected from Mexico - Siratro Mexico nodule mix | ecosystem: Host-associated > Plants > Roots > Nodule | place: Mexico: Nepantla... | reverse complement strand
ATATATATTAGTTTTAAATTTTATATACATATATACGAACATGTGAACTAGAAGATAGTTATTCAAAACTTAAAAAAAATAAAAAAAGTTAAACTTTTTATTAAAATTCAATATGTTTTGTTAACCAAAATAACTTCAATGAAATTCACAAGTTTTTTTTTTTTTAAGAAAAAAATAGTGTAGGTAAAAATACTCTAAAATGTATTTTCAAATTATTTATTTTAGTTGAAACAAACAATATAGGATATTTAATAATTAATAATATATTATATATAAATAGAATGGAAAAACGAGAGAGCCGCAATTCTGGTTTTTTGGGAAATAGGAATGAGAATAAATTCAATGGTGGTGGTCGTGAAACACTATCAATTGAAATGGAAAACATTAGGTAAAGTTTCTAGATAACATGACGTCAATCAATTTGCATGATTACAAATTGCGCCATGCACTAAATAAATTTTTAATATACCATCAATGTCTTCTTAATTTTTATTTTTAAAATTATATATTAAATAATGATTTTTTTTTTCACATATTGACAATTACTTTCTGTCCTATAAATATATACAATTGTTTCGAGTACAAATTTTTGTTTTTTCAATCAATTATATATCAATGATTATTTTATTTTTTATTAGTGTATTATAATGATATATTTTGTTATTAAAATATTTACAATTTGAGATGAAACAGTAATATGATTAATTTTAAAAATTTAGTTAAACATATTTTTTTTAAATATTTAATTTTTTGATAAGAGAGAACAAGAGACGTTAATAGTTTATTTTTTTTCTTTCTTGATTTGGTTACACATGTGATAAAGAAAAAATTATTTAATAAAAAATTTGTACCATAAAAATAACAAAAACATTGTTTACATATTAAAAATTTATTAAACGTAGTTGGAGGAAGTAATTGCCCTAACTCAACAAGCAAAACAAAATTACTACTTTAGTCTTTAATCATCATTTAGGCACCACCTGGTGTGAGTATTTTAACGCAATTTATCGAATAAGACTTAAATAAAAAGTAATGTGTTATTCCAATAGTGCATAAATGTTAAACGAAAAAAAAATATTTTCAAAAAGTAATTAATTATTAAATAAAACAGATATTAGATTATAACTTATTTAAATAATATACAATGGTTATTTTCTCATTTTGCGTATATATTTTATATTCATATTTATATTTTAAATTACAAGATTTTTTAATACATAATGTCTTTTCTATGTGTAGTTAAAGAAAACAAAGAAAGAATAGATGCACACTTTCAATTATTTTACTTTTTCTTGTCTTCAATCTTTGTTTTTAATATATTAATAAAAAAGAGAAATTATTGCAATAATTAGTGATAATTTCACTAGAGAGATTATTATTTCTATATGAATGCACCTATCATCCGGTAATCTAAGTTGTTAATGTAAAATAAAATGGAAGGGTGATTTACTTAACCTCTCTTTATATGTATAATTAAATTTATCTTGGTGACCTTTATTATACTTCTGCCATTATTTTTTCATAATATAATTAATATGATTATGATGGAACTTGCTGCATTTTTCCTTCGAAATGATTTCTCGGTTCTTTTCAAGTTTTAGTGAAAGAACAAGCAACCGTATGGAGCTTCTTTGATGAATTTGTGTAGTCCGTTTTATTCTCGTTCTTGGAACACCTTTGAGCACATTATAGGATGCAGAACCAAGAAAATGACCTCAACGTTGAACAAACACAGCATAAAGTGCTCACAATGGCACCTAGGAAGAATGGAGACGTAACATGGCTGTCACGACCAAGGGGAAGTAGATGACAACATCAAATGTTGTGGGACTGGAGGCAATGCATAAAGGAATATCAAATGATGTTCCACCTTAATATCGTCTATGAGGGTTGTCAGTGCAAAGTGCGGATGCTCTCTTCTCAACAATTTCATTTCTATTGTCATATATCCTCTTCCTTCTGCACAACAAGGCCAAAACTTTCCTAAGTTGAGAATCTTAGCTCACAAGATCATCTTCTCCGTTCACTAATAATTGACCGTGTAAGAGTTGGAGATTCGGAAATGCCATAACAGTGAATCAGTGATGCAGGGGAAAGGGGAAGAGAGAAAAAGGTGGGCGAACGGGTGTGTTAGAGACCGATTTCCCAAAGGACTTAAGGTGTAGAAGAGAAAAAAGTTTAAGAGCGAGATGAGAATAGACAGTAAACGATTAAGTGAATTAAAGAAATTATGTTAAAAATAAATTGGAGATTTTGTTAGGATATTCTGTTAGAAATTTGTTAGAAATTAAGAATAAATATGGGATGAGTAGGAGGATTATGGGAGAACTGAATAAGAGGTTAGTACTGGGAGAGTTGAGCTGCTACGGTGCTCATAATATCTCTGTTTTCTGTTTTTTAAGTTTGATTTTCTGCTGCTAATAAACTAGAGTTTCTTTTATTCTTATTTCTTTAACGTGCCACTATCATTTGGATCCAGAGTCTTGCCTTACGGAACTATGTGGGCCACTTTGCTAAAGCTGTTATGGATGATAACATGAGAGACATGATGCAGAGATTGGATGAGGTCGTGCAGATGCTGGGAGAACCAAGGCGTTCACGTTCGCGAGGATGTTCGCCATCGAGGAGAAATCTAATTCCTGTGGATGGAGAAGATCGATGGATAGAGCGTTCTAGAAGGGAGCTATAGTCACACCAATCTCCACTGCACCTTCTTAGTGAACTCCATATTCATCGGTCCCGTGACCAAAATGATGGGGCTCCCCTCATCACGGGAATGACTATTTTTTGGGGGAATTGCGATCCTCCACCATATCATGACTACCCACCACTTCGTCAGAAAGATCGTGACATGAAGATGAAACTCCCTTTGTTTATGGGAGAGGAGGTGGTGGATTGGTTCGTTTGAATAGAACGTTATTTTTGAGTAAATGAGATAGAGGGGGAAGAGAAGATGGAGGTAGTGTTGGTTGCGCTAGAAGAAAAGGCGTTGCATTGGTTTAATAGGTGGCAGGAGTTAGTACCGTATGCTTCGTGGCATCAATTTCGTGAGGCAATACTCAAGCGATTCCAACCAGGGACCTCAAAGAATCCATATGGTCCTTTGTTGAGCCTTAGATATTGAAGGGGGATGGTGGTGAATTATCTTGAGGAATATGTGAAGCTTTCTTGGTCTATTTCTCACTTAGATTCAGACATCCTAATGGGTATTTTCATAAATGGACTTGGTGGGCCTATTAAGACTGAAATCAAAGGATTGGAATTGGGCTCCCTGACAACAATCAAAGATAGGGCCATGGTACTAGAAGAGAGGAACTTGGAATGGAGGAAGAGTGGGGTGGGTCCAATGGATCGTGGAGGCGGGGTTTCGCAATCATCCACCTCTTTTCACCATGTGGGAATCTTTACATCTAGAGGACTCGTAAGAGAACCTATGGGAAGCAAGGGGGCGCCCCCGACACAAGTCAGTAGAGCAACGACAGCAACCAAGCTTTCAACGAAGGAGTTGCAAGAATGGAGCTGTCGAGGGTTGTGCTTCAAATGCGGGAAGTGTTGGGAACAAGACCACATATGCAAATTCTGTAACTTTAACGTGGTCCTATTGGAAGCTTCTGATGACGAACTAGAAGAGAGCAAGAATGTGATGGCAGAGGAGGAGGCTCATGAAGCATTACCCGTGGTGGAATTGAAGACCTTGTGTTTGGGTTTCAATAGCATGCAAGGATTTATTACGGAAAACAGATTGTTCAAGGTCATGCATAGAAGTAGTGGTCCTTATTGATACAAGGGCCAAAGTTAATTTTCTATTCGGGGGCTAGCTCAACAACTCCAATTGACAATTGAGGAATCTCCTTTTTTGGTTGAAGTCGGCGTGGGACACACCTCACGTAGCTCAGGGATTGCCCTAGGGTAGAACTGGAAATCCAAGGCTCCACAATTGTCTAACCTTTTTTCCTGGTTGGATTGGGCCAAGTTGACATTGTCCTTGGCTATGGGTTGATTGCGGGATTAGGAGATATCCGTGCCAACTTCCAACAACAACGGATTCAATGGCGAGATAAGGGGAAGGAGTTTTGTATAATAGGCGATCCATCCTTAGGACGTGGTGTGGTGTCATGAAGGACAACTCTCAATGCCCTCAAGGTTAATGGAGAAGGATATATGATCACTCCTTGTGAGGTTAAAGCAGGAATAGAGGTAGAGGATAAGATACTGGTACCAGTTCAAGAGTTACCGGATCAATTTAATGATCTCTTCAAATCTCCAAAGGGGCTCCCTTCACCACGAGCCCATGATCATTCCATCGTTTTGTAGGAAGGAGCAGGAATTCCACATGTGAGGCCATATCGTTACCCCTACTCCCAGAAAAATGAAATTGAGAAAATTATTGAATAAATGCTCACTTCGGGGGTCATCCGCCATAGCACTAGTCCTTACTCCAGTCCAGTAATATTGGTGAAGAAGAAGGATGGAGGATGGCGATTATGTGTCGACTACAGAGCATTGAATAGGGTAACTGTGCAAAAAAAAAATTCGATTCCTATAATAGATAAGCTGTTGGATGAATTAGGAGGAGCCACTATCGTTTCTAAATTGGATTTGAAGTCGGGATATCATCAAATTAGGATGAGGGTAACGGATGTTGAGAAGACAACTTTTCGAACACATGAAGGCCATTACGAGTTCCTAGTAATGCCATTTGGTCTCACAAATGCACCTTCAATGTTCCAAGCACTAATGAACGAGGTACTAAGACCATTTCTCAGAAGATTTGCTTTGGTTTTCTTTGATGATATACTAATTTATAGCAAATCTCAGCCGTGACTTTTCAGGATTGGACAGGGCTGGAAGATGAGATACAAATAGACAAGTTGAGAGGAATTTTGCAGAACCTAATTGGGGGGAAAGCGGTGCCAGCACAATATGAATTGAAGCAGGTAAGGTTTTTATACCATGATAGACTAGTAATTCCAAAAGAATCGTCAAGAATACCCTTAATTTTGGAGGAATTCCATAACTCCACACTAGGGGGACATTCCGGGTTCTTTAGAACTTTAAAGCGCATTACAAGTCTTCTTTGTGGGAAGGCATGAAGCGGTCTATCCAGCAACATATCCGGGCTTGTGACACATGCAATCGCAACAAGTAATCAAAGTTTGTAGCCAGAGGGTTTACTCCAACCTCTTCCCGTCCCTTCTCAAGTCTGGAAGAATTTATCTATGAATTTCATAGAAGGGTTGCCAAGGCACCAAGGGTTAGACACTATCCTTGTGGTGGTGGATAGATATACGAAATATAGTCATTGTATAACATTAGCACATATGTTTTCAGCCAAAGGTATAGCAGAGATTTTTATAAAAGAACTGGCTAAGTTGCATGATTTTCCATCCTCGATTGTCACAGATAGGGACAAAATATTCATGAGTACCTTTTGGATGGAACTGTTTAAACAATCAGGAACCAAGTTAAAGTTCAGTACCGCTTATCATCCTCAAATGGATGGACAGATGAACAGACTTAAGTAATCAATTGCTGCCTGGAGAATTACTTCAGGTGTTTCGTGGAAACTAAATCAAAACAATGACCAAGGTGGTTAGCTTGGGCAGAATTATAGTTCAACAACCAACACCACTCCTTTCTGAGCATTGTACTGTAGGGACCCTCTTACATTGATTAGGGGAGAGATGAGCCCCTCTAAGGAAGAGGTGAATCACATGCTTGCGGAAAGAAACCTGATTTTGGATGAACTGAAATGGCAATTGAACAAGGCTCAAGACAGGATGAGGGGTCAAGCTAATAAGAAGAGAAGGGATGTAGAATTCCGAGTTAGGGATATAGTTTACCTTAAACTTCAACCCTATCAGATGAAATCCTTGACAACTCAAATAAACCAGAAGCTAAGTCTTAGATATTATGGACCATTCGAAGTGCTCGCTAGGATGGGAAAGGTGACCTACAAGTTGCAGCTATCCCAAGAATCGAAAATACATCTAGTGTTTCACGTTTCTTTATTAGAAAAATGCATTACTCAGCAGGTGCAGTGAAGGAATCTTCCCAAGGAGACAAAGAAGTTCTAATCAAATAGAAAGTCATGCCAAATTTTGAGAACACATGGGAGTTGACTAAAGACATCAAACTCAGTTTTCCTTTCTTAAATTTCACCTTGAGGACAAAGTGGTTGTTCAAGAGGGGTATTGTTAAAGACAAACTTAAAGTGTACAAGAGAATTGAATTGAATTAAAACAATTCAGAAAATTAAGAAAATTAAAAATAAATTAGAGATTTTGTTAGGATATCCTGTTAGAAATTTATTAGAAATTAAGAATAAATATGGGATGAGTAAAAAGATTATAGGTGAATTGAATCATAATCTCTCTGTTTTATGTTTTTTTCAAGTCTGATTTTTTGCTGCTAATGAACCAAAATTTCTTTTATTCGTATTTCTTTAGCGTGCCACTATCAGAGTGGAATTTAATAAAAAGAGTAAACAAAATTACCTTTGATCGCTTTGCGAGATGTACCATTTGGCACTAACAACAGATTTTTTAACACCCTGGCGCAATATTTTATTGATAAATTAAATTCAATTTTTTGGCTCATTTCCCCCTTTCCTGGCAGTCATAAATGAGAAAATAAAGCATATAAACATAGTATTATCAGAATCAACCGGCAAAATAATTTATAATAGGCTTTTCCTTTTTATTTAACAGTGAATTAAAGATGAATTCCACGAATCAATAACACTGAACAAGGCCAGAACCACAACGACTAAGACCAATAATTTTCTTCTCCAATAAATGAAAACCAAGAGGGATAACATCTGTGCAGAAAACATTAATGGAAACAATACTTGTAATTTGAACGAGGGACAAATAATCAGGAAAGTCAAAATGTCTTTAACCAAATGTCAGGCAGTAGGACCTAAACTTCAGGGTGCGCAGTATAGACCAATAGTTCAGAAGAATCAAAATTCTCCATCTTTTGCCCTTTTGTACCAGATCCGAAGTCTGTACTCCAATCCGTATAGTTACAATCTTCTCAAATTTGAATAAGGTTTGAAAATATTAGCATTGTGGCCAGAGGCACAGAAAACGGTTGAAGCTAATCATATCGTCTGCAAGAAATAAAACCAAACAGCATCTCCGTTAATTTAAGGAAAGTAAGTCGTAACCAACCCTTAAAAATACAGCAGTAGTGTTTCATTTTCTTATCCTATATCTCACCTAACAAAGAAGAAATTTAAATTCTCTCTTTTTCCACATGCCAGTGTACCATGAGACAATGCAAGCAAAAAATATAATTAAAGAGTTCAGAATATGCATTGAGAGCGGCAAAAACTTTAATCATATTTTCCCTGCTGTTTCCTTCTATGCTTTAGTTACATTGAACTAGAAGAAGAAAAAACTTATAAGTTGATCCTAGTTTACAATATAATTACGGACAAACGAATTTTTTCTAATAAAATAAAATATGGACAGTTTAACATAATCAACATATTTACCACAAAAAATGCATTCAAATGTTATGGTATAAAACAATGTCATCATTTTAAAAGTTCACCTTTGCCTAAAGATTACATTATGCTTTTGCTTCCCTACTCAATCTTCATGTTCATCTTCTGAATCTGCATAAAAAAAATGTGCAGCAGTTTGCAGATAAACAGTTAAAGAAATTTCCTGTTAAGCAATACACAAATAATAAAAAATGACGAAAGCCATTACCAAAAAGTAAATCAATTTCGGATTGATTGAACAAAAAGACATTCATTTCTGATTCTATGATAAGTACATCAAAGTGATTAGGTCACAAAGATGTGAAGTCATATTCTTTTTGTCAACTTTAGTTTTGGTAAGCATCTTTTTTTAGTTAATAATAACTTCAGTGACCACGTGGAATTACAAGAAAAAGACTATAAACTAAGCAAAAGTCAACTAACTAACATTTCTAATCCAGATTCCAGATTCAGTTCATGATAACTCAAAGCTAGAACTTACGTCTACAATCATAATATATTCTTAGTTATTTTTCTCTTTCAGTTAAATGCATATACTAGGCATGAGGAACAAATTTTTTCACAAGTTAACTCAGTTAATGAAAAGTTTACATTTTGCACACAACAAATCTTCAACTTACCAGATCGAACATCTTCACTAACTTTCCCTCTTGCTTGGATTTGTTTAACAAGCATCCTAAATATCAGCACCCACCAATATATATGCATAACAAGCAAGCAGTACAGAAGACTATTGAACAGATAATAATATATTGGACCATCCACTCGGTGCTTTTCCTTATCCAAGGTGAGCAGAACTTCATAACTGACAAAAAGAGAAAAAAACAATTGAACAGAGGATCGCAATGACATGAGTAAAAGACAGCTGTGTATTACTCCTAAAACTGAATTGTTAAAAATTTTATGAAAACAAACATATTTCTTTTATAGTGTTTACAATAGAGATTTACTTAGAAACTTGCCCCAGTGGACAAATTTTATTAACAAGACAGCTAAAAACTTACTAATGGAAAAGCCAAACGTTTTTGGATGAATTCTATGTAAAACCCATTACAACACTGAAAACTAATGACCCGAATAACAAACAAGAAAAAATGAAATGGATAGTATAAAACAGAAGAGCATGAAATACATTTTCAGAATAAGGATCGTTAAAAAATCTATATAGCCTTAACACAATATCTTTTGGCCAATAGAAATACATACATTATATAGAAACTGAAGTCATTTATATTAAAATTTGAAAATGCTAAAGGGACTCTCGAGTGGGGAGTTAAAACAACAGTGTAGTCATCCAGTGGTAAATGTAATGCAGCAATACCATACGTTTTGTTCCTCTAATTTCCTATTATAGCACTGACATTACCCAATGAGATTTCGCTACACTCTTAAACAGTCCAAGTGACAATGTACAAATACTTTTCAAAAAAGTTATAGAACTGGACCAGGGTAAGATTAAAAAGAAAGAGAGAATTGCAAGATAAAAACCCAGGTAATTCAAGGAACCTGATCCTTCCCCCCCACTCATTGTCTAAAACCTTTCCTGATTCACTCTTTACACCTTTGGCCTTTACAAAGTCTTTATATCCTGACTAACAGCATGCTCAAATCAGAAACTAACTCCCACTTGTTAACCCTCATCTAATTAGTTACCTTCTCTTTTTATATCTTCTTTTCAAAATCTGAGTAATAGAGAGACGTATTCTATCAATACCCCCAGTGGCAACTTGTCCTTATGGTGGAAGTGAGAAAACAACCGATCAACCTCCCAGCTGTTTCATGATCTGGTAAATTCTGCCACTCAATGAGCACCTTCTTTTGCCCAGTGGCATTTAATCTGGAAAATCTACAGGGCATGGTCTTCAGTCAACATAAATGGCAAAAGGTTGAGGCCCTTGTGTGGGGCCAACAACTTTCTTCAACAGTGTAGCACTGAAAACAGGGTGAATTTTACTCTGTCTGGAAACTCTATCCTGTAAGCAAATGCGCCCACCCTTAAAACTTTTAAAATCCATAAAATCTCAGGCTCAGCTTTTCATTGGGTTTTTCAGCCAACAATCTCATCTTATATGGTTGAAACTTCAAAAACCCAGTCACCTTCCTCGAAAATGACAACTTCTATGACAGTTGGCATAGCGTCTCATCTCATCTGCTTTTATGTTCTTAGAAAACTCTCAAACTCTCAAATATTAGGGTATTATAGAATGATTTTATTGCTAAGAGTACATTATGCATATACAAGATAGGAAAACTAATTTTGGAAATATAACAGCAGCACTTAATGTAATCAGATCCCTATGATTCAGGGATATAAACAGATCCCTATGATTCAGGGATATAAACAGATCCCTATAATTCAGGGATATAATCAGATCCCTATTAGTCAGGGATATCATCAGATCCCTATTATTCAGGGATATTTAGGGTATACACTTTAATTATAATCTACTAAATATGGAATAATAAAATATGATTACTGACACAAACAGCTCCTGCAGTAGGATATATTTGTTGAGTCAGCTTATCAACTTTCTCAATCTTAGAAAGGAATTTTGTTCCTTTCAACAATAGAGGGTCCAGCCATACAAAACTCAGAAAAGAGACATTGTGGAGGAGGCGTTATAATTGTTATTGAACCAAAACACAGTCGAAGCTAGATGCAGCTGCCATTGTCATGGTTTTATACCTGTCGAGTAGCTCAAATATATTGACTGGGCACTTTAGTTAGTTAGCCCATCCATTTGTGGATTAGCAACTCATCTGATGTTGGGTTTCTGTCCGTTTTACTAGTTCCTTCCAAAACCTACTCATAAAAAGTTTATCTTCAGTCGATTATAATGATTGATGCTAATTAACTCTCTTAGATGAACAGTTTTGCAAGGTCAAAGGTGTGCACGTGCAAATTAAGTTTACTTAGCCCATCCACCTCAATGAAACAGTGTCCTTGTCATGACCTTGGGTAACCCTCACACTCCAGAAAGATGTCAACCCAAACCTTTGTTAGAATAGGTAGGGTTGCAACAGCCTTACCTAGGTGACGATGTGCTTGATTTATTTTGTTGGCAAACTTCACAAGATGCTACATAATTTCTTATATCTTACCTCATACGTTCCCTAAACATAGCCCCTGCTACTCTTTATAAGTTCTAAAATTTATGAAATGCAACCCCTTCCCCCTCCACTGCTGCTCATCTTCCCAATCAAGTCATTCCACTCCCTGTGCTAATGAAAGGGAAGCAAAAGATGCACAATAAGGAAGAGTGTCTGCAACTGAATCATACTTACCCAGTCTAAATTGTATTTCAAAATCATAATCAATCGACTTAGTGGCCTTTATAATTTTAGCCATGCTCATTACTCTATATTCAGTAAGAAACTTCAAACTTCTCTGATATAAAACCCCCACCCAAAGGATAGTGTCTTTACTTCACAGCCAACACAACAACCATCAATTACCCCTCATAAATTGATTTATGTTGCTTTTTTTCAGATAATATTTGGTTCCAAAATGCTAACAGTCTGATGTAACAAAATTGCACCCAATCTATTCCATAAAGAGTTAGTTTCCACAACAAATTGTTTGAACAAAATCCAGGACTGCCAATACAGGAAAAGTAGTAACAACAGCCTTAAATTTCCCAAAGGTCTCAATCCCAATTGAAATGTCTTTTTACAGTAAGAAGTTAAAGTCATTACCCCCTTACCATACTCTTTGATGAATTTCCTGCAATATCCTATAAGATCAACAAAATCCCCTTAACTCCTTAATAACCTTTGGAAAAGTGACAATCATGCTGCCTCTAATTCATCAGGAACAGTTATCGCACCTTGTGTGTGATAATATGACCTGGTACTCCAAGCTAGCTTGTCCAGAGATGCACTTCTTTTGGTTAACCTTTAAATCAAGTTGCATTAGTATTGGCAAGAGCAACTTTAAGTGCTTCACATGTTCATCCATTGTATCACTATATGTAGGGATATCAAAGAATACAAGGGCAGATTTTCTCAAAAGAGACTTCAACACTTCATTGATCAGGGATTGAAAAGTAAATGATGGCAGGAAACGTATGGTGTTTATTACGGGTGCAGAATGAAGTTTTTTTGATGTCTTGACCTTGCATTCATATTTAATGGTAGCTTGATTTCAAGACCAATTTGGAGAAAATTGTAGCTCCTCAATTGAACCCAACAACTCTTCAATCACTGGAATTGGAAGATTGTTCAGCTGAGCAATCTTGTTTGAAGCTCGATGGTCAATAAAGAACTCCACCCTTGTTCTTCACCAATGTAATAGACCTAGCAAAGGGACAATGGAGTATGCCATCAACATCTCACTAACCAGTTTTTCAATCATTGACTTTAGGTAATAGGGCCATTTATATAGACTTATATTTTGGATTTGAGCCTCTAGAGGCAGGACTATTGCATGATCATGTCGCCTAAGTAGCGGTAGGCTTTGAGGGCCCTGAAAGATGTAATTATCTAAATCACTTAGTATTGGATGTTACGAACTGAATCTCTCTTGAAGGTTGATCAGCAATATGATTAAGATCCAAAATCCTCTTCCTTGATGCTGTAAGGCTCCCTTCATGGGCTTTATGGATGTTAAAATTTTGATCAATTCATGTTCTGTCATAAACACCTTGGTCTAACCATCCATCTTCAACTTCAATGCCAAATCATTGAAATTAGCATTGATCTTTGATAATTCACCTAACGGTCCTAACCCAGAGATAATGTTTACACGCCCTAAACTAAATATGAAGTTTTACTGAATAACAATATCCCACGTCTTCAGCTTGACCCATCTGCACATTCCCACATACCTTATTTTAAAACCATCACCCACGCGTCATGATAAGAAAGGTTACCTATCGCCTAGAGTTTAGCTGTAACACCAACAAAATTGAGATAAAGTGAAGTTGCCCACAATAAACTAATACCACAACCTTGCATCCCTTTAAACTGCCCCATAACTTTAAAGACTTCCATCTAGTGAACCCAACAATACTATGCATAAGCTAAGATTTCAATTGATCTTCTATGTCTACATCTTTCATCTCTTGGTTTTCGTCCCCTTCTTCACTCTCCTTCGATATTAGAGTTGAGGTTCTAAATTGCAGACTACAACACCTGCTGCGGCAGCAATATTGCTGTTGGAGCGCTATGCGCAACTGCAACAGCTTGCATTGTGATGAATTTAAATCACATTGTCACAGTGCAACAATAGAGCTGCAACAGGGCTACAACACAACTTCAACACTATTCTATACCTCTTTTCTTGTATAACAATGAAAATTCCAAATCTCAATCTTCTATTCTAAGTGTTGATGATCAAATAGGTGTTGTTCTGTGGAATGTTACAGGGGCAAGGGAGGCATCTAATGATGGCAAATAATGAAAATCTTAAAATGAATAAAAATCTATACAATCTTACACATAAGATATATATTGATAATTAGAATGATTATAAAATAAAATTTTTCATTTGGTGCAATCATATAATAATATCATGCTGCAACGGCCACAATCTGCATTGCAGCAGCCACAATGCCCACAACTGACAATGACCGTAACTGTAGTCTAGAACCATGACTAAATCATTAGGTTGCTTATTTTACAAATACGGTTAGGTCCATATTTCTTGTAGCAATGAAAACTCTTCCCCTTGCTGACCTTGCATTTCAGCACAAGTCAATCTCTGAAAATTGCTTTTGTACCTTGCATTGCTGCCCCCTTTGAAGACTAATAATTATGAGCTTTGGGAAGTGAAATTCCTGTTTTCAGTCCTTTAAATTGGGGATTCAATTCTCTGGACGTTCTTGTGCATGCCAAGCTACAAGCAGAATTATTTGCCCTTCCCCCAAGACTGCTTCCAAGAATGTTACTACATCTGGCCATCCTATTTACTCTCCTTGCTGGTGTGTGCTTTATTCATCGACTACGAAAGACTCTTCCTCTTACAAAACTTTAATTCTTCTTGATCTTCCTCTTACCTCTCTTTCCTAACTTTTTGAATTGGGTGATGAATTTAGCCATTGCCTGTTCATGTTTCAAGGTTAGAAGAGATTCAAAAGCATCACCCATCAAGACTGGTAGGAACTTCTCCGTAAGGGCAGACTTAACCTCTTCCCAAGATTGATTTCTTTTCGAGTTTATTATTGTTGAAACCATGACAGCACATCACCATCAAGAGCAACCATCACTGCCTCCAAGTTTTCTTCTTCACTTTTTCCCCTTAATAAAAAATTCTTTTTATATTCACCCCAAAGCATCCCTTCGAAGATGGAAATGTCAAGCTTCCTAGATTTGTCCCCTTTCCCAAATTCGGTTTGCTCATTCCATTTGGACTCCACTCCCCATCTCAGCCCTATGGTCTCATGTACATATACCTTTTTCAGATATTGCAGACACCAACCTCTCCAGCGTCTAATGCAGATAATTCATGCATGAATCTTGCTTCAGATAATTGCATCCAGTCACTCTAGGAACTGACTCCAGCTCATTGCCACCTTCTCCAAAGCCTGCACTCAGGACTCCTTCCATTTACTCCCCATTAAACGTCCTACTACTACCCAGACACAACTCCTGGATTCAAAGGACTGATACCAGATGGAATTCACAGAAAAAAACACCCATGTAATTCTAGGAACCTGGCACCTCCACTCAACGTCTAAAACTTTTCTTGGCCATTTCTTTACACATTTGGCCTCTATATATCCTGACTACAACCAGACCAAGTCAGCAACTAGCTCCTCCTGCTAACCTAACACTCGTCTACTTAGAGTTACCTAACTGGTTCTTTTTTTTTGTCTCTTATAAACCTGAGCAAAAGAACATGTTCTATAAGAGATTAAGGTCAGAACCTCTAGACAATTTAACCATTAACTAAGAAAATGACTTCAGAATCTCCCTAAAATAGTACTTAAAATTGTTTTCTTTTCATTCCTGGTTGATTCTGCATGCTTTGACATGGAGGGGTACTGCAACTGCTCCACAAATGTATCAGGCACTGAATAATTGTCGTTCCCCAATACATAATCCAAACCACTCAAGCATATAAGCACTAAATTTGTAATAAAGGAACCAGTCTGGAGGAAAACTTAACAGTTAATCTGTAATCCAGAAAAAATCAAAGTGACAAATGAAGGGATGAAAATTAAAAAACACAAAACAAGTACTTTTGTGTTGTTAAGAATGCATGGAGAAAAGTGTATATTTTGATATACGATGAACTTTTTTGAATTTGAAGAGCAAAAGGGGGCCATCATCCTTTAGAGTGTGCTTCATTAATTCTTTTTACTTCTAATAAATATATGTAGGGACATCATTTTGTTATTCACCTAGATTTTAGGAACACAGCAGGTGAGGACCACAATATATAGAAGAGAGAAGGGAAAGAATGTAAATTGGAAACCAAAATAATATAAACCTTGTACTCCAAAGGATCCAGAACGGGTAGTAAATGAGGCGCAATATGATCCAGGACAAAACAAATAGAATAAAAGCAAAGCTAGCCACTGTTTCAGCACCACTGTATTTGGACATTTTCCCTATCTCCAGAAACACATCGCTGGCATCATGAAGTGCTAACACAACTGATCCAACACGAGCAAACCTGAATATGTCAATTAAACATAAAACAGAATCACAGTCAACTTTCCAAGGGAAATACACTAAAATAAAACAGAACAAGTGTGGGAATCAGTTCCACGATTCTCTCTATGTGACTGTCGTGTGTGTGTGATATAATAAAAAGATATAATAAAAAGGTAGTTTAAAATTTTGAAATATTATTTTACCGTTTGTTTTCCCTTAAGACGCAGTAAGTCGATAAAATTGATTAGTTAAAGTAAACGTATAAAACAGATGAAAATGTTACATCTTCTGGTAAGGAGCTTGCATTGAAGTCAATTCAGAGAACTCAAATAAACAGAACGAATAAAGGTTACTAAATTGGAGGTAAAAAAGAAAAAAAAGCTTGAATCAAAAGATACCTAAAAATGTAAGACAGCACAATGAGAATTACAGTAGCTACATGGTGACTCATGGACACCCCAAAGTCGGAGCGCCTGGTTTCCCAAAATATTAAAGCAAAAATGGAGTATGAGTAAAACCCAGCTGCATACATATACACGGCCTTCAATTTCAACCTGAAATGGTAAAAGTTACAAACAAATAAAGGAAAGAAAAAAGCCATTCAACAGTGGTGTAAGTGAAGATGATGTGAAGAAATAAACCAACAAGCAAACCATCATACTTGGTCTTTTGATCTGGCCAGACCTGAGACCCAGGCCCCACCCAAAAGTTTCTCGTATTGGTAAACCAGGGTTCGTCATACGTTACATAGAGAGCCAGAATCTCAGCGGAAAGATAATAAACACATTTCCAAGCAGATTCCTTAAATTTCCTAATTTTTTTCCTTCTCTCATCGCTTTGCAAGTCGATATTGTCATTCCCCTTTCCGAAAATCAATCGCCTGGCAAGTTTCTGCGCGCGAGTGTGATGAATAATGAAGCAGAGTGCATGAGCGTTGATTACAATGGAAAGAGTTGAATAATTGGAGGTGAATGCGGAGAGCAAAAGGTACGAACCTGGAAGAAGAATCGGTCGAGGAAGAAGCGTACGGAGGGGAAGAAGAGAGCGAAAAGGGGAAGAAAGTAGAAATCGCGATATGCAGGGTACGATTCATGGTGCCAGTCCAAGTTTTGGAAGAAAGAACTCATCGTCATCGGTGACCCTCAATGCTTCGTTGATCCAATCGCAAACTAAACACCTCCTAATTTTTTGTTTATTATCGTATCATCAAATAATTCAACGCATCATCATAAAATATATAATACTATTTCTAGTTTCCAAAACAACTCATTTTTCTGTTTTATCAAATATTTTTCTCGTTTTTCTTTTTAAAGTTCAAATTTTGTTTCATTTTTTTTATTATTATATTATGACAATAACAATATATATATATATATATATATATATATATATATTTTTTTTTAT
>Ga0123340_1002559_pt1 | contig 16517 bp, 11 predicted proteins | sample SirMexnodulemix_FD_89961 | JGI IMG/M metagenome (GOLD analysis project Ga0123340, IMG submission 89961) | Root nodule microbial communities of legume samples collected from Mexico - Siratro Mexico nodule mix | ecosystem: Host-associated > Plants > Roots > Nodule | place: Mexico: Nepantla... | reverse complement strand
ATATATATATATATATATATATATATATATATATGCACTTTAATGCGTGGTAAACCACTCTAGACTAAAACTCAACGTGAATTGTTCAGCATAAAAAATTAATGCTCATAAAAGTATACTAAATACTAAATATGTATAAATATGAGTAAAGTTGAGTATTAGAGAACTCGTGGCTCCACTTATCCTTCAATTCTTAATGAGTATTCACATGTGAGAATATGTGAAAGAATCCCCAAAATCAAGATGGCCTTTGCATGTGTTAGTGAGTGCAAATGTGCGTACGAATTTTACTCATTCCAAAACAATGCTTTCACGTGTTGATGTCATCGTCATAAATAAAGTTGATTTAAAACAAACGCTAAAATGGAGATATAAGCAAACATTCCTTTGTTAATAGAAGTCAGAAATGAACAAAATTATTTGACAAATGGCTTAATATGTTGAGAAGTTGATAAATTAGATTTATGAATTATCCGATGTTTTAAAGATAAAAAAAATTAACGAGTCCTTCATCGTTGACCCTTTGCTGAGTATTTAAAAGCCCTGTTTATATCCACATGAGCAAGTATAGCTGTAGTTCTACTCTGTTAGGCAGGAAATTTGATGTCATTTCATCTTTAATTTCACTATTAAGTGTTTTTCATAAGTCATTAGAAGCAAGCAAGCTTTGAAAAGATATTTTGGCCTTGAAAAGATATTTTGGCCATGAAAATGTCTTGCTGGTTGCGAGAGTCAAAATGTTCTGATGAAATAATGCGAAATGAGTATTATTGTTTTAATTTCTACTTTATCGATGATCTTTTCAGGGACTTGCTGATATTTAGTAGCGACAAGGAAGACTTATTAGAGTAATTATTGATTATTAAGAAAGAATTTTTAGATTTCGTCTTCTAATCAAAACTGGTCAAATGTTTACCTACCAATTTACTCTAATTCTGTAACATTAGACCGGTGCTAATTAATGGTTGACAAAGATGCCAAACCATTGCATTTATTTTTTGTATAATGAAATTTTCACTTATACTTTCTGATCCTAAAAGAATTCCTGTAAACATGGTATCATATGATGAGCCATAACCCACAATAACCAGCCATGCTGCATGATCTTCTTCTGCATGTAGTGGCATCAACTCCACAATCTTCATCGGTCAAACACCTGAAGTCACTACGAGCATCGGGGATGTGGCAAGCACTCTCAATATGTTGACCTGACTTTAAATTCAAAGCAGGACATACTTGCATAGACATTGCGCTGATTCGACTAATTCTTGGTTGCTTCTGCACAGTAAGATAAATATTCAATGAGAGTTTTCTGTGTTTGAGGACCACTCAACTTGTTGGAAGTCTTGTTTTCTTTTCCAAGAAAACAAAAATCAATAAAAATACTAGTATATTCTATTTTTTGGTGCCAGCTAAGAAGATCTAAGAATATTTTTTTTTTCAGCATCATGTGCAAATGAAATGGAAGAAACATAAAAAAATGTGTTGTTTTGGGGAAATTGTATATAAAGGCCATCAACTTGACCTATATGTAAAGTGCCATCAAGAGGTCTAAGATTGTTTGAATTAGTCCTAAACTACAACAATTACACTAATGGATCCTTTCCATCCACCTGCCATGAAGTTACTTCGGAAGAGTTCAATAATAACAATATTTTTATCCATTAGATCAGACCGACAAGGTTATATCACATGATGTCATTTGACCCAGGTGAAAACTAATTCTAAGGAATATTGGTTGTTATGAAATCCTTATAATTATTTCCTCCAATATTGTCGATCTCTATTAAGAACTTCGGTGTAGGATCAAGTCACAAGTCTAAACATGGAAAAATCATTCTTCTAACCGATGCTGAAACCAAGAGGCAGACTCATTTTTCATAGAATTCCTACTAGTTTTTTTTTTTTTTTTCTTTTTTTATGAAACTCATGCTAGATATCACTATGACATCTGACATTTCAGCTACCTCAGAACTCAACAATCATCTGTCATTACAAGAAATATACTATAAAAAGGAGAAAAAGAAAGATACAAAAAATGGAGGACCAAACCAAACCCATTTGAGAAAGATACAAAACAAGAAAACTAAACTAAACGAACTATTGAGAGTTGAGACCTGTTACGAAAGAAATCTAAAATGGAATTCCTACTAGACTAACACAAGTTTTTCTGAAAATTTATCATGATAATATTCCAATCAGACTTAAAAAGACTACAAAGATATCCCGAATTGATAAGATAAAGGCTAATGATTATCCTAAATGATAAAATCAAAAACAAAGATCCTTAATTAGTATGACCATATCAAACAAATATCCTAATTAATAAAATCATAATTGAAAATTTTCTTAATAAAAAATAATAATGCTAAGGATCTTAAATCAGGGATTCTATTATAATGTGCAGATCTTATCAATACAGGGAAAGATAAGGAAACAAATGCACTGAAATAACTTAAGATTTAAATAAAGAGATACAGTAATCCTAATGAGTGGTCCACATTAATCTCCTTCTACCCACTTTTCATAAGACTGCAATCCAAACAATCTACTCCCATTTATGCTTCTACTAATCTTCGCATGTTCAAACCTCCTTTACCAATTTTTTTGCTATTTATCATCAGGAGTTATCCAATATCTCCCCTTGTATGCAATCATTCTGTATCATGTCCCTTGTGTAACCACATATCTATCTTAACATACTCCTTCCAACTACTCCCCTTTTTCTTTCTTATCCCTTTAAAGCTCAACATTGACTACCATAAAGTATGGCTGGTCACATTAACAGTACAAAAAAAGTTACCATTGAGTTTGTTAAGTACTACGTAGTCGCAAATAAATCCCAATATTTTTCTGTGTCAACGACCCAACTTGTATCGTATGTGATGTCTTCATTAATTTTCCAAACGTTTAGTGATATTAAACCTGTGAACTTAAACTAAAACCTGTTGTATGACATCTTCCCAAACATCCTCTTGTTTCTAGTTAAAATAGTATCGTGTATATTCCATCTTACTCCTACTCAAGCGAAAGTTCTTTGATTTCAATGTTTATCACCAAAACTCAAGTTTAGAGTTAATCTCTTCCCTAGATTTTTCAATCAAAACTATAAGCATGCATTTAGAGATACTGATAGCATTTTTTAAGCTAGCCCCTATGCTCCGCTATCTTGTACAGGCTATCAACAGTACTGATCAAGGCTTTGATTGGATAAACTTCTCTATAATTACTTTTAAAAGAAGAAAGTATCAAGAAAATGAAATCCATTAGCTAAAGTTAACTTGGTAAAAACTAATTTGTAGAAGCTCTCATACTAGCTTCTCTAAAAGTTTTTTTCATTTTTACTTATTATTCTCTTCTTCTAGAAATGTTCATGGAGAATCTAAGCAGACTCCAACTAACTCTAACTGCAATTATACAGAAGAGTACAGCTCGCACGAGACTAACAAAAGGTTTGCATTAAATTCAAGAATGTCAAGATAAAAATTCAACTCTGATAGGAGAGCACAAAAAACACTTATATAACTGCATCTAAGTTTTGTCCTTCTGTCCAAAGTTCTTTTTTTCCTTTTTTTGCATTATGAAGTTTAAAAATTAGATAGTATATTTTAAAGGATAGATTCATAAATGATCAGGATGGAGGCTAAGATTTTACCAAATCACTCGTTAGTTAGAGTACCCAACAGCAGGTGGATGGAAGGATCTAATGATGTAATTGTTATAGTTTAGGGACCAATTGGGACGACTTTAAAGGTTCCTGGAGGCGTTTTGCAAACGAGGAAAACTTTAGGAGATTTATACACACTTTTTTTTATTTATCTATATAAGCAAAATCTACAAGCACTACAGTAAATTGCAAAAATACCTTCACAGAAGTCCAATTAGTTGGAACATAAGCTTTTGGAAGCTCTTCATGCCAATTGCTGAGTACTGGAAGAGGATGACCTTCAGTGGTAAATACATAATTATTCTCATGTACAAACGCATCGTCAAATAGAAGATATAAATATTTGCACCTGAATAAAACACAGCATCGCTAATCAGAAAATCTCAAATACAATAATTATTTGAGAAAAAATCCCATTTGATTTTTTTTTTGTTTCATAATTTATACAAAGAGAAAGAAAAGGAGATCTCACGTTTCAGCAAGAAAAAAACTATGCTGATGATCTTCCAACTGCATAGTTGTCACATCCTTAATGCTTGCAAACCCACCTTCAACTTTGGTGTATAAATTAAGGGAATTGACTATTGATTCACCAACTTCAATATACCATGGATCTGAAATTAATAGTTTGATTATATCACAATTGGTCAGGTAGGATTCTCTTTATGTTATAGAGATTAAATTTAAAAGATAACATATTTAATAAAATTGAATAACTGTGATATTTTTATGATGCTGTGTTGATAGAAAATTCGAAGATAATACTCATTTTTATACTGAAGTTATAGGTCAAGCAAGTACTAATGTATTACAGCATGAACAAACCTAGCTCCCAGATTATTTGACTAAAACGTAGCTATATGCTGTTAAATTTAGAGTTTGAAACCCTTTTATCATTGAAAAAAGTAATTACATGTGCACCAATCTTTTTAATAGCACACTATTTTAGAAGCAGTCGAACATAATGCCTCTCAATATCAACAAACTTAAAATAAAAAGATGGAAGAACTATCAGACCTTTAGTGGCTTGATATAAGTAGAATGTTGACTCAGCCAATTCAGGACGTAAGGGATAATATTTTTCAGTAGGATGAATCATCTGGTGGTCCAGCAAATACCTTTTACACGGATTTATGATTCAATTTGATGCATATATTATATAGTACTGTAAGAACAAAAAACTGATGACATATTGATGGCAAAATACAAAGAGACTAATGGTATAACGAAACTAGCAAAATCAGAAAATACCTCTCTGGTAGCACTCCGTATCTCTTCCACACATGGAAGAACTCACGGTGAGATGAATTAGCAGCACTAACATCCCCAATAAGAACCTGCTTTCCATAAGTCATGCAATTACAAACTCGGAAGGATATCAAACCTAAATTTTAAGTGAGTAAAATTCAGAGTCAGCTACTAGCCTGTAGGCCAGGCCAAAATGCTTGAAGGCTTGTAAGCTGCCAATAGGTTGCTCTTCCAGTCCTCATATCAGCTTCATGGTACCTGCATTAGGCCAACCAGTCCAGGTTACAACTGTCGATCACATTCTCCCATCAGAATCTTTCAAGTACTGCATAAAAGTACTGTTTTAGACAGCATAAACAAAAAGCAAAGACTTTCTTAGCAAGTGTGATACCAAGAACCGTGTCTGAAATATTTCTGCACGGCAACATAAGCAGAGTGAAACATTTTCCAAAAGTCCTCCTTCCCAAAAAGGATATGGGCTTTGAGTAGATACTCGTAGAATGAATCAACCCCTAAAATAATCCAGGGAGATAAAATCCAACAAAAGAAACATCAAGACCAGTCATTAGTATTTGAAAGTTTAGAATAACTAAAATTATCAAATATTTTCAAAAGACAATAAACATATAAATTATATGCTGCATTACCCAACGAACTGAACTATAGAGAATATCCCAGTTCTGGTTCAGGGTCAGAGTTAACCTACCAGCTCCAATTCCTGATGAATATTCAATCCATTGCCCAGTTACAACGTCCAGTGTGGTTCCAAATAATTTTAATGAGCTCTGCATACTCCATAGCTTGCGAAGAGCCCGTAAAGCTACTGATTCGTATATGGGGTCACCAGTCATTTTCGATAAAGCACCCATTTCAAGAATAAGAGAACCTGCACAAATATGGAAAATTAGAAGCAACTTAAATCATTTTACTATACCCTATTCTTAAAATACTAAGCTAGACCTCTCACCACACCCTGAAGTGCTTGTTTCTGTAGTCTCATTCTCCATTACTCCATACTGTGCACAGAATATTTTGCATTGGTGCAGAGTTATATATCATTCAAAAAGATCACAAAGAAAGTTTAAAGAAAATGCAACTGGCTACAATTTTGTAATTTTTTATGTCTAAATATTTGAAGCAACAGGGTTCAAGTACAAGATTAACATCTTATAAACTAAAGTCTTTGATGTATGTATAGGTGGGGGAATCACATACTCCATGAGCAAATCTTGCCAAACTAATTACATTCAGCAACTTTTTTATGAACATTAAATGATTCAACAGTTGGATTTAAGGTTCTTTTTGAGTACATCAAGTCTACAGTTTCTTTGCAATTTAAAAACTAATTATTACTCTATCAATAAATTTTATGTTAATGCATGATACACTTTCTAAAATAAAAGTAACTGTTGCATATAGGATTGAATATCAATCTATGTATTATGGCATTTAGTTGCATCACGTCATAGTCCCCACTTGTGATCTGGCACAGAACTGTAAAAAAGCTAACCATTTTTATTCCATTAGAATCAATGGAATCAAGAAAAAAGAGATATAACCTAATGCTTTTTTTTATAATAATATACTAGGGACAAGATCATGATCTTGTGCCGTACACCTATTACACCCAGCCTAACAACATTCCTAACATGGTTGAACTCATATAAAGCTCTTACCTCGTTGAAAATAATTACACTTAACAAGGAAAATAATTTAAAAATAAGAGTTCATAAACCAGATGGCTGAAGAGAAGAGACGACATAACAAAATGAAGCATCCCAAAAACTGTTGACTGCTGAAGGGATAACAAAATAAGCACCAAAATAATCATTGCCATGGAAACATAACTTAAAACGAATGAAGTACAATTAGAAGATATGGTTGGACTGTTGCATGGCCAAGGAGAAGAGACATTGCAAGAAAGACGTACAACACGACAGAAAACATCATTAAAAATATTCAAAGTGGGTCCCAAGCTTTTCAAATTTATCCAAACACATTTGGAAGCTTTAAACAACATGAATAACCTCCAACTAAAGTCAGAAAAGCAAAAAACTTCGAAAAGTGTGACAGCATGGGAAAAGCTTGACCTGTCTCGAACGGGCTTGAAAATGGCTCATAAAATGTTAAAGTTCAGCATCCCTACCAGAGCCAAAGTGCATTGTAAGGAGATGTCATGCAAGTATATGCATGAACACAATATGTCAATTCATGCAGAAATATAAACAGAAAGACAAAACAAGGCCAAACAGACAGGAAGGCAAACAAACACGGATGGAACAGAATAAAACAAGCAGCACCAGAACCAAATGGACAGAAACAGAGCCAAAGATGGCCACCACACACAACAGATACAAGGTCAAACAGCCTGTTCGAGTGGTGGAACCAAAGCACAATGGGTTGTGTTGTGGTAGAAGCAAATACAGAAGACAAGCGAATCTGTGAAGGGAGGAATTACTGAAATGGTGGACTGGTGCAGTTTCATGCCAGAACATTGGTAGAGGTCAGTGGAGAGGGGTGGCATGCATTGATGGGCTGACTAACCTAAAGATTAATAAACACCCCTCCCCCTCCTCAAAGTGGCTAATGTTGAATCCAAGAATGGGCTCAACTTGTTGACTTGACAATGGGAAGGACAATATCTAGTGACAGCAGCTGCAGTGGACAGCAGAAAACAAGCTGAAAAAGTGACATGGACATGAAAACATAAGTTAATTTTTTGGTCCACATCAATTAGAAATAAAACTAAACGTATATAGGTAAGTGCAAACCTTACCTCACCAAATTGGTTTTATGAGATTAAGTTAGGCTTAAATTCTAATTTCTTTAGACAGTGTCAAAGTCATTCAGAATTTATTCTAATTATATTTATTGGACTTATCTTGTCATCCGCTATCATGATCCCCCTAATCCCACACTTAAGATGTCTCGCTCTCGGCTTGAGAGTATGTATTGAAGAGCTCACATCGAATAGAGATAAAACTAAATTATAGAACATAAATAGATACAAACCTACCTTATTAGGCCGGTTTTATAAGATTGAGTTATACTTAAATACCATTTTTTTTAAAAATATTAATACTGTAATAAGAAGTTTGACTGTTGATTACAGGATTAATATTACCATACTTATCTTCAAATATTCAAAAGCTTACAAACACAATTAAAGGAAAATAACTTGTAAGCTGACTCATTGCCCTCTGAATAAATATTTACAGAATGACTGACTTTGAATGCTCTACGTATACCTTTAAGTTAATCCATGCATACGGCAATCCAGTAGGCGTATTAAATGCTGGTAGAAAGCGTTTCCCTAAATCTTCAGCCAGAACTAGCAGCTGATTGTTGTAAGTCCCTTGAAACAACTTCTTTGAAGAATCAGATGCAAGTAAATGAGCTGAGACAAGTCCTCCAAGAACTCTTATGTTGCACTGAATAATTACAATCAAGTGGTGGGAAAACATTTTTCAGTATCATTCAACATTTTTCAGTATTGAAGTATTTAGAATAAACATTTTTCAGTATCATTCAACAGAGAAATTAAAGCAATCCCCTTTTCAAAATTTGAGCAAAGTGACATCATGTCACACAAAACTCTAGAGTCAAGAATTTCAACCAAATTGAAAATTTACCTCAAAAAGATTTATGCGTGCATCAACATCAAATGTCAGATTTTCTGAAAGCCAAAGCACTGCCCTCTCAAATTCAGTGTTATTTCCCATAATCACAAGGCTAATGAAAAAAAGAACAATATATATATCAGTTTCCACTTTAACAAGATAGACAAAATGAAATCATCATAAACAGGAGAAATTGAATAAAAACAGAATTACATAAACTAACACCTCTCATATACCTAGACAGTGATTCAATAAGTGTAAGGGCAGAGCCACTATAGTCTTGAGGCAAGTGTTCAAGCTGCAGTAGTAAACAGTTATTTCCACAGTTTTCTGACTGATTTTATTCTTCCGTTCTTAAATAGAGATATCATTACCTTCAAATTTCCCAGCTCACTTAGGGAGTTGGTGAAAGTTTTAGAGAGAGGTTTAAGCTCATCATGCTGCAAAAATATGACAATCTTAACATTGCACACTATTGTGCGTCAATAAAAGAAATAATGGCATATAGCAAAACATTAACTGACCGGAAAGGCATAAGTCATGTAGTTGTCATATGCGTGGTAAAACCTACAAACAAAAAGTGCCATAAATCAACGACATTATTCAGCTTAATTCAAATATTACTTATGGCAATTCCTACCACTTTCATTGCCTCTACTGTAAAACTCATTATCAGTATAATTTAAGGATCGAAGTTGCAGAACACATAAAACAATCAACAAGTTCAATACACTTTCGATTTAGCTAGGAAAACTTAAGGCTCTTTTTTATAATCTGTTTTCCCCATACCTAACTCGAAATTTAGGCGCATGAGCTTAACATTGCCGAGAAAGAGGTGAATAGGTAAAATTGAAATGTGAAAAAGACCACGGAATCGTAAGGTGATATTTACATACATATTGCGAACTTTCTCTTTCATGCGTCTTTTCTTGGCAGCCCAAGGGGATTGTGATTGGGATATGGAAAAGTCGGAGAGTACGAGGAAGAGAAGAAGAAGGCATGTTGTGTAATGACGAGGAGGAAACATGGGATTTTGAGGACTTTGGTTTGAAACAAAAGGGAAAGAAGACTCGTGGATTATGGTATGCTGTCGCAATGAACCAGAGAGGACCCGGTAAGATCTGATCAATGCTTTTTTTTTTTTTTTTATTTCGGTTCCCTTGTTGCATTTCTGTCCAAATACAGTAGACACATATCTGTATATTTTAAAAAGAATTACATTGATAAAAAAAATCTTCAAATAAAAAATAAATACTAATATTTTCTTTTATCAATATTATTACATAAAAGAAATACACATTTTTTATAACTATTTGTGTTATATTTTAATTAAAATTTTCATCTTTCAATAAATAGAATAATTCTTATGTAATGCAATTCTATTTAAAAGAAACTGACTTTTTTTCACTTAAAAAAGTAATTTTCCTATATACTCTGCTAAATCATTATATATATATATATATATATATATATTTATACTCAGACGCGGAATCTTCCGCTGGTATTTATTAATGTATTTAACTTTTAAAAATGTTATTTTAAAAATTAAAAATATCGTTATTATTTGTATTTAATAATAATTGCAATAATAATTTATCACTCAGTTGATCACGCCAATGTTACACGTCACCATTGATCTGAACAAAATCTTGGGCAGTCTAGATGCGCACGTGTGTCCATATCAACCATTTGATATATGTAAAGTTATATAATTCTGAAATCCCAAAAAGAAAAAATTCAGTTTTAGAGAAGACATGTTCCGATAAAATTATTTTTTGAGGGGAAATCCTATATATAGAGGACAAAAGCTGCTTTCAAATATTGTTAATGTTTCATAAATTATTAAAGTAATTTTATCATTACAACTGAAGTTTCGAAAGCTTTAATTAAAAATTATAACATTTCTTAAGTAAAATTCCCTTGTTATTTTATCCTTGACAATTATTTATTTCAATAAATATTTAAAAAATAAATAATTTTATATCCTTTTTTTGAAATTTATTGTAAAAATGTATTTTTTTAGACGATACATAAGAAAAAAATTATTTCAAATTACTTTTCCTCTAACACATCTAAATATAATCCTAAAGCTCTCTCACTAAAATTTGTATGTATTTTTATTAAAACTCTTCATTCATCTGTACAATTTTTTCCTTTTTGATTCTAACCTTCTGGATTTTCTTTTTATATTAGTTTGAAAATTTGTACTGCTTTTGAAATTTAAATGAAATTTTTATATCTAGTATGCGTTATTAGATTAAAAGAAAATACTTTCCTTCAAATTAGAGAAATGTAATACTATGGGTTAAAGCAATGTAATATAATGAAATACAAATTAATTTTTTAAACTACCTAAATCTTATGGACTCGATCTATTTTATTAAAACTTCAAAATTAATGGTGAGATTGATAATTGTTTTGTTGAAAGTTATCTGAAAGTTATCCAAAGTGATGTTTTATAAAATTTAACGCCTAATGTCAACTGTATAACTTTTTTTTTTATGAATACTTACACATTTAATAACTTTTGTATACCCTATAAGTTGTTAGTTGTTGATTTATTTGATCTTGTTTATGAGATAAGTTTTAGCTCATTTTACCACTCTTGGCTCTGCTTATCATATACTATATTAGAATTTTCAACTGCCATTCATCAGGATAAAACCATCTTTTATTATACTTTATTTTATTTATTCTAGTCAGGTGAGTTTACCATAAAAAATTGTCAATCTTTCATGTGAAGGAATTGATAATTCATCGTATTTAAACTCAAAATCCATAGGCTTTTGATCACAAACACATTTACTAATACTAAAAAGTACAAAAACTTGACATATTCACTGAAAAAATAAATAAAATCTATAAGATCCAACCTGCTAAAAACTCAACCCAGGAGAAATTATTTACATGCACTGTAATGTAACCATATAATTAAGATTCATCTACTTTTCAACAGCTAACTACGGCTTAAAGTTTTATTTCTAAAAATCAGATAATATACTTACTTTATAATTAAGTTATAGTATAAAAAAACCAGAAGAATTGTAGATGTGATTGGAGATGAGGTAGAACGTAGATTATTTTAATATTATATATAATATCAATATTAATAACACAAATTAACTGGTTGGAATAGGACCATCATAGAGCAGCACCAATACCTGTTAATTAAGATGACGAACTGGTTTCTTAAAAAAAGAACCACATTGAACGAGGTTTGTGTGCCACTTGAGTTTCTTCTCCTTAAAAAGAGGTTCCTTGTACAATAAACTCTTTCTTCATCATCAATGATTATTTCTTGAAGTGTTGAGTTCTATTAGAGTAAATGTGCGTTTCTTCTCAGTAAATCGATGTATTGATTTATTATGAGAGATGTGACACTACCGATACATTATTTTTAATGTACTAAGAAACTCAAATAGGTTTCTCCCATTGGAGACGCCCTATACGCAACTCATTAAGTAAGCCCTGCAGGTTTAATGTCCATTAAGAGAGAGATTCAAACAATGTTCCATTTTCCAGCAAGATCCCTTCCCCAAGATTAAAAATGGAAAAGCTTTAGAAAATCTAATCCCTGCAAGTACATCATACACTAGCACACAACGTCGGGTATTCTTTCATGTAATATTAAAATTGTTCCTCTGCCTAACAGCCTAAGTCTAAACAACTAGTATTCTATATAGTTACAAGATTGGAGTGCCCATATTGAATTCTTTTACTTTGAGAATCAAAAGTTGGAAGATATTTGTTTGCCCAACTCAAAGTTCAATCTGACTCTTTAGAATAATTCAATAAAGGACAGGACTTATCGTTACCTTTCTTTTCTTGCAGGTTACCCCTTTTACTGGAGCATTTGCGGCAAAGCTTTCCATGCGTAAACATAAGGCAATTTAGGTCAAACTTAAGTTCATTTGGTATCCTTTGGTTTAGATGAAGATACGACTTATTTCTGTCTGCAACAGATGGTACCCAACCCATGGTTTTTGCAATCTCAAATATCTGCATAAATATTCAACTAAATCAAGTGTTATAAATGAGTATACAGTAAAAGATGAAATCATGCTTACGTGAGTGTCCACAGGAAAATCATCTTGCTGAAGATTGAACATCAACACACAAGCCACCTACAATCAACCCAGCAATTTAGAGAAACACCAACACAAAGGAGGAAAAGGCAAATAAATTTGTATTTAATTGAGTTTACAGATTTCCACATGATGTTGTTTACTTACTGGGCGAGGATGTAATCAAATACAATCATCATTGATGTGTTATTAACACAAGACATACTTAATCTACCGTAAGAGGGAATTCAATGCAAACCTACGAGCTATTGCCCTGACCATGAGTAGCAAGCAATCACATAACGTCTCAAAGCACTTGAATTCAGTGCGTTGAGTGGCCTGTAGGACCAATTGCCTTCTCTAGTTCTCTATATACTGAAACTGCTTTGTATTACCCCTCTACATTGTCCGTGTTAGCTCTGCTCTAGATTTCATATACCACCTATTGTTGCTAAAACATGATCACATGCATGCACGTGAAAAATAATTTTACTGCGACATTGCCATATTTGAGCTCCAATAGACCGAGGTTCTTAACTAAATCAACAAGTAGAAAATTAAAATCATTGGTAAAGCAAACCAGTACAATGGATGTTTATAACTTTTTCACGGTTGCCACTTCTTTTGCAGATAAAATGTTTAGTATAGATATGTTGAGATCAATTGAAAATTTAGGATAAAAGTTGTCTTGAATGAGAAAGGAAACAACATCATGTGCCAGAATTCGCATCTAATACAACATAAAGTCACATTTTCTAGGGATGTGATCAAAAGCAATTCTTATTCCCAAGTCCTAACAAATGATAATGACAAAAGTTACAGATGACTAAAACGGCATGTGATAAACAACGCAAAACACCCAACATAAGTACCATGAGGCCAAATAGTTTAAACAGAGCTACAAAATTGTTGAGATTTTTAATGGTTGAATATCAGGTGAATAATTGAAAAACGAAGAGGCAAGTGGAACTGTTAAAGAAAAAGAAGAATACTGTTTTGGGACCAATTCCTTTGAAAAGGGACAACTCAGCCTTAACTTCATCGACGGACAAATCTCGCAAATACTCCATACACAATTGACCTCTTCTCTCGCGCAAACAACGCAGCACGTTCTTGATGCAGGAAGCCTTGGTCGGAGCTAGACCTCCGCATCGAATGGCATTCTCCAGGTCCTTGGACTCAGCACTGAAAACCTTCAACACAGAAAACGGCACCGTTTAAAACCCAACAGAAAAAAACGAGACTGAAGGGAGGGATTATAAACGACTACGTTTGATACGCACATGTTCCCATGTGGGGAAAGACGATTTAAGAGAGGCGAAGGCCTTTTGGGAATTAGCCTCAGTGGTGTTCTGCGAGAGGACGGTTCGGACCAAACCGTCGAGAACCGGCTCGGGTGACTCCGGTTGGACCGCGTCATTGAGTGGTTGGAGTTTGCGGTACTTGGCGAGTTCCGGGGGAATGCCGTGTAGGGCTAAGAGAGTGTCTCGTACGGCTTCGCATTCTTGCGGGGTGGGTCGAGCGTGGGATGGGAATGGATCTTTCACATTGCCGGTTCGGGCTGGGCCGCCACGAACCGGTTTCGGCTTTCGCTCTTCTGCGAGCTGCCCCAGCTGCTTCCTCTTCCGCTTCTTTTCCATTCTCTTCTTTCTTCCCCTCCGTCTCTCGGTGATGTTTTTTTTTTTTACCTTTTTCACCGCTCCCTTGCTATTCTTTTGATTTAACCGTTTTTTGTGGCTTTTTACTGCAAATGTAAATGACAAAGTATATGTTTTATGTTTTTTCTTACTATTATGGTAAAAGAATTTAGTAAATTATTAAAAAACATAATTAATTCTTTTTAGAATGTAGTGACATGAAAAAAAAAGTTCATATAAAGATTATTTCAGATGATTCCATTAATTTAGTTATAATTAATAAACAAAACTATGGGAGAAAATCAATAATTATTTTTTAAGTATGAGAGACTCACCAAATCTCACAAAAAGGGTTGTTGAAGCTTGATAGACACTAAACAAATCTAACAAGCTAAAAGTCTTATAAAAACATCATAAAATCTAGTTATATATCATGATGTACTCTAATAATTATTTTCTTATACAATATTTTTCACTTTTTTGACATGTATAAGAATTTTATGTAACTAATTCACTGTCACTTAAATGCTAAGAGACATGAGTGTCCACACTAACAAAAGATTCAAAAATAAGCAATATATTTATATTATTATTATCTAATAAAAAAGTTGTTATTCATGATACTTTTAAAAATAAAAGCACTTTAACTATATGATTGTGTTTGAATTACATGTAATCACTAGGAATGATAAAAAAAAAAATCAAATCTTTAACAAATCATATACCTAAAATTAAGCTAAAAATAACATCACATTGATTGTGACTTGCTTTCCATATTTATGACCAAATAATTCTTGTCTTATTTTGATGAATGTTATGAAATCTTTATTTCTATATTTAATAAAACTAAGAATTTGTTTGGTTGAGGGAGTGGATTTGAGAGAGTGGATTTAAGAAGATTTGAGAGAAAAGTTTGATTGTTTGGATGGAGGGATAAATGGTAAGAAAATAAAAGAAAGTTTATAAAAAATTGTGAATAATGTGATAGGTATAGTTGATAAAATAATTTTTTAATAAATAAATTTATAATTAAAATTAATTTACATTAAATATAATTAAATTTTTTAGACATAATTAATTGTTGAACATTAGACGGTCCAAAGTCTCTTCAGAGGATTAAATCATTTGATAAAATTTTGATGATAACAAAACTCAGTATATATTTATATTTATATTAACATTATTATTATTAATTATTATTATTATTATTATTATTATTATTAAAGCAGCAGACACATAGTCCATAAAGAGATAAGTTTTCTTATTATTTACTTTATTTCCTTTCATGTGTTATTGAGTTGATTTAAATTGATTTTATATCATATTGTTCAAATTTGTTCATGAAAAATATTCAAATTATTTTGAAGTATTTAAATGTGATTAATTGATTTTATATTGTGTTGTTCAAATTTATTCATAATAGAAAATGAAGCATTTAATTGTGATTAATTGATTTTATATCATATTGAAATATGTTTTTAATGGAAATTATTTAAATTATTATGGACTATTTAGATGTGAGATTAATTGATTTTATATCATAATGTGCATTAATGTTCAAATCTATTCATACTAGAAATTATTCAATTTTTCTATGTTATATTAAATTATTTCATATACAGACTTAATCAAGTCTAATGCAGTATAGAATAGAGAAATATTTACATTTTGAGCTCCATACATTAGAAAGTCAAGATTGATCTGTTCAAGTATCCAAACGGCTAGTTTTTAGAAAGCTAGAGAAGCAAGTTCAAGTTGAAGAAGATAAAACAAGAAGCGAAGAGAGAGAAACATCATATAATACATTTAAGAAAATATATTGAGTATTTATTGTCAATCTGCTATTGAAAGCATCTAGAGTTTTGGGTTGTGTGAAATTATTGTGCAATTCTTCACCATTGTGAAGTAAACCCTTCTGAGCTTTCATTGTTCTCTCTCTTTAGAATGTTTATTTTTCAATCTTGAGTGGTCTTGATCTCAGAGGGGGAGATAGTGGAACCTCTTGAACAGTTTGTTCATGGGAGAACTGGAAGTAGCCCAAGAGATTAGGGTGAACCAGTATATAAAACTGCTTTATCTGTGCTTATATATTTTTGTCTTGTTTAGTGGTTTCTGTTTATAGCGAACTGAGTTCAGACTCCATTGGACCTCCCTTCTGGAGCTAGCTATTCCTACATTAATAAATTATTATTTTAATTAATAAAATTATAAAAAATATCAATTATTTTAAAATTAAAATTAAAATAAAAATTTAAGTTATTATTATTAATAATATCATTAT
>Ga0123340_1002558_pt1 | contig 16520 bp, 8 predicted proteins | sample SirMexnodulemix_FD_89961 | JGI IMG/M metagenome (GOLD analysis project Ga0123340, IMG submission 89961) | Root nodule microbial communities of legume samples collected from Mexico - Siratro Mexico nodule mix | ecosystem: Host-associated > Plants > Roots > Nodule | place: Mexico: Nepantla... | reverse complement strand
TTTTTTTTTTTTTTAACAAACGGATAAGTAAAATATTTGTATATACTACCCATAAATATTTATTATAAATTTTATCTACAGACATTTGCGGTAGATATTATTTAGTATTTTTTATCACAATCAAGAACATTTGTGAGTATATATATAAAATGAGATGAGAATAAAAGAATATTTTAGTGAAAAAGTCATTCTTAGTCATAATCTAATAATAACATAGGCTAAAAAGAAAGAAGTGTGGGAAATATTCAATTTGACCAATACATTGACTTGGTCAACAACCAAACTAATGAATCTCTCATGCCACTTAAATTTATAAATTGTACTTCTGCTAATAAATCTAAGAATTCCGGATTTGTCTAGATTAAGATTATCGTAGTTGTACAGAAAACATGTACTAATGTTACGGTTATTTATCGTGTGTTTAATAACAACAACACATGCATGCCGAATTTTCCCTACGAAATTACCAACCCAATTAACACAACAACCAGATGTTCTGCACATCTTAATTAGCATATAAAAGCAAGAAATTGAAGAAAGAGTTCATATATATAATGAACAAACGCATGTAATCATATAGTTTAAGTTCTACACATTTTTTCATCGAATAAATTCACAATGGCCTCATTCAAGTCCTCCAATCAGTACTTAGTTAATAGGGTCCTTGTCTATTAATCGAAATTAAAAGACTCTATTAATTATTGGCAAATTAATTAAGCACCTTCCCAAATGAAGGTAAGCATCATTCTCATTCCAATTCATGGTGGCATGAAAGTGAAATATCACTATACCATATATTATAAAATCTAGGAAAAAGATGCATACTGCACAGCTACAATTCATGTTGAAGTTGAACTCTGTAATAATAAACCCAAATAAGAAGTTTTTGTAAGCACGGCACCTAATAATAGGGACTTAATCTCTCACATTCAATTATTTATTTCTATAATCTTATTTTTGGCGTCATCACTTTAAGTTAGCAATCCTTCTAATCCAACACCAACAACTAGAGCCATATATATATGATTGATTGCCTTTTTCATTGTATTTTTCAGCTCACACAAGATAACTCAAGAAAAAAAAAAAAAAAAGCGAGACCAAGCAATTAGTGACGTAAAATATATATTAGTTTTATCATTTAGTGGAATTTGTCGTTATCATTGTGATCATTTTCAGGGTTATTATAATGTAATTATTTTAATAGAGTTTAGTAGGAGGTCGTGTTTGGGGCCCTATGAGCAAGCTAATCCGTTGATAATGAAAACGGGAGGGAACAAAGATAGGGAAAGAGACCAAATGGAAGAGGATAAAGCAATAATTTTGAATAATATAATAAAGATTCCATTATGAAGTTTGGTCATCCATAACATAAAGACCAGATAGTATTAAATTTATATGATGCCATATTAAAGATAATTAGCCCTGTGGTTGAAGCCAGTACGAAACAAAAAAGCATAAAATATATATTGGTAGATTATGAAGACAAATGGCATATACATAGAAAAGATGAATAGCTCCAATGAACATGACAAAAAGCAACGCACCCACTATTATTTTTCTTTGAACAACGACTCTGCACCAGCTACAATCACTTCAAAAGTGACTTATTTTATGAACGGATTGCACTCCTTTTAGCTATTTCTAAACAGGAAATTAAGTTAGAACTTCCACCAATTGTGACTCAATAAGATGGTGACCTTCTTGTAATCATGTATGAATAATAATAATAATAATAATAATAATAATCTTGAGGCTCTCTTTCTTTAAATCTATGTTTGTGTATGTAAAGTGCTTTAGCCCAATAAATGGTATCTTTCACATTGAATAGTGGAAGAGATGGAGAAAGCATGGTATTAATTATGAGATGCTAAATGTGATCAAAGCAAGACAAAATGTCAAAAAAAGCAACAATTGACAAAACCCATCAATTTATCTTTATGTCTGTTTGATTAGTAGAGGGGAATTTAATTAGGTGGGAAAAGTATCTTTCTGAAAGGATGAAACAGTGGGGGTGTAGGATTTTGATCCATGATCACTTAAAAATTGCAAAAAAACTTGGTATAAACACTGTCAACGTTAACTTTTTCACTGGAATAGTAGAACATAGTTCTTGTCTGCTCATGCATGTGAAACAATGGTAGGGTCATGCTTTGGTCTTTTACACCACCTTATTAGATGGATTCATGTTAGAGTAGTTTATATAGTTTATACCATCTTAGAGGTAAATCATGACTCGTGTTACCACGTCATTAGTATCTTGATAGAAAGAAATTATGATTCTTTTGGGGTGATTCATGATAACGACACATGCATGGGGTAAATTGGTTATTGTCATTTTCTTTGTTAGGGTTTTGAATTGAGTTTACTTAGTTAGGGTATATAGAATTGGTGGTTTAACTACTTGACTAAGATGATCCAACATCTACAAATGGCATTGAATTGAGTTATATTTTGTATTGTGTGGTTTATGAATCGTTATCAAATCGTGTTCTCAAAATGAACTCTCTCGATGGTTACTAAATTAAAACCCTCCCAAAGTATAATAAAAAGGAAAATTTGTATCCAAAAGGAAAATTGGTGAACAAATCAAAAGGGCAACAAGTCCCTAAAAGTTAAAAGGTGGGGTAGGTTACCCTCAATTACGGGGAATGGAAAGTAATGCCCACCAGATCATTTTCTCAATCTTCTGCTTTCACTTCTTGTTTCTTATCTGTTAGGCTTTCAATACTACTGCTCAAAATTATATTAAATAATGGAAATGATATGCTCTTTTATAATTATAATAAGAAAATGGTGTGCTCTTTTCAAAGAACGGCATAAATACATAATTTTAGTGAAATGGACGAAATAACAATTTTAGTGTAATAAATATGTATCTACACTGCAATTAATTAAAAATAATGATAATTTATATAATTTTTAGGACAAATATGACGTAAGAAAATAACAATGGGTTATAATTAAGTGCAATGAAAAATGTAATGTGTTTTTTAGTAATTTCTTATCGCAATAGCACAGTTTAAGATAACTTTCCTTATAGTTTCTTCTAACCATAAAAAATTTGATGTAAACTAATTTGGTGTGTGTGTATATAGAAATACTATCAATAATGTTTAGATTTATTTAAGTTTGATTAGTTATCTATAAAAAAAAAACTATTTTAGTTCTTAATATTTTAAAAATAAGTAAAAAAAAATATTACCATAATTTAAAATTGACAAGATTAATAATGTAAATATATTAGCATTTAAAAATTATCACAATTTTTAAAAAATATTTTTCCTGTAAAATTCTTTTTAACTATCAATATGATTAAAATTATTTCACTTTTATATTAAATACACACGTAATTATTCATTAATCTGAAGAGAATGTTGCTAAAATAAAACCATTAACTTTAAAATTAGACCTGATTAGTTGTTATTCACTTATTTTTCAGTGCACCACACTTATTTGCCAATACTCGAATCGCTTGGGTTAAAGGAGATTCAAAAGCACTCTTACAGCCCCCAGAACAACGGCTACTTCTCTAATAACTATAGAGAACACCTACTATTCACATTCATATTTATATTCTAACAAGATAAAGTCTAGTAAAATACAAAATCATGCTTTTAAATTGCAAAAAAAAAAAAAAACGAAAACCTTGCAATTTATGCATAAATACAATTGCAGAATCCAGAAGCCATGATTTAAATTAAAAAAAAATAAAAGTTTACAAATTTTATGATGACCTAATTAATTATACTTTTAGTTGTTAAGTTTATTTATGTGGGTCTATATCTTATTTAAAATGACAGGATAGTCTCGTTTTCAAGTTACAATATTTATTTGAGTCTTTTCTATTAATATTATTTAATTGAGTAACGAAATCAATAACAGATGCCATGTAGACAAATGAATATTAAAAATAATCTATAATAACAATAAAGTGTAACTTGTGAATGGAAATGAAATCCTTTATGTCACGTTAGATCAATAACCATGTATTGATAATACAAATAACTGTCAACATCAATTAGAAGATGACATAATTTTATTACTTTTAATTTCATAATCAATATAAGTCCGATAGCACCAAGCTATGATCGTGAATGCCATCCATTGTCACTGGCGAGGTTGATGCTAAGAAATTAAAAAAGCTGAATAACAAAATTCAATCTGTGGTCGGATATTTAAATTTAAAATAAGAGTGTAGCCCAGCACCTTCATAGTTTGTTGAAGCAGGGATGAAACTTTCATAAATATAAAAGAGATTTACAAAACATGCTTGAATAAAAAGAAGTAAACTAGAATGGAAGAATGTGAGCCAATTTAGCACCCTGAATTTTGATTTTAAAAATAAAAAATTCACACTTGATTCATGTTTGACCCTAAAAAGCTTAAACTCAGACACTTGGCTTTTTCTTTCTTGGTTTCTTACCCAAATAGAAAGGTAGAGTGGACACCACAATGTCTGTCCTCCAGAGAGCAAAGTATCCCACAAAGATTTTCCACCCTTTTTACACCACTTGTCCTTTTCACTCCACTCCCTAACCTTCTTTGTCTAATCCTCAAAAGTAAAGCTGCTATACTACTACTACTACTATCTGCCCTTTTCTTTCCTTTTCTTTTCTTTTCGTTTTTAGTTTTTTCCCTTCCTCCTGCTTTATATCGGTTTTTCCCTGCAACAAATCAAACCATTCGCATCAGATACAACCAGGATTTTGCAATTTCAAATGATCAAGTTCTTTACTCTTCAAGATTTAGACAGGGTGAAAACAATCATATTGCTTGGGATTTCAATTTCGTAGAATCCCATTGGCCATCGGGGTTGGCAAACATAATCATTCGAGAGTTTGAAAGGAAAAAAAGGAATACGTTTGGATTTTGGAGCATCTATTGAACATTCTCCCTTTATAGGGGACATGCGAGCAGTGACCGAATAGTGAATACCTTTTGTTCAGTTATTTTCCTTTTTTAAAAGAAAATATGTTCAAGTGCTCATGCCTGCTAATGTTGTCTCCATTTCATTGCTCCCTTAATAGTCATACTTCCCCGAATCTAGCAAACCAACCAATTTCTCTCTGACTGCCCAAATCTTCTTTATTTGGTCAAAATTATGTAATAAAGTTAATTTCCCATATGAGTCCCAGAAACATACTTATGAAAAGAGCCCCTGCTCCATTAAAGTATGAAAATTGGTTTCTATGAAATCTCACAGAAAATTAAGTGGTTTGAATAATACAGTGGTTGGTAATTTACAAAAATGTGTTTCCATGGCATAGAAAACTACCATCTTTTGTTGGCAAAGATATATAATATAGGGATAGAAGGAGGAAACAAGAAACGACAAACAACAGGAAAAAAGGGAACCTACTTAATTAGGGTATGACCTACAACTAGTGAATATCAGAACTTCAATCAAATGACCTCAATGCCCTCTCTGCAAGCAGTTAATTAGTTAAGAATCTCCCTACTTAATTTGATTCACCATGAAGCGGAAGGTTAATAGTCAACCACCCCACCCAACCGCCCTTTGGCATGATGACATGAGAAGCACCTTTTCAGGACTACGGAAATACTTTTAAGGGTGTCCCTCCATCATCTCATTCTTTATGATCAAAATACCCTATTAACATCTTCCAAGTTCCCATCCTGCTTTTCCCCTTTTGAAACAAATTCACCACAATGCCCTTTCCCAATACTAACAACAACTGTCGGTGGCCCGACATCACCTGTGTTCTTTCATCTTCCTTCTATACGACATATTTCCTGTTATAAGATTTCATAATATATACTGAGCTAATAAGGACACAACGCCGATACAGAAGCTGACAAATTCAGCACCTGTTCTTGATAATGTTAGTCAATGAAATTCAATTGGGGTTGTTAGGATGAACCCGTGTCATATATACTTCACTACAAGACATCCACAAGTAGGTCATCATCCTCCCCCACCAATTAATTAACTTTACAAATACTATGTTCAACACTTCACCCACCACCAGGGGAGGGTTCATTCGGTAAACAAGCTTTCAAGTACCTAACAAAATGACTGAACAGGAAAAACAACTCAACAACGCTATTCTGTCATACCATCGACATAAATGCTTGTGTGATTTGATTAAATGGAGCCATTAAAAAATGGGATTAGTCGGACAATGCAATGTCGGGTATGTTTGAAAGGATGTCTATAAATTATTGAGGTAAACATTTGGTAATTACCTTTTTCTTTAGGTTGATTGTTTCAAGTGTTGGCCATGGCCTAAGTCGGTTTTGGGGTAGCTTGCTTGAAAGCAACAGTGGGAGCTATTCTGCAGCTCCTCCTCTGATGCTCCTGGACAAGTTCTCCGGCAAACCAGTCAAGTTTCTCGAAGTTACTCTGCTCCCCAATTCTCTTTCCTCCAAACAGCACTGACTCTACATTCTCCTGCTTCAACATCTCCTCTGCTATTCCAACCAGCATCTTTACGTTGCCGGGACTTGAATCTGTATCCACATTGGGTCCACAACGCCCCATGCTCGACCCATTTGCCTGTCACATAACAATCCCTCAGAACATCCATCGTGTAAAACTCAAATATACCCTGCTAAGTATCACATTCATTCATCTCTACATCATGCACGCTGTCAGTAAGATTTCAATGCCCCCGCCACCATCACACACTCAAATGACCATAAAGACCAAATTAAATGACATAAAACACACATAAATTCAAATTAAAATAAAAGCTTTTGGTAATCACAGTCCCAACCAATATGGAATAGGCTTTTATTAATAGTTATAACTAAAATTAAAGAGGTTTTCTAATTCACACGACACGGCTCTATTTAAGGAAGAGTCTGAATTGGGCATTCCTTCAATGAATCCAACTGACAATACCAACTTGTTTGTGAATGTGTATGTGTATCCATTTCATGACCAAATCCAAGTTGCTAAAGAATGGGAAGGTTTCCTTAACATGGAAACACAGATAAAAATGCACAAAAAGCACAACATTAATTAACACCCATCCATCAATAGATATCCCATAACAAGTCCAAATCCAGCTATGCTATCCCATGCATACTCATCAACTTGCTACATCCAGACAACACACAACAGATCCCCTACGGAAACCCCACACCCCCTACCCTCCGGCTGGTGTGAAATTGACTCCATTTAATACCCCCTTGACGTTTACGGACTTCACAAACTCAACCAGTACCGGAAAAGAGAAAATAAAATTGACACCCATTAACAGTTTCAATTTCCATTTCTTCAAATTATTCAAAGCCTAATTGTGACATTCTGACAATTCACAATTTGACTAAGCACAAAATTTAATAACTGACCCCACCAAAAAAAATTAAAAATTTTAAAAAATACCTGAATGCGGACGTAATTGGTGCTGCGGCTATGACCAAAGGCCATGGCGACGGCCTGGTCGACCAGGTCCGATGAGCCATCGCCGGAAATGCGGGCCATGGGCCGGGCCCAGTCCTTGGCCTTCCAGCGTTTGACGCGGTCAAAGTCGTAACTCACCTCCAAGAGTTGACCCGTTCCGAGGGACAGAACCAGAAGGTCCTCCACGCCTCGCACGAACGGAAACTCTTGCTTGTTGTGCAGCACGTGCGTGATTGCGGCGCCGGTTGGGTTACTCATCGCCAACCCTCCGTCCACCGCCACGCACTTTGTCTGACCGTCCACGGAACGCATCTGAACCGGTTCAAACAAACCCGGTTCGGCCGAAGTCGCTCGACACACCTCCCACAACCGGAAATCGAAGCTATCCGTTTCCAACGCGTCCGCACGCGAGAACAAAAACGGCGCCGTACTCGATAAGTCGTAGCACGGAATCAGTACCGGTTTTATCGTGTCCTTCAGCGTCAAACTCCCACCCTTCTCCGCCGTGAACGCTTCTTTCACAGCCTTCTCCAAACCGGCCGTCGCCGCCGCCACCGAACCGGACCCGCCGGAAAGCAGCCTCTTCATGAACCCCCCGCCGCCGCTGCCCGTGCGGTAGAACTTGCTTCCTTTCTCCGCGAGAAACCGCCAGGTGTCTTCCGCGGCGAAAATCGGCCGCCGGTGGTCCTTCGTTGCGAAGAGCATCGCCGTGAAGATGCCACCTACGCCGGCCCCGGCAGCAACGTCGAAGTAGTCAGCGATGGTGGCGTTCTGGTCGCCGGATTTCTTCTTGAGCGCTGATTCCAGGTAGGCGAGGGCTTTCCCGGCGAGAATCCCGCGCATGCCGCCGCCGTCGATGGCGAGAATGCATATCTTGCCGCGCTGGTTCTTGACGGAGGAGACGCCGTCCACAGCGGTGACGTTAAGCGGGGTCTCAGACTCCGGCTTGGGAGGTATTTGTTTGGGGAACCAGAGCTTGGGATCGTCGTAGCCGAAGAGGAACTTGCTCTCGAGAATGGAGAAGATTTCGTAGCTTAGCTTATCCGTCTCAATGCTCGGTTCTAGCATTTCAAGTTCATTAGCGCAGTCCATTTTTCCCTCTTCGTTTTCCTTCAAAATTTCACAGCAATTTTTTTACGAAACAACGCAAAGCTTTTTCTTTTGTTTTCTCTTTCAACCCAACAGAAGGAGGTTCGCCGGCATGGTGTTTAAAACATCTTGCGCGTCTATTGCATGCAATTTAATGTGCGCGTCGAAAAAAATTGACCTGCGAAGGCTGTAAAAAAGAAATAGAGGAAAAAAATGAAATTTATTTTATAAGAGGGGGTTTTGGGCGTTGAAGATTGGAATTAGAATTAGAACATTCCAAAACACATACCTCATTTGACAAGAATGCTCAACCAACCAAGATGGCAATCCGAAAACAACATTCTGATTTCGCAATCGGTCTTCTGGTGTTCGTTCTCGAATGACCCGAAACGCAAATTATATTATTTGTCTGAGAAGTAAAAACTGCAACACTGGCTATGAGTGAAAAACCGAAACCGAAACTGAAAGTGGAAGTGAGAGTAATGATTCGGTGGTACAAAAAGTAAGGGTTTGGAGGGGGTTGTTCTTTCTTAGTTTATGAGGAGCAGGTGCAGTAGGGTGTGCGTATCTCTGGGTTTCTTTTGCCGAAAGTAGCTAAGCTAGCTCCAATATGTAAACACGAAATAGAAGCAACAAACCATCCAACCAACAAGCACCGAACAAAAACCACAAAATGCCAAATCACCACAGCTGCACCACCATATCTATATCTATATCTGTATACTCCCCCCACATATATATACCCCTTCCTTCTTTTACTTTTTTATTCTTTTACCACTATACCTATTCACTGTTCGCCAGCCTTCCGCAGTTTAGCCTTTCTGATCGTGCAAAAAAACAAATGCAAATAATAAGGAACGAGAAAGAGAGAGAGAGGTGTTTGTGGCCTCCTCAATTCAACTACAGAGAATTAGAGAAGTGGGACAGGTGGTGGGTCCCACGAAGGAATTGTGTTGGAGCAATTGAGCGTCGTCACCAATGAGCCACCGACACTTGTACACCGTCAATCTTGGTGCTCGCCATCCATGGCTCAGATTGCACCACCACTATTGCTCCGTGATCAACGTTACAATTCCACCCAATTTCTAACGTCTACACTTCACCTTCATTCTGCACTTTCTTATTAATTAAAAACTTAATCATGCATTATCTACACACAATGTACTCAACTAAATTTTAATTAAATTTTGCGTTAAACTACTGAGGGATAGGGTTAACTGTCCTGGGGGCCTTGCCCTTGCGAAGGGATTGTGGGGACCACTTGGGTTTGTTTTGGGCATACAGGAGAGGAGAGGAAGGACAATGGACCAAAGACAGCAGGGACAGGGGGACAGTTTCTGGTCATCAGGTGCAAAAATTGCACTACTACCAACAAATAAATCAAAAACATTTTATTTTCTTATTCTCAATTATCTTATGCCATCTCTTTAATCTTATCTTACACATATTCCCTTATTTACCTCCAATTTCATATCCATTCATTACTAAACTCAATTAAACTATTCTTATATCTACTGTAATTATTTTATGTTTTTCAAAAATTTTAATAAACTTCAAATAATAATAAAAGAGTATGTATGTGAGTGTATTCTTAGCGTGTACTTTGATTAATATATTTCCCATATATTGCAAACGTGACTACAAGAATTTATTCTATTTTAGTTAAATAAAGTTTCTTTTAGTTAGATATATTTTCAACGTTAATCAAACACAACTTTAATATTTCTCATCATCTCGTATTAGTAACGCCTTATCTAATTTATATATTGAAAAGAAAATTCGTTAAACATAAAGTAAGAGTTGAAGTTCTTTATTTTTAGTAACTTTTAAATATTTTAAAATAATTAATATTTCTTGTTAACATTTTTTTAATCTAACGGTCGTACCACAAATGAGGATGAAAAATATATTGTCTTTTTATCAAATATATCACTGTTTTGCATTAAGGACTTTATTGAAGACTCTCTTGCATCTTCTGAACTATAAAAAAAAAAAATATAAAGTTTAATTCATGGCATCTCCCTAAAATCCACTCGGACTCTAATCTTCTAAATCTTAATGTCTTAATCAATCTAAGTATACATGCTTATCAACAAAATAAAATAATCTAAAAGTATACATAACTTTCGTGAGAACGAAACTTTAGAGAAATTTCCACTAATTTTAGGAATATATAGTACAATAACACTCGGGATTTATTTTGAAAGCATGCAAAAAGATAAGATGAACTTTACCTTATATGCTACTGGAACCAAAAGTATCAATTAAAGGGAAACCCCAATTACAACCTTGTTATTGGAACTAACAACCTGAAAAAACATTCTTAACTCCCAAATAAAAGAAGAACCCTCGTAATTGGAGAATGCTCAAATTTTCATTAATCATCCCAAAACTCCCTTCTAAATTACCCTAATTTCTATTTTTAACCTCAATGCATTCTAATTACTTAGTCTTGAATTTATTATAATCATAAAGGTGTTATTAGATACTACTTACCATGAGGTTATGGAATTTGCTGATAAACCCATGATAAAAAGAAACGCAATATTTATTTCCTGGAAATCACTAGAAATAAAGGACTGTGGAAAATAAAAGGGTGCATTAAAATTTAGTTATGAAACTCCTAGAAAAATTAAAATTAAAAATAAAATAAGAAATTTGGACTTGTATATTACTCTTTTTCCTTTAGGTCTAATAATAACACCCCACAAGATGGAGCAATTATAAGCCATGAATGCATCTTGGTTATAAGCATCGGGCTCTTTAAATCGTTGTTCTCAAATTTAATTTAAAATATAATCATCAAAATTCAGGAAAATAACTGATTTAAGTGTAAATTTTAACTTATATTGATCTTCTTTTTATTTGATCTTAGTAATTATATTTTGTAAGGCTTCTTTATTCTCTCATTGTTTATTTTTGTCAGATATTTTCAATTTTATGTGTATTTGAATAGAAAAATTTATATTTTGAAAATTTTAAATATATTAAATTTGATTTTTTTTAATTTTAAAATTTTTAAATATACTGACCAAAATTCATTCTAATTTATTAAATTAATCTTATTGTTTGAATAAGGTATTTCAATTATTACTAAATATAAGAATTATTATTTTAATTTTGAAGACTTCGATTAAAAATAACTAGTACAAACTCCAATAAAATAAATCATGTTGGTAATTACCAACAAATAACTCTATAAATATTAGTTAAAAGAATCTTTGACAAATATCAATTAAAAAAATAAAGAAATAATTATTGTGTACATCAATAAATAAATAATCTCGATAATGTTAATAACATTAATTGAAAATATTTAATTATATAACTTAAAAAAACAGTCTCATTGATGTAATAAAAAATCGTAATTAATATTTTCAAAAAAGTAACTTTATAAATATTAATTAAGAATTTTTTTTATTAATATTGATTGATAATTTGTTTAATGTTAACAGAAAAAAAAATTAATGTTAAAATAGCTCTAATCAATGTGATAAGACATAATACTTTATATGGATAAAAAAATTAATATTAATTATAACGACTGAAAAATAATTATGTTATTCTAAAAGAAATTTTCGCCACATAAATCAAACATTAACATTAAATTGAAGACATCCTAACTACAATAATATTCATCTCAACGAAATAAAGTCTGAGTAGAGTTTATAAATTTAAAATAAATACAAAAAATTCAAATTTTGAGATGAGATTTAAAATTAAATTTTAATGTTTGAACTTCTTTCAAAATTATTTATTCAAATAACATATTTTATTGTAATCCATTTTAAATATTTATAAAAACTTATGATATTCTAGAGATTCTCCATTTATACACAATCTTAACTTACTGATTTACCTTTTTATTAGTGTCTTGTGAATATCCACCATATTTTCTACCGTTTTTATCTAGAGGAATAACATTACTACACGTTTCAACCTGTATAAATCCCATCTGATTTGAATGGAGACAAATAAATTGATTTAAAGATGAAAATTGCATATAGATTCCTAAGAAGAAGTGTACAAATATAAAAGCTTTGAATTATTAATCTCTCTGTATTTATTACGATTTGTTAAAACAGTGTAAGTTTAGTTGATTAAAAGCAGGGGAAGAAGAAACAAAAATAATTGACTTCCATTTTTTTTATTGGAAAATAGAAATGTTACTGCATAGTTTTCTGGTCTTTTATATACTTCACATATAAAATTATAAGGTACATTTTTATGGGTATTTTCAGGGCAAAACTTAGACACAGTATTGTATACTGTTAGTATGTATTCTTGAATCAAATTTAGAATCAAGTTTAAAGTTTTATCTTAATAACATGTAATATATTTAATACAAAATAAATTATTAAAATAGACATTTGTTATTACAATGATATTATCATATATTAATATTTTACAAAATTGATAATATAAATTAATATTTTTACAAGAAATACTGTTTATTTTAACACCAGAAAGGTATTAATATTATGTACCACAAAATTGTGTATTGGTATATACTGCATTGTCAATATAAATTACAATGTGTATATTAATTATATTTTTTTACTGAAAAAAATATTGCCTTAAACTGAGTCTGTACTTAATTCATTCTTAAAATTTAATTTATAAGAATAAGATTATATCTAATTTATATAGATCATTTTAATCATATCAATAATAAAAATCACATCTTCAAAAAATTGTATTGATGAAAATTTTTCCAACCTTACATTGTTGTTTTCTTTCAACGTAGATATACCAATTTATTTGAAGTTTGTGATTGATCACAAAAGAAAATATTATTTTCGGAACTTACTTAAAATTACTTTTTTTTACTACGTTTTTTAAAGTAGTTTTTATAACTTAACTCGTAAGTAATTAATTCTTTTAATTAATTATAATTTTTAATCAATGTCTTCATCACCCATTATTTAACTCCTTCTCTCTCTCTCTCTTTTTTTTTTTTGTTTAAAGGTGGCTTACGTGTGGATCACCAGTGCAAGTAATGTATAAGATGACATAGAGCATGTTCACAAACAAAAGCAACAGTATAAAATTTGGCGTGCAATGCGTAGCTCAAATGGTTATGACTAATTCAAATCATAATGATTTAAGTTGTCGTCAATATATAACTCGGTATTCGAGCAATATATCTTATGTAACTATTACCTTCTCACCTTTCACCTTATATGATAAAATATTCCGAAGGGATTTAATTGTTATGGGTATGAATTCTCTCAATTAAATTTAACTCGTATTTAATAAGAATATAAAATTTGTAGTGATTCATTTTATCCTTGTACCATCCTCAACATCTCACAATTTCGTTTGATTATCAGACTAGAGTTGTTAGTAAAGAAGGATTGAAGATTGAGATCAACTTGTCATAGCTAACAATAATATAATACTTATCCAAAATTTCTAAAATTATTAAGTCATGTAAACTAATCTCAAGATCAATACTAATTATCATAGGATCATCTTCGAAATTTAGCCTATATTTTAAAGAAATAGGATACAAAATCCTGAATAAGTGTCCAAGACTCTATCTATAGTATTAGACAATTAATACTTTGTATATTAGATTAATTTTTGAGTTAGACGATCTTTTGGGTTAGATGGTTTCTTTGGTTACATAGTTTATTATGTTAGATGTTATGGTTGTTATTTATACATATGGTTTTTTCGCTTTGTATAGTATATATGTTTTTCATTAATATAAGATGTTCTCTTTTATGTTTTGTTTTCCTTTCCCTCTCTTTTTCTAACACGTATCATGAGCTGATTTTTTTTCTCTCATGGCTTTTTCTTCTTTTGCAACATGACACTCTGATTTTTCTCTCCAACCTGCCTTTGTTCTGCATCATTTTACCACACTCACAAATTTAAGTTGGATGACAATAATTTTTTGATATGGAAACAACAAGTTATTACAACAGTTTGAGGTCTCAAACTCTTTCAATTTTTTGATGTTTCCCTAATGTTCCACCTTGATATCTTCATTCTCAGGATGAGCAAGCCAATCTTATCAATATTGTGTATATTTTGTATAAGCAACAAAATGAAGTTATTGTTACCTGGTTGCTTACATCTATAACGTGACCAATTTTAATCAAGATGGTGGGTTTTGATACTTCAGCACATCTATGACAACGTCTCAACACTTATTTTGTGCCACACATAGGGCTAAGATCAATAAGTTGAAAATGAAACTCGAGACTCTTAAGAAAGATTGATCTTTGACTACGTACCTGCTTGATATTAAGAAAATTGTCGACACTTCTATTGTTTTAAGAGCCCCAATCTCTGCTAATGATCACATCAAATCTAATCTTAATAGTTTACCTGATGATTACGACAATTTCATTACATCTGTTACATCTCGTACTAATCCTTATACGGTAGAGGAGATAAAAACTCTTATTCTTGTTAAAAAAAATGTTTTAAGAATCATAAAATTTCTTATAATAATGTTTTTAAGACCAACATTGTGTTTGCACCATGAAATTTGTCAAGTGAAAACTCTGTGCGATCTCACTATACTATTTGTAAATGATGCTTGAATTTCAAACCTCCCAACACATCAAGATTTTCTCGTTCGCCTGGTTTTTGACCTTCTATTCCGAGTTCGTAGAATTATGCATCCTTATCTTCGTGGTCTCATATTAGACTATACTGTCGAACTTGTAGCAAAGTTGGTCATACGACTCTTCCATGACGGTACATGTATGATCAACAACCATCATTTTAATTTAGTGTTAATCTTTTTCAAATCCCATTTATAGTTCCAATAGAATGAGTCATAAATTCTTTGTACACATTACACAGGAGACGATCTCTGTTTTATATCCTGATAGTGAGGTGTCTCATCATGTAACCAAAAACTCTGTAATTTTCTCAACAAAGAGTGTCTATCACGTATGAGATTTCAACACATTAGTTATGCTAATCTTGTTTTATCGGATTCTAGTATCAAAATCTTTTTACATGATCTAGTGTGTGTTCTTGATATTACTAAAATTCTTATTAGTGTTTTCAAACTTACATATGATAATAATGTTTATTTTAAATTTTATCCTAACACTTATTGTCCCGTGTGGGTCGGGGAGTAAATTTTAAGTTCAAAATAAATTTGGGAGGTGCGAAAAGTAATCTACCTATAATCCAAAATCATGTAATGCGCACCTGATAAGAAAGGTCCAATTAGAAGGCTCAATTCAATTATTGATAAATTTCAACCCACCTAAACTAACACCCTCTATAACCATAATCAATTGTAGACAATTTTGTTAATTTGTTAAGATTTAATATCAGATTATTAATAATAACTAAATTATATTTAAATTCAACAAAAAATACCTCACAATAAAGATATAAATATAGGATGTTGGATATCTTAGTTAAGAAGAATAAAAACTTCACCAACTAAAAGACTTATTACCTTAAACATCAGAATATCCATTGGATTTTGTTTCAATAAACAATTAAAGACTATTAATATGTTTTTTTCATCTTCAAATTTGTCCATAGAGTTTTTTTTTAATAATATATATTTTATTTCTACAAAACCTAATATATAAAGTTTGACATGCTAAACTTATTGTAACTGTAAAGTTCTTACTCAAATTTAAAACATGGCATAAATACAATTTTGTAGTTTATTTATACAAGTTCTTAGTTTTTTAAAATTAGATTAAGTTTTTTAAATGTAAAATTAATACTTTTAGTATTTGTAATTTGAAGAATGGTATTCTTTGTTAAAAGCTTTGTTGTTATGACTAACCACTACAAGTCGCTTATACCGCAATCTATTTTGATTTTATGTTCTTTTTATTAAATATCTAACCACGTGTTTATTTTTTTAATATTCATTTTGTCAAATGTTTATGTATAAGACATTTATGTCGAACAAGTTACTGTTTTGCAAATTATAAGAACTAAAAAAGATCAACTTTTAAATTTCAATATGAAAACGGGCTAGAACAGTATCACTTATTTTACTATAATAATATTTTGAAAGTTGAATTGTGAAATTAGATTATCCTGGGCCTTATTTGCTATTTTATAT
>Ga0123340_1002557_pt1 | contig 16523 bp, 8 predicted proteins | sample SirMexnodulemix_FD_89961 | JGI IMG/M metagenome (GOLD analysis project Ga0123340, IMG submission 89961) | Root nodule microbial communities of legume samples collected from Mexico - Siratro Mexico nodule mix | ecosystem: Host-associated > Plants > Roots > Nodule | place: Mexico: Nepantla... | reverse complement strand
ATTATTTTCTATATATATATATATATATATATATATATATTAATTTATTGTATTACATAAATCAAATTAACCATATTCTTTCCATTTATTTATTTTTTCACTTTCCATCTTATTTTTCTTAATCTAAACAATCATATTTAGTATTTTTTTTTCACTCCCTCTCCATTTCAAACACATTATAAGTTACATTTATTTTTAGGTGTGGATTTTTTATAAGGATTGAATGGTGCGAACTCTAAGAATTTGGTTTGATTTATTTGAATACAAATAGAAGAAAAGAGAAAAAGACAGATAAGAAAAAGAAAGTTGGGGAATGTTGGGATGGGTTGTCTCACCATGGTATAATGAAATAAAAAGAACGACAAATAATAAATAAAGTTTTCATTGTTTTGTTCTTAATCAATATGTACATTAAACTTAAAATATACTAATTTTATTAAATTAGAAATCCTATACATTTTTATCACTCTATTTCTTTTGATCTAAACAACCATACTCTCTTTATTTCAAACACAATATCAAATTACATTTATTTTTGAGTTTGAACTTTTCTTGAGAATTGAAAATTGTAGATTGTAGGAGTTTGCTTTTACTTATTTAAACAAAAATATGAAAAAGAAAGTGGAAAGTGTTGAGATGGATTGTCCCACCATGGTGTTATAAAATAAGAAGAAAGACAAGTGATAAAGAAGTTTTTATTGTGTTTGTCTTTTGATGCCTCATGCACAAATATATTTGAATGTTGTAATGTTCTACTAATGTAGGTTTGATATTTGTGAAAAACATGAAGACAAGAAAGAAATACTGAATTGTGTTTTAAAAATTATTTAAAATTTTTCGTAAATATTATTTAATGATAATGGTTCAAAAGATAGTTATATATAACAAGAATCTATTAATGATTTTTTAGAATTATGTTGCATAAAGAGAATACTCAACTTCAACAATTAATAAATTTACTTGTTTAAAGTTTGTTTATAAACTTTCAACATAATACTTTTTTTTAAGTTAGTATGGACAACAATAACATACAATATAATTGAGATAAATAAGAAGAAAAAATGTATAAGACATTTTTATATTGATCTGTTTGGCAGGACAGACTACATCTATCTCGTAATTAACATATTAAATTTCATTAAACATACTATTACTCAATAGTTTTATGAAATCAGAAAAAAAAAAAGTGTCTTACTTACTTTTAATACCACATGTACAAATATATTTAAAATATTCTAATCTTTCACCCACTAAGGTATTTTGAAATTAAAAATTGAAGAATCTCAATTTATGGATCCTTGTTCATTCAATCCTTCGTGCATTCATTTAATTCTTTATGGATTCACACATTAAAATTAAAATATACTAATTTTATTAATCTAAAAAACGCTCTACATTCTTAAATAACAAGGTAGACAAACTATATGAATGTAAATTAATTAAAATTAATTTATTAATTTTTATTTCTTAACTCTGTAGTCATTCTTGATAATTTGTTCTACTTTAAGAAAATACCAAATAAACTATATGAAAAATAAATTATTTATGTAATAAATAAAAAGTAATATAATGTGATAAAAGGTAGAAGCATGTTATAATTATACCTATCAAATTTTCTTTCGACCTAATATTCAATTCTCACTTTTCATTTGTAATTTTTTTATTATAATTTATTTTTTTAACTGGTATGTGAAAATCTTTTTAACACGATTTGAATTAATTATTTAAATATATTATATTTCAAATATTTTTTAACATTATTTTCAATTTTATAAAACAATAAATTCATAATTAATATTCTTTAATTTTAATTCATATCTATTCTTTTCTACTTTCTCCCCATTCCAAACAAAGAATTAAGTTCACAAAGTAAGAAAGTTTGACTCTTGTGTAGAAATTCAAAGACTTCCCGATTGGTTTCAAAATCAAATAGCTTAACTATAAGTGTCTTTGAATGAATTTGTGTATAAGTTTACGAATAAAAGAATTAGTTCATAATTTGTATGACATCTCTCATATGGTTTTTTTAAAAAAATTTAATTTGTGTATAAACTAATTTTTTCTTTTCTAGAAAACCTTATAAAGAAGTTTGTCTAAAGAGATCTATAAGAAAGTTGGAACAGTAGAGGATAACACGAAGTAAGTCCAAATTAGGAAAGAGCTATGGGCATAGGAAACAAAATGCATTGAACAGAAGGAAAAAAAACAAAGGGTGATGAGTGTGATTTTAGATTTGGAGTTGAAGAAAGCACATCAATGTAGAGAGGGTGTGGTTGCATAGATGAAGAGTTACCATCACTGAGATGAATAGTGACCCACAGGTTGAGTAACCCAAGTGGTTACTGGTTAGGCCAATATGTGTAAGAGGGTCAAAGAAGGGTTGAGAGACATGTGAAGGCAAAAGGGAAAGGGTTAAAAGTCTCTCAACATGCACAAAAATATATGGTCCCCTACCTCTATTTTGTTGAGTGGTTCAAAGTGGCTCTCCTTTTCCCTTTCTTTTTTGAAGTAAGCAAGTACTTCATAGTTAGCAAAGTTAGGGCATGTGTAAGTCACTAATGTGACCTTGTCTTGCCCACGGCCCAATGGGCCCATCCTCAAATACCCCACCACCATCCCCTTTCACACTGCCAACCCATCAAATTAATTAATATCATTCTGCCTTTTATGCTGCAATTAACTTGAAGATCATTGAACAAAAGCAAGGTTTTTTACTACTCCATAGATCTAGTTCATTTTTGGCATGCAAATACCAAACAAGTTCACAAAAGCAGTACACAAAGTATAAACATCCACAAATTTCACTATGGCATCATGAATGCCATATAAGTAGGTATAAGGAACCCCCACTCCTTTTTCCAATAAATTCTAACCCTTTTCTTCCTTTAATGTGTACTCCACAAATCTAGTTTAGTTTTACAATTTAAATATTAAGAGTAAATTATATACTTATCTCAACAAGGTTTTTGCAAAATTATATAATTTTTTTTTACCTAGCACTAGTCTTTGGAAACATTGTAACCATCCTCTTTACCACCTAATTCCTATGAAAGAAAGATTGTTGTACATGATAAAAAAACGGAAATTCATATAATTTACAAAACTTTAGAAGTAGTTATTATTATTTACTCAAATATTAATAAAAAAACGACTTGTGAGTTTTTATTCTATTACAGATGTTGTATGCAAACTTTGGAAGAGCCTCAATTTTTGCAATGACATATGAGAACAACTATTGAGCAGGGAGCGCCATGCACTATTTTTTCTAATACATTCTAAGACCCTTTTCTTCCTTTTATGCATACTCCATAAATATTAATTAAACTGCTAATTCTTAATTTTTGCACTACTACAAAAGCCATATAAAAGCTAGAAAGAACCTAAAATTTGTGCAACGGCATATTACAACTATTAAGTAGGTATATGGAGCCCCACTGAGTCCTTTGTCTAATAAATTCTAAGACCCTTTTCTTTTCTTCTTTTTTTCTCGGTTCCTCCTTTTTGAGATGGGAAAGATGCAGAATTTCATAGACCCACTTCATGATTTAGTGATGAGAAGGATTTGCAAAACCTAATTGTTGAAGATCTAGGACCATAAGGGATGGGAATTGAGAGTGGTGTGAAGGTGGGACAATAATGTTGGGAAGGCAGTCCCTTGAAGAATGTGGTAGGGTTTGTGAGTTTGGATAATCACACTTCTAAGAAGCATTTGGCATAGTATAGTATGCCAAAAGAATGAGTCATAAGGGAAGTGATTCTAGAGTGTGGCCTCTTGCCAGAAAGACACACCCTTATTCAGGAATGCCAATGCACAATTAAGGTGTTGCTAATTGTTGGGTATAGAAAAGTGCTTTCGAATAACTATTCAGTTTTTGGTTTCAAAATGCTTTGGAATGCAATACAGTACAATTAGTTCAATCCCATGTTCCTCTACTTGCGTGCTATTGACCAACGTCCTCATCAAAGATTGTTTTTCCCTTTATTGGGCCTTTGAATTTTTTTAGATCAGGAACAATTTCTATTGGTCCAGCTTCATTCCTGGAGAGAGAGAAGTGAACACATGTAATCACGAAATTATAATGTTTTTATTAGAGGGGTAAAAGAAATAGTAATGTTAAAAAGTGATTAATTATTCATTACATTTGAAGTTTTATTAGTTGCCCATTTCGAATTATCTTGTTACGAAAGTAATTTTAACCATTGTAAGGTTACGAGGGTTGAATTTATTGTATTATTTCCATGGTAGGTTTAATTTACTTTGGATTTTACTATGCACCGTGATAACTTTTATTTTAATGTAAGAGTTTTATAGGATTTCTTATATGAAGATTTGTTTTTAAGATAAAATAATATTTTTTAATCTTATAATTAGAGTTTTAACTTCTACTTTTATCCACGTGTTTCAATTAAGAGATTTTACAAAATTAATGTTTTAAATCTATAATATTCACGAGAATAACATCTAATAAAGATGTTCGTGTTTAAACTTTCAACATCAATTAGTACTATTTATTAATCAAAATAATTTTCTAATTAGATGCAAATTAAAGAAAAAAAAAAACAATTTGGAAGAGTCGTAGCTGCTAGACGGAGATCCAAACTGAACCAAATTTGGAGATAAATTTTTATTGAGAGATCTCAAATTCAATTGTTTGAATGTCGTATAATAACTTATAATACTAGGTTGTCTTAACATTAAGTAGGTTCAGTTAATTATTTAGTCTTTATAATTGTACAAATTTTATCTTTCAATTTTTATACTTACACTATTAATTTTTACTGTCTAAATTCATAAGAGTAAAACATATATATAACTAAAAGAAGTGACTATAAAAGGTCAAAGAAATAATTTAGTTTAAAAATAAATATTTCAGGGAAGAAGAAAAGAACTCAGCATCATTAAATGCTTTAAGTTGATCACATATTCTCGTAACCCAAAAGATTGATATCTAGATATATAAATCTTGATTGAGTTTGACTTGAATCTTATTAAAGATAGGCTCATATGTCTCATCTCTAATCTTAAATACAAGACCTCTTAATTCACTTACAACAAGAATCAAGAAAGTTGAAAAGGTGAGTTAAAACATGCATTTGGAATTCATGATTGAAATATAAAATCTTGCTTAGGGACCCCCAAATCCCAACCATGGGAAGGAACATTCTTGGAACTGTAGAGGGTGCTCCCATGGACTCACATTCCTCGTCCCATTCCATGCTAAAAAATTGGCCATTCCCATCTTCTTCTAACTTTTTGAACCAATCCTCTAAAAATTCCTCCAAAAGAAGGAGCAATGTCCAAAATACAGCTAAGACATTGTTCCACCTTCTCATGACCCTTAGGATTTTCTAGCTAGCAAATTTCCATCTTGCTAAATAGATGGGGATCAAAATTAGGGACATATTCAATGGGTCTCCTAGACATGTTGGGTATGTGTTTTCATTGGACACCAATTTTGGTTGTAAAGAAAACTTGGCGCCAAAATTTCTTAGTGCTTCATGTACATATTCATCTCTGGCCATTCATTTTTTGGAATAAAGCACAAAATGTGAGCCCATGTGATTTTGCTTAAGTGCCTTTAAGTCAATTTATTCTACTTGTTCGGTAGAGAGGGTGATTATATTAACTACCTCATTACAATTCCTTCTTTTGATCCTCTTCATTTTCTTCTTCTCACTACTTATTCGTCTCTCAACCAAACACCCCATAAATAAAAAATAAAAGGAAAAGATCTTATTCGAATTCCTTCTAAATTCTTGCTTCCTCTCATTTTTAAAATATATATTTTCCCATCACTAGATTTTGGAATTTCTTCCTCTCACCTCCACCACATACTCTTCACCTTTTCAATTCTCATCATCATTTTCAGCAATCAAATTCCATTATAATTTAATCAAAATGGTGGATAAGTTCAAGTCATTATGATACTCATACCTCCATGTGTTATATTTTCAAAATACTACTTTTGCAATAATTTGACTTTAAAAGGTTGTCATACAAATACAAAAACTTAACCTTCAAAGCTTATGTTAAAAGGTTTATGAAAAATGTTCAGACAGGAAGAAAAAATGAAGTACCATTACAATTTAGAAACAAATGAGTTGTTATTATCTCAGATTTTTACACAATTATGCTCTCACGTGGTAGGATCTGTATCTGGAACTGGACCATGGTGTGTCCCCTGGGCCTTGTGGTTTGGGTTCATCTTACTATGATATGTACATATTTTTGGAAGTAGTTTTTTTTTTCTGATTCAGAACAGATTGTGATATCTCATAAATGTTCTGTTGGGTGTGTCATGCTATTGTTTCCACATATGAAGCAAGAAACTGACTAATCCATGGCTTGAACTGGTTTTGGGCCTTCAGGGATTTGATTTTGGGCTACTTGGACTTTTCTTTTTGTTGTGCAATTTCAAGTTATTTATTTCTTCACCGACCAAAAAATATGTGTGTCTGCCATATTGTTTTCTTTTGATATTGATGAGAAAACAATATTGTCTTCTACAATACTGGCAAATAATCATTGACCTTATAATTGACAATGGGGAGAGAATAACATGCTTGCTAGATAAGATCATTAAAGGTGACACAACCAAATCCTTGTTTTTTTTTTTTTCTATTATTCATATCATTTTAAAAACTGAAAAAATATGAATTTTTATGTGGTTTTGGTGTACATCTCTAGTCCAAGGTTTTAGAATTTGACTAAGATAGACCCTAAAACCCAAAATTTCAATAGGCTAATGAGTTGCCAAGCCCACCAAGTAATGGATAGAGACAAAATTATCTCAGCCACATTTGAGCCTTTTAAAACATATCACATGCAAAATAATCAAATAATCTTTCAATATACTATTGTTTTACTAGTTTAAATACTAACTTGGGGTCGAAGCATTCTTCACTAATAAGAGAAAAGCATTGATAATTGATGGAGTAATGTAATTTTAAAGAATTGTTATGAATCTTTAAATTATTGAAAGAAAGTAAAATATAAAGCAATATAATTGCTTAAAAGAACAATACCATTAAAGAGCTTCTTATAATTATAGGAAGATTGTTTAAATTTAAAACATTGCAATTATAAATATTAATTAAAATTGACATTTCTAATGAAATTCACATTGATTTTACGCTATTTGGGCACAACTATCTTATAAAACATCTATATGTTTTATTCATGTATTACATTGGAAATAGATGACTTTGAAACATATTGATATTGAAAATAAATTCTCGTGTCATATAATTGTGCTAAAAATAATGTTGCTGCAGTATCGGTAAATGTATTAATTTCAGTTATAGCCAGTTGTTGTAAAACACCATCTTATGCAGGGAGAAAAACATTCTTTATACCTAGATTAATAGTAACAATTTAAATGGTACTTAAATAAATCTCCCATTAACAAACTACAATAGAAAATAAATGGTACTCGGAATTTTATTACACAACCTCCACATACTAAAACAACTATATTTGGATTAAGCAGTAAATCAATGTTTCATTGAGATGAAGAACAAGTGTAAATGCAAATTGCTACTGAGGAAGCAAATCTGGAAGGAAGAAATATATATTTTCTAAATGACGAAGTAAAACCAAAATCAGCATATTAAAAAGAAAACGCATAACCTAACTTGTTCTTCAATTTGCATCCAAATAAGTTCCACATGCTAAAGAATCAAGATGTTTATAACAAAGGCATACAAATATATAGCTAACTGGGAATTGAATGACGAATCCCTCCCAAACAAAGTACATACAATGTAATTTCTGTGTAGATATCCTCCTCAACTCAACCATGCAAACAAGTCCTATATTTGAACTATTTCTATTGTTTGGACCCATTATATCATTGATATTTCTCACATCTGCTTCCGTTGCTGCTTATCTCACCAATTTTCCATGATTTGGATCTCCACACAAAACATGTCAACATAACAAACATGGCAAACCCCAAAACACTATACACACCTCTAATTCTAGTTGCTCGTATACCATCATTTCATACATCACCTGATACATATACCATACCTAACTACACTTAGCTTAGATGGAATTGGCCACATTAACTAAACCATGTAAGCCTCTTATTTTGTTGTTATAGGGGCACATCCTCCCTCGTCCCGAATCGAAAAGTTGTTAGGTTACTAGACTCAAACCTAACCTAGTTTACAAACAGGTACCATATTCCCTCTAAATTTCCTTCTTTATTCAGCCACTCAACATATAGAACTAGCTCATCAGCCTGATATCAATCTACCTATTCCTTATGGAATTTGTCCCTGCCTCAGCTACCAACTAAGGGTTTCAAGCCTTTGAGTTTAATAAAAAACCTACTTTTTAAAACACTATATCTTAAACCACTCTTGGTTCACATAAGACTTTTCTTCTACACTTACCGCAACTTGTATGATTAGCATCATTTATAAGCCCTATTGTAAAATTATACGCTTAATACTTATTAATAATCCTTGTAAAATTAACATCCAGTTTTAGTTAATCCATCTACCCGTTCCCTGACTTACAAGTTTGTTTACTCACCCTAATATGTTTCCTTCTGACTTTTGAACTAGGCTTGTTGGATTTGTACCCAATACCTTCTATACGCTGTTGGCAAGAATTAAAGCTTGAATATTTAATGAATCAATTCAAGTTTGAAGATTAGTTTCGCTTTATTTTGTGTCTTAGAATTAATATGTTTGCTTGCTTTCATTATTTTAAAAATATGTAAGAGCTTCCATGAATCAATTGTAAATCTGCTTTGAAAAATAAGTTTTAATGAAAATTTTTAATATTGTGCGAAAAATAATTGATTGTTTCTCAAAATCAATCGATTGAATTATATTTTAGTAAAATCAATCGGTTGAATTGAAAAACAACCGATTCATTTTACTTAAGAGCAAAACTGTTATAAAAGAATAGGTTTTCCAGGTTTCGAAAGTGACTTTTTAGACTTTAGATTTTTGCAAATACTTCAGTTTTACAACCGAGATAACACAAGGTGAGCAAGAGAGTTTCTTGGTAGAGAGGTTTTTCAAAGATTTCAAAAGACCAACCTTGATTCTCAATCTTGGAGCAATTCTTGTGTGGCTTTGAGTGACTGAAGCATCAATACAACAACCTTGGTGTTCAGGGAAGTGTTATTGTCTTTCTTGATAGGTTGAAGGTTCTATTTTGATGTGATCATTAATTTGTAATTCATTTTCATCTATTGTGTGTGTTGTAATTAATCTAGATAGGATTTATAGGTGTAATTGGTGTTGGTGTTTCAAAAAGATAGGGTTTCTAGGTGTGTTTTGTAGTGAATTTTGCAGTGTGCAGCGGGGTGCTGCATAGGATGTCTTGAGCAATCTTGTAGGGTTCAAGATTAGGTCTTGAACTTGTGTTTCCTTATAATCTTTTATTGATTAGTGGAATCTTTGCTAGTGTGACCAAGAAACTTGATGTAACTCTTGAAAAAGAGTGGACCGATATAAAATTTGTGTGATCTCTTACTATTCTTGAGCTCCTTGAAAATCATGCACTGTTTGTGTATTGAATATTGATTCTGCTCATAAAAACAACCAATTGTAATCAATCGATTGAATTTCAACCAAAGTTTTGATTAACCACCTTGTTGGCAATTAATTTTGACGTATTTGAATCTGGTTAAATTTCAAATAAAAAATTTCAATCAATTGAAATATAAAATCAACCCACTGTTTTTACCTTTGTTGTTTTAAAACTGTTAACAGTGATTTCTGAAAAATTTCAATCCATTGATTTATAATTTCAATCTATTGATTTTCTTTATTGGAAATTTATAAGGTTTTAGCAAAAATCAATTTTCAGCAAGTTGTTTTCATTTTTAATTGATTGTTTTGTGTGTATTGTACTAAACTAATTTCATAGTGTAGTGGTTAATAAAGATTTGTATTCTCTCATAGAAATTTTTCGAAAAATAATTCATAGTTCAATTCACCTCCCATCTTGAATTTTGACCTACACTATTTTCAACCCACTCTTCCTCCTACTATTACAACCTTCTCACCTTATTTAATATGCTTAAAATGTATTGATAAAAACACAAATTAGAGTACAAAAATTAGCTCTTGGACTTTTATTAGGGATCCAAATCCAGGATTTTACTTGTAACAACATAGAGATTCTTAATCCATTAGCATATCCATTTATAAAAATTACAATGTTTCTCTTGTTTCCACATACCCTGTAAAACCACTATCTACACTATTTGCCACATAAGCTTCTCTTTTCACTTAAACTTTACAAGGTAAATTGTGATAAATGTTCCATTGATTGAGTATGGAAAGTTGTTGTCACGTTACCCAACATATTCTAAACAACATTTGCTACTTCCGTCAATCCTCATAAAACACACCTATTATTTCTAATTTAGACTCTTTTTGATTAAATTATCCCTAATAATAATTTTTTTTTTATTTTGTATCATATTTCACACAAAGTGCATTGTAGATGCTAATGCCTTGATGTTTCATACTAAGCTGGAATGGTCATGATTTTCATCTATAACTTTATTTTGAACTATATCATAAGTCGATTTACTAAGTATCCTTTTGCCTCCTCTTATTTCCAAATCTATTTATCTTTTTCTATTTTTCTCAGTACAATATGCTTTATGTCATGCTTCAACTAATTTACTTGGTTGATTTTCCGTTGAAGCCACCCTATATTCAATCCATCTTCCCACATCTGCCAAAGCTATATTTTTTTTGTTGACATTCTCATGTAAACTAGGAAATTTCTAAGCAAATGATTCTAATCTTATCCATTTATCTTTCCAAAGCTTGATTAAAATACCTTTACCCATTTTCCAATTTATATTATGATAAAACCAGCTTCCTTGGTTATTTGTATCGCATACCTTTACTAGATTTTTGTACACAAGTCATATTTTGATAGATTCATGTCATATAATTTTGTCCAATTTTCATATTTAGAATTCAGAATGTCTTTCACAACTCTATTTTCTCTACTACAAATCTTCATTTTGATATCCTTTATTCCTTGCCTCTCATATTCTCTTGGTTTGCATAGTACTTTACATTTAATAGGCTATTTCTTCCCTTCCCTTCCTCAATCCCATCAAAATTCTCTCTAAATTTGACTTTATGACACATACACTTCTTATAAATGATAGTTGTTTCCCTTCCATCTAGCTAATATCTTACATATTTTTGTACTACACCTTCCAAAAATTGACATTGTCTTAGGTTTCCCCCGAAAGGAATCCCCAAATACATAAATGGGATGCTCATCAACTTACAATCAAGTATATCTACAGACCTTTCCACCAAGGTTTCTCCACACCTAAACTCCCTAGTTTACTTATTGTGAAGTTTTTCCTTGTAAACTAGACACTTACTGAAAACATCTCAAAATCACCTTTAACTCCACAATATTGTGTACATTAGCTTCACAAAATAACTAAAGTGTCACCTACAAATTGGAACTTATTAACTCCAATCTCCTTACTTCCGACTTTAAATCCATTCATCATTTGTCTGTTCACTACTTGTCTAGTTATACCACTAGTCCCTTTATTACTTTAAATACAAGCATTTGTTTTTTCATCTTTAAATAGAAACATGCAATATTTACCCACAGTCACACAGGAGGAAATTTTAAATAGGGTTGACCTTCTTACATAAACTTCCTATACCCTTCATGATGAAATCCTTGTTGTATGTCTCTATTTTCAAACTAATAAAGCCATGGAAAATGGAGCAAACAATGGCTAGAACGATGCAGTGCAGTGTGGACGAAAATGGAGTAATTTAAGGCAACAAAAACCTCATGGAAATGAAAGCAATGACATGTTGTGGTTGAGTGAATTAGTGAAACAAAGAAGATTGAGAGAGGTTAGGCCAACTCTTAATTGAAATTTCTAAGCTAAACCTCTAAGAGATGCTAACAAAGATGAAACTCAAAAACCAAATGTGTTGGAAAATTTGAACATAACACTAATTCAGATTAAGCTTAAAATTTACAACACTATGCACTCTTATTTATAGAGTGCATTCCCACTCTAGCTTTTAGAGCAAGCTCTCTCACCCTAGCTTCTATGACAAGTTTCTAACTCTAGTGTGCACGCTAAGACCCTCACAAAGTGATGATGACAAGTGGCACAAGGAGTGATTTTCTTCCATACCCTAACTTAGACCTCCAATATTTTTATGGGCTTCAAAGCCCAACATCTTACACTACATGACCCACAATACAAGGTCCAAATCTACTAGTTAGCCCAAATATAAGGCTTAAATTATTCTAAACTATTCTAAACAATTTATACAATTTAGAGAACTTCTCCTTGATGCTCCATGTTCTCCGAAGTTATCTCTTTAGAATTGGATTCAAACTCGAACAGATGGTTAGAGGCTCAAACAAGCTCAAATTGGTCCAATCATCTAGAAAGTTGTTGATTCGCCCCTACTTTTTTGTTCTCTTTATTCTTTGACTAAGGTGGTAGAGGTGTATTCCATCACTTCATTTTCAACAAATCTAAAAGGAAGTTCATCAATTATTATTATCCTAGTGCAATAAGAGTTTTCTCTTGGTTGAATTCAACAACTTTCAAATTATGGCATTAGGGTCTCCCTCGCATCAGTTTCCAATACCTAACGTCTTGCGTTTCTTATCAACATCCCTATTAGGGTTCATATAAAAACTATTTTAATGTTTAATCAAGTTAGTGTTTCATACATTTTACTATTAGCCTTATATGACTTACCATGGTACTTGCAAATTCCATTGTTATCTACCTTATTGTAATGAACCCAAACCTTTGAAGGAGTCTTTCTAGATTTTCTCTTGAGTCCTTGGCATAGTTGAAATGACTTTGTTTTTATAGGAACCTTTAGAATTGATGATGATTGAACTAAATGCATAGATTGAGTAGGATCTTTAGAGGATGTTATTGGTGGCATAGGACTTATATTCATCTTCCTATGCTAGTGGTAGATCTAGTACACCCAATCTTTTCCATTTGTATGGACATTAAAACATTTACAACTTACCAAATCAACACTTTGTTTCATATAAGAATAATAAGTAATAATCAATAAAAGAACAATTATAAATCAGCACTGTCACCACCCTACCACCATGTTCACCCAATTAAGTGTAAAAAGCATAGTAGAATCATGAAATGCATGTTTTTTTTTTTTTGTGCTTTCTACCTGTAAGGAAGAGCTTGTATTCTTGCAATTTATAAGCAATGCAGTGATAGGAAAATAGAGGGTAACGAGAAGGAAGATAATGTGTTCATATAAAAGAATGGAAAATTGAAATGCAAAATAATTCATCTGAAACAGAGTTCAAAGACGAAATCGTGTTGAAGAAGATATGGTAGAGGCTAAGGACGAAGGTAAACGACAAAGACAAATGGTAGAGGCAAACAGAGGAGGCAAAAGATGGAGAGAAATAATTGAGGTGAATAGTGAATGAGAATAAAAAAGGCAACAATGCTAGGTTGATGCGAAGAAGAAGACACACTACAATAATGTTTAAGTTTGTTTATCTAATGTTAGGATTGAAATGTGGCAAAGACAAAAGATAGAAACAAATGGTGGAGACAAACAATTAGAATGCTATGATTGATGTAAAGAAGAAGACACATTGTCACAAGAGTGTGTAGGTTTGTTTGTCTAATGTTTGATTGAGATATAGTATAGGTGAATGCCAAAGGTGAATGACGTAGATGAAACTGAGAAACACACACCACCAACTTTGCCTAGGGTTACACCAACTGCAAGTGGGTGTGAGAAAAATATAAGAGTTGGTCTCGAGTTGGGTCTTGGGTTACCCATACTGAACTAACACCTAACCCATATAAGTGCGGGTTATTTTTGGTTGGGTCAGCCAATCATAAATGAAACCCTACCCAATGTAATTGGATTGGATTAGGTTGAGTTGGTCATGAGGTAACTCATCCTAATGAGCACCCTACTATATTTATTTGAATCAAATTCAAATGAGCATTCATATTATCCTTCTTCCCTTTAATGTTAAGAATTGTACCTTTAGTGTCAAAACATAAAGTATAAGAAACAATAACACATCAAGTTCTTTGAATATCTCAATTGAACATGAGACTAATCAAGTGTTAAGGTTTAAACAAAAAATCAAAAGATAAAGAATGTAGGAGGAGAAGAACACATCACTTTTTAAGAGAAAGAAAGGTGCAAGAAGAAAAATTACCGCTTGAATTTGGAAAACTCAAGATAAGATTCTTTAAATGAGGAGCTAACCTCGAAATTGGAGACAATTCTTGAAAATCATTAAATTCAAAGTATGAGTTATGTTACAAATGAGATGATACATACTTATATATGTAAGTTAGAAAATACAATGAATTTAGGATTTTGTTGGTGCATATACCTTTTCAACATGGTCCTTGCATAGAATATGAAAAGTTTAGGACTTGTTTGGTTGCCGCACATAATTTGTTGACCAATGCCCTAGTGTTTGAGCTAACCTTATGTCCAAGCTAAAATGTCTTAAATTATATTTAAAAGAAAGAAAACATATTTTCTATATTTTTATTTACAAATAAATTACAAGAAATATTAAAGAGAAATGCTTTTAATATCTTCTTCTAATCTCTTATGATTCCATATGTAAATCTTCTTCCATAGTTTTGATATTTATTTCTAAGTTCTAGTTCTTTACTTTTCTCTTTTTTGAATTTTTATAGTAACTTCATCTTATATTCATATAGATTTTCTTTGATCTGGGATCACATCATATATGGAATGGTATATATATATAGTCAATTTCATTTATTTCTTATGGGACTATAACTAATTCAAGATCTAAGGAACTAACAGCATAGATGATCTTCACTAATGAACTGTTAGTCATGTCCGATTTTTAAAATAAAACTAAGTTCCAATATAGGTTAGTTTAAGAAAAATAAGTGCACCAAAGAATTTTCTTTCACGTATTAGAAATGAAGGTTTGATTTGAATTTGTAGAATAGAAATAGCAATTGTAGAATGGAAATAGTAATGGTAAAATAGAATTAAAAATGAAAGCTGTAAGAACTAAATTGAACGAAATATAAATGCATAATTTTAAATTGTATTAAGTGAAACTAAGACCTAGGAACTAGAAAATTAAAATTGGCAATGAAACGTAGAATTGAATTAATTCCGCATAATTTAATTAACAGTAAATGAAATTGAAACGGAGAGCAAATATTAAAATAAAAACTAGAAAGCAATAAAGGAACTCAAAACTGTAAACAGAATTAGGAAAAAACTGAATTAACAGAAATAAAAATTGTAAAACAGAATAAAGTGTAGAAATAGTAAACAAAATTGCATAACAACAACAGTAAATTGCAAAATTCTAAAATAGAAAATGAAACTACAGAATTGGAATGGCTGAAATAGAAAACTGAAATAACTGGAAAAACAGTAACAACAGAGAAAACCTAATTCACTATTACTAAATTGGGAAAAATGTAAATTGAATTGTAAACTGCAATTGAACAGAAAAATAATAAGTACATATTATTAAATGTAAAAATGTAAAAGAAGGGAGAATAAAAGGAATTGGATAAGAAAAGAGAAAATGAAGAGAGAATTTTAAAAGACAGAAAAAAAAAAAGTATTAACCAACAAACTAAAAAACTAAGATAAAGTGTTGAAAGAAGAAAAATGTGAACCTAAACAACTGTACAAAAATAAGCCCACCTAACTCCAACTAATGAAATTACAAAAACACTCCTATACAAAAATTTACTAAAAGCTTATCGTACTTATGTTTGCATAAGTTTATCAGAAAAAAAATACTTACCACTTGATATTTAAATTCAAAAATTTCATCTAAAGATTCCCAGTAAAACTATTTTTCTTTAACAACAAAAAAATAAAATTATTCTCAGCAAAACTATATTTAGAAATTATTAAATCACAATTCAACCTTTATTATTGTGATTTTTCTATTTTTCATATAATGTATATGTGTGTCTGATAACATGATGAAATGTAGTGGATATTTATGAATTATCCTTATTTAAATGAATTAGCATAAATTTGTAGTATTATGACAGTTTTTTTAAGGTACTTATTGAATATTTGGTATCTATGTGTTAACTTAACATGTACTATATCTATGATCAGACGTAGATTTTGAAGTTTTATTTGGAAAGAACAGGACCTCTTTAAGTTTCTTGTTTTTCACGAAACATGTGTATATGTGTTTTACGTTATAACAGTAATGAACTTATTTTGTATAAACCGTCCGTTGTTTTAGATTATAATATTATTAGTTATTGGGATGTTAGTTTCACTAATTTCATATTATCACGATAGCAAATTTTTAATATATTACATCACTAATTATTAATACTAGAATTGTATTTCATTAATTTTATACGTCTAATTACTATATTACGTCATTAATTTTACATTATTTAATATTTTTTTACTACTTCAGAATTATTTAATTAAACATATAAAATAAATTTATTTAAATTTTTTATTAATATATTAAAATT
>Ga0123340_1002556_pt1 | contig 16523 bp, 9 predicted proteins | sample SirMexnodulemix_FD_89961 | JGI IMG/M metagenome (GOLD analysis project Ga0123340, IMG submission 89961) | Root nodule microbial communities of legume samples collected from Mexico - Siratro Mexico nodule mix | ecosystem: Host-associated > Plants > Roots > Nodule | place: Mexico: Nepantla... | reverse complement strand
TGGAATTGGTAATAAAAAATAAAAAAAAACAATTAAAAATATAAAAAAATTAATACTTAATAAAAAATTAATAAAGACTTAATTAAAAATATTTAAATTTATAAAAAGATTAAAACTTAACTAAACTTTCTTATTATTAAGATTTTTACCAGATTTGTTTATTGTTGGAGATAATCTTAGTAGGGTGACCTTAGGTTAGAGATACAGAGTTAAATGGGGTAAACAATTCAGATTATCTGATACATCAATTATCAATTGACTGTGACATTTTCACATCTGATTTTCCGTTTACTTTAAAAAGGACAAAATTTGTGTACATTTCCTCCTCTGCAGGAGGACCTTATTTTTTGTCTTTTCTTTAGAAAAAAAGATTAAATAAAATTTTTAATATCTTCATACCACTTCACAGGTCCGACCCGTCATGCTCCATATTCTAAATGGACTGAAAACTTAGTGTTGTGATTTAAAAAAAATAAAAAATAAAAAGTAATATTAAAATTTAAAAGTAAAATTTATTACTTTATTAAATTTAGGTAAAATTAAAGACATTAATTTCATTTTAAATGGTGATCTTATGAATAAATTCTATTATGTGTATATATGTTTTAGTTTAAAATAATATTATTTTCAGTGCTTTTATCTCTCTTTTAATTAATATGCTAATGTGATCTTAGGAGTAATTTTTTTTTTCAATTAAAGGCATTTATATACTAATTTTATCATTCTCACATTTCACTGTACATGCAAATATTTTACTAAAATATATTAAATTTGATTCTATGTCAACTGTGTTAGTTTAAAAATAACATAATTATTTTAAGGAATAAATTATAATAAAGGAATTGAAAAATGATTGTGATACAAAACTAATATAGAATAAATTTTACCAAAAGCTTATTTTTTTAACCCTTTCAAAAATATATTCTAAGAAAAAATAGATGCAGAACACTTGTTCATTGACCATAAAGAACAAAAGCCAAAGATTGGATACAGATTCTTTTATCTTTTTCTTTCTCTTATAAATTTTATATCATGAAAAATAAATGTTACACTTTTTTTTTTTTTCATATGAGTTCTCATATATTTATTGTCTAACTTTTATATATTTAGCATATTAAACTGTCAAGAAGTTATAAAAATAATATATAGAAATTCATATCAAATAGAATATAAATGAGTGTGTAAAAAATATTGTATTTATCTTCAAAAATTAACTCATAATATATAGAAATTCATATCAAATAAAATATGAATGATTAATTTATAAGAAACCATTAAGTGTATGACATTGAGATGATTATCAGGTTAAATTAGATTGCTTCCTAGTTGAGTAATTTAAAAGAAAATTATACTTAATAACAATAATTAATAAGAAGAAGAATAAATATAAATATAAGATAAGTTGTTGTGAAAGTAATTAGAGGATAACCTAGTTTGAAATTTAATGGTTTTTGAGGGATGCTGTGTCTGTTCCGTGAAAGGGACGGTACACATGATTGTTCTTCATGTCTTTATAAAGATCCCGAGTAGTCGATAAGCGTTAGCATCAATTATAGTTTTCTGGGCTCCACATCGGGTGGCATCCAAAAAACGAAGCCGAAGACAAGAGGTCCAAAATCTTTGTTTTTTGGGCGACGCATCATAAAGCTTGCACTGTGTTTAGCCTCTGAGTTGCACGTACAACTGACATTGTTATTGGTGGCAGACACCCATTGCCAGTGCCAAGTTTTCGAACCACAACCAACCTTAGCTTCTTCTGGTTTTGTTTTAGTCTCTTGTCTTAGTAGTGCTACTGCTTTAGCCCATGTTCTGTCGCTGTAGTTCAACTTGCCAAGGAGATAAAGCTTTTCTTCTGCTTTCTGCAAAAGGAGTTTATACATGCAACATTACAACCTGTCCCTCCAACAACTTCAACTACTGTAAATTTCAAAAACATCTCATTTGGGACCACCCATTCAAACCATGAACAAAAAAGCTCCTTTGCCTTTCAACTCTAGTACCCACCTCTCAAATAATTAAGCATACCACCACACACCCATTTTGTTTCTACCTTACACCTATCACCCTATGGATATGCAACCTATACTTGGACCCTAATGTGGCATATCAAAAATTTTCAAAGTATTGGGACTTTGTCATACATTAGACACTAACATTATCTTTATTTGCCTGGTTCGAATGTCCACTATACAAAATAGAGCATAAACTTGTTTCGATTCAGTAATTTGGGATTATTTGTAGGAGTGGAAACACACCTATATTTATAGGACGAGTGGTTAAAAGAAAAATTCATAACTAAATAATATGGGACTACCTATATATCATTAATATTGTTAATGAAGTTTAAGAGAAAGACAAAACTTAATTTGGCTACTTAGATTTACATGCATAACCTTTCCAAATTTTCGAAATATAAGTTAATAGGTATCTTTTTCTTAAGTTATAAATTGTTTTTATAATATTAATAAATTTATCGCATAAGACAAATTTTTCATTGTCAAATTATTTAGTTTTTATAATGACTATTCATTTTCTCTCGGTCAAAATCCTTTTCATTTTTTTCATTCACATAATATTTGAAAAATAAATAAATTCGTGACATGGTACTCATAGGGAAAAGTATTGTTTATTTTTTAAAAGATTATGAAAGCAGGTTGTTTTCAAGGACATTACATAAATGTTTAATCTTATAATCCAATATACTATCTTTTAGGGACAAATTTAAATATTTATTCTTGAAAGACAATTTTATGTTATATTATTGTAGAAGATGATAATTATTTTTTAGTTTTGAAAACTGCAAATTTTATATACGGTGGCATGTTAACTTTAAAAAATAAAAAGATGAGAATTTATTGTTGTTAGGAAAGTATATATATAGATATAGGCTATTCCTGGTTTGCATGTATTTATGCACCGTCACTTTATTTATGATCCACATCTTTTCAGAGAATATACAGCACCTAGGGGAAGAGCAAAACACTGTCTGGATTTGATGTTGTGCCATTCTCCCTCCTCTTTTCCCCCTTCTTTTCAGCTTTTCAGCCGTTACAAAGTTTCATTTCTTTCCCACTCTTGTACTTTCTATTCTCTTCCTTCAACACCATTGCATAAGCTATAAGCTAAGACATGCTTTCTTTGTGAGTGAAACTTCAAACTTCTTCTGCCATAAAAACCATTTGCTTTCTTTTTCCCAGATGGAATCTGTCTTTTTCCCACTACCCCCTGTCCTAACAGAAGCATAAGAGAAACTTGCTTTGTGTGTGTTTTCCACAGAACTACTCTGCCGAGTGAAAAATGAAGGATCCAGAGGAGCACCAAGTGAAGTCTAGAAGGCCTCTTCCGAAACCCACAGAACGTAGAAGAAGGTGCAGGAGGAGGAGCCAGTGCAAGCCAGAGAAATTGCAAGAAGCAGAACTTGATCCACAGCTTGTTTCCTCTGCCACTTGCAAGAGTCTTGTGTTTCATCAAAGGCCTGGCTATGGCCAACTGGGGACTAAGTGTCTCATCAAAGCTAACCACTTTCTTGCAGATATATCAGTATCTGACTTGAGCCATTACAATGTAAGTCCAATCTTATATAATGCATGGATGATTTAATTTAAAAAAGTTCTTTTTTTTTTTGCCACCTTCATGAGGGTGGTAAAAAGTACGTTGTTTTGGCCAAGAATTGTTTTGACTCACTTTATTGCGTTTGATTTTTATGAAGGTTAAAATAACACCTGAAGTCACTTCTAGAAAAACAAGCAAGGCTATCATAGCAGAGTTGGTGAGGGTTCACAGGAACACTGACTTAGCCGCGAGGCTCCCTGTGTATGATGGAGGAAGAAACCTTTACACTGCTGGTTTTCTTCCTTTTACACACAAAGAATTCAGTGTAACATTGTGTGAGGATGATGATGCCACCAGTGGTACCAGGTAATTTTCAAGCTACCATGTTCTCTTCATGAGTACTTTGTTTTGTTCATAATCATAACTGGTCCATGACTGTTTCTGAATTTGTATCCAACGTTTGGTTTTTTGGCATGTGAGTGTCTTAAGGAGTTCTAATTATTTGTAACAGGGTAAGAGAGTTTAAGGTGGTAATCAAGTTTGCAACTCATGTTAGCATGCATCAGCTACGTGACCTTTTAAGTGGAAAGCAGGTGGACAATCCACAGGAAGCTCTAACCGTCTTTGATATTGTGTTAAGGGAGCTTGCGGCTCAGTGGTGCATTTGTGGTTGTTCTTTGAAAGTTGTTATATGTTGACTACTTTTGTACCATTGGTTGTGGTAATTTTTCTTGTTTCTTATGGCTTCGTTTGCATGTTCAGTTACGTGTCAATTGGGAGGTTTCTTTATTCTCCGGATGTAAGAAAACCACAGCAGTTGGGTGGTGGCCTTGAATCATGGAGGGGCTTCTACCAGAGTATAAGGCCTACTCAGATGGGATTGTCACTTAACATTGGTTAGGCTTCCCCAATAATGACTAATAAGCTGCAATCCTTTGTTTTCACTTGTCATTGGTGTTTATTCAGTTATGTTTGATTGTATTCAGATATGTCATCGATGGCTTTTATTGAACCACTACCTGTGATTGACTTTGTTGCTCAAATTTTGGGAAAAGATGTGCACTCAAAGCCATTGTCGGATGCTGATCGTGTCAAGGTATGAATATCGTGTTTTGGAATCCCTGCAATCATTGTTAGATGAACACTATGCATGTTGCTTTCCTGGAAACTCTGCAATCAATGTTCCACTAATACTATGAATGTTGTTTTATGGAAAACTATGCAATCATTGTTCCACTACAATATCAAGGTTTGTAACAAAACCACAACTGCAATTAAAACCTTGGTCATAAGTTATAAAGTCATTTCTCATATACCAATATGCTCTTACTTGAATGCCAATATGCACTCACTGGAAAACAGATAAAAAAGGCCCTAAGAGGTGTAAAAGTTGAAGTTACACATAGAGGAAATTTCCGAAGGAAGTATAGAATATCAGGACTGACTTCACAGCCTACAAGGGAGCTTATGTATGTCTTTTCTAACTTTAGAAGGTTGAACATTACATTTTACACATATCCTCCTTTGAAATGGCTGTCTCTTTTCCCACTGAACAGTTTCCCTCTTGATGAGCAAATGAACATGAAATCAGTAGTTGATTATTTTCAAGAAATGTATGGATTTACAATCAAATATTCTCATCTACCTTGCCTTCAAGTAGGAAGCCAAAGGAAGGTGAACTATTTGCCCATGGAGGTAATCTTTGCTTTGAATTTAATCAAACAAAATTAATCTATTCTACCTTTTCCATAGAGAACTCATGTGAATCTTGTCCCAGGCATGCAAAATAGTTGAGGGTCAGAGATATACAAAAGGGCTAAATGAAAAACAGATAACTTCTCTGCTGAAGTTCTCATGCCAAAGACCCCGTGAACAAGAGGCAGACATTTTACAGGTCACATTATCATTGGTTCTTGATTTTACCTCCATCCTTCCCTTTTTGATACATTTTTATTTTAGAGTCAATTGAACATTATATAGTTTGAATAGGTCCTTCCCATGCATGAAAATGCAATCATGGTAACTTCATATTTTATAGTCATGTGAGCTCTTCCTCTTCTAACACGGTTTGTTTCGTTTGCTTTATTTACCTTAAGCTTGTCTTTTACTTGCAGACCTTGCAACAAAACAATTACGACAATAATCCGTATGCAAAAGAGTTTGGCATCAGCATAGACAACAAGCTTGCATCCGTTGAGGCTCGGGTTCTTCCACCTCCTTGGGTAATTTTCACATCACTAAATTTTTTACCTTTTGTTTACTTTCGCCACTGTGTTGATAATATATTTTGGCTCTTCCTTTTACTTACAGTTGAAATATCACGACACTGGAAGAGAGAAAGAATACTTGCCACAAGTTGGTCAGTGGAACATGATGAACAAGGTCAGCTCAGACGAGAACATATAGTAGTTGTAATTCTTTTGGTCAAAGAAAAGAAAAGGAAAACTACTTCTTCCTGACTGATTGGAATCTGGTAATTTTAATGCAGAAAGTAATAAATGGAAGTACTGTAAGATATTGGGCATGTATCAATTTCTCTCGAAGTGTACAGGAAAATACAGCTCGTGGATTTTGCCAACAGTTAGTTCAGATGTGCCAGATCTCAGGCATGGTAAAGTTTCAGAAGTTGGCCAAGCCTTGTTATCTGAATTCTTTTCTAGGGACTACTTATTTGAACTGCACTCGATACTCTTCCAAATTAGAAATACTCGTCTTTCATTACATTCATTGTCAACATGTAATAATGTAAAACCATTCTTGTGTCACCTACTAGTTTTAGCTTTTGGGGGATATCAGAGTGTTTACGGCCAATTGGTTTAAAGTTTGATCTTTGTCAGGAATTCAGTCTGGACCCTGTCATTCCTATATATTCTGCGAGACCAGATCAGGTAAAGAAAGCTTTGAATTATGTGCATTCTGCTGCTATGGATAAGCTTGGAGGGAAAGAGCTAGAGTTACTGATTGCCATTCTTCCAGACAATAATGGCTCTCTGTATGGTATGATTCTAGGTCACTCTTCCATTTGTATTATTTCATAACCATAACTAGGATTGTACTGGTTTATAACTATAGAAACAAATTCTTCACTCAGGTGATCTCAAAAGAATTTGCGAAACCGATCTGGGGTTGATTTCTCAATGCTGCCTTACAAAACATGTATTCAAGATCAATAGACAATACCTTGCAAATGTGGCACTGAAAATCAATGTCAAGGTCTGCTACTAAATCTTCGATCATATTTTACAATCAAAAGTGACAGGGTGGCTACATGCTACGCTAAAATCTTTACTTTGATATCTTAAGTCTTTTGTAATTATTATTTTTATTTCATTTGCTTGATTAAATTATTTATTCTTGCAGATGGGAGGAAGAAACACAGTACTTTTGGATGCTTTAAGTTGGAGGATTCCACTGGTTAGTGACATTCCAACAATAATATTTGGAGCAGATGTAACTCATCCAGAATCAGGAGAGGATTCTTCTCCATCCATTGCTGCGGTAAGCATTTCCAAACTTCTATATCAAACTAAAGGATGCCCTACGTTTGATATGTACTTGATAGGACTGAGAATTTGGGCTTAGACGTTGGCAATAAGCGCAAGTTTTGGAGGGTGTATGAAAGTAATAGTGAATTATCTCACATGTCCTGTTATTCTCCTATTTCTTTTTTTCTGACCTCTAACTGATAATGGTTATCCAGGTTGTTGCCTCCCAGGACTGGCCTGAAGTAACAAAGTATGCAGGGTTGGTTTGTGCTCAGCCTCATCGAGAAGAACTTATTCAAGATCTTTTCAGATCTTGGAAAGATCCACAGAGGGGTGTAACTTATGGTGGTATGATCAGGTACTTAATTGGCATTTGTTTTAAGTTTGTCTCTTTGTGAGTGTGTTTGCTTCAAATTCATATAGGGTCCACTGTTGTATTTATCTGATTTTTCCTTAATGGTCTTACAGTGTCTTTGGTTCACACTGCTCCACTTTCCAAATATAAAAGACTCACAACCTGTATATGGGCATTGAAGCACGAATATACACATTGAATTATTATGAATTATTTAAATTGACAATTAAGATTATATTCAAAATCATCTAAAAAAAGATAGTCAATTTATAACAATTTGAACGCATTATTTCTTTGTGGATCACCATCCTTGAGAAGCACCATCTAAGTTAGATTCATCTAAAGAAAAAATTAAATAGAGAAGGGGAAACACAAAATGTAAATGTGAAATAGATGGTTTCTTTATTTAAAGGAAAAATAAAAACTTTCACGGTATGTTTCTTATTTTTGAACTTCTTAAAAGGATCACCATGTCTATTCATTAATGTTTTGTGGAAACAGTGTCAGACCATGTCTGGGGAGTGTCAGAGCAGCAAAACAAAATTCTTTAAATTCGACACTTTAGCGAAGTTTTTGCCACGTGTTGTACGGTTGTCAATATTCGACACGTGTCATACACAAAGACGACATTGAAAAGTCTTGTCTGAGTTTCATAGGTCTGGGTTTGGGAGTAGATTGCCTTGGAACTTGATAATTGAGCACTAGGAAATCTTAATGATGTTTTAGCAATTATCATTTGATGCTATCCAACATTTGCATTCATATTAGTTCATGATAATTTGTGAAACTGCAGGGAGCTTTTACTATCATTTAAGAAGGCAACGGGACAAAAACCATTGAGAATAATCTTTTACAGGTAAGATTGGATCTGTTCTGATATTGTTATGGTGAGGTAGTCAAGAATGTGGACCATGCAGTTACTTTAACTACAATGTTATCTAATATATTATCAGGGATGGGGTAAGTGAAGGACAATTCTACCAGGTTTTGCTATACGAGCTTGATGCCATCCGCAAGGTACTTGGAGAAAACAACTCGGTATATAGTTATAACTTTTATTAGTATACTATTCTCCAATATTCATATTCTCTTTGTGTATAGGCTTGTGCATCTTTGGAACCTAGTTACCAACCACCAGTCACATTTGTAGTAGTTCAAAAGCGGCATCACACTAGACTCTTTCCAAACAATCACGATGACAGAAATAGTACTGATAAGAGTGGGAATATCTTACCTGGTTAGTTTTTCTTTTTTTGCTTCTACCAGCTGCTAAACTTTGGGTTTGTCAGAATGCAAGTGTCTAAGGGGGGTGAATTGGTCTGATTCTAATGTAGGAACTGTGGTAGATTCTAAGATCTGTCATCCTTCTGAATTCGACTTCTACTTGTGCAGTCATGCAGGAATTCAGGTATGTATGGTAATGGTATTGTTGCTGCAACATTACATAGGACTAAAAACCTGTATAAATTGCTGCAATCAGCATCTTATTGTTGTAACCATTAAAATATATAGTATGTAGTAGCATGGATTTTACGTTGTTGATGGGCTATTTACAGGGTACAAGTAGACCAGCACACTATCATGTCCTCTGGGACGAGAACAATTTCACTGCAGATGAGATTCAGTCTCTTACCAACAATTTATGCTACACGTAAATAACTTCTCTATTCATCATCTCAAATTTATTATGCTATCTTTTTAAGATGACATAACCTTCCTTAACATTTTGGTTGCAGTTATGCAAGATGTACACGGTCTGTTTCTGTAGGTAATTATGCTAAACGCAGACACTATCTTTGGACAAACTTCTCAAAATGGACTGTTAGAAAAGAAAAGTAAAGAACTAATGAAATAAGGTTTTCTATATATTAAAATTAGTTTATACAAATTAACTTATGGATAAACTTTTTTTCTTATTATTTTTCTTTGACAGAATCTCTTAAGAGAAGCTTATCCTAAGTAATGTTAGTTTGAAACAAAAATGATTGAATAAACAATATGCACAGATTTTATTACACTGAAATTCATTGCAAATTTCACTAACTGGTTTGGAAGCATAATAGTTACTGTTATCAAATATAAAGCTTTTATGCTGTGTGTGCAGTGCCTCCAGCATACTATGCTCATCTAGCAGCCTACAGGGCTCGATTCTACATGGAACCTGATGTTGTTGAGATTAATAAAATGCGAGGCACAAGATCGAAAGAAGGGCCAGTTCGGCCACTGCCTGCTCTGAAAGAGAAGGTGAAAAATGTTATGTTTTACTGTTGAATAGAGCATGTGAGGAATGTAACGTTTTACTGTTGAATGAGACGCAATAAGAGGCTTCAGTGTAGAGAAACAGTAGCATATATAGTTAACGGAAACTTGACAAATTTGTCAATGTTGATATTATAAGCAAGTTCTGCATGCAAAATTTTGAGTATACCTTTATGTCCTAGTTTTCTCTACGTAATGTCGTTTTAAGGTAAAGTAATATATCAAATGTTGGCATGACAAATTTCATTCAAGTATGTGTCAATGTTTCAAGCATGATGTGTATTTCAAATTTCATTCCATTCACTTGAAGAAATATCTAGAATCGAATGTTTAGATCACTAACAACTAAACGATGACCATCAAAAAGGTATCAATAGTAGAGAAATAGACATTGAAGACACAACAAATTGAAGAAAAATAAATTTAAATCTAAAGATAAATATCTAAAGCTCATGTTTTTGAAAAAAAAGTCTAAAATGCAATTATAATTTTAAAAATGTTAAAAGTTAAGTTAACTATCCAAAATTAATTACTATCTCGGAATAGTTTTAAAGTAAACAAATTCCTCACGGACTTAAGGAGAGGAGATTGATTGAGATGGAGACATGGCTCTTGATATCAATTGACTTCCATGAATAGTCATCAAAGTCTTTTGGAGTGGAATTTGGATTTGGTTTAGCTCTTTAAATGTCCTTAATTAAGATTTGCATAAAACTGACTTTCTGACTTTCTTATCAACTTGTTAATTCATAAGTTTTGAGAAAAAGAGAGAAGAAGGAGATTGATTGAGATGGATACATAATTCTAGATTTCAATTGACTTCCATGAATAATCATCAAAGTCTTTCCATGAATAATCATCAAAAGTCTTTGGAGTGGAATTTGAATTTGGTTTAGCTTCTTCGATTTCATTGATTAAGACGTGTATAAAATCGGAGTTAAGCTAATCACAAGTTTATATGATTTGGTTCAATTGGTTGGTGCAGTCATATGAACGTGTTAATCTATATGATTTAATTTAATTTATTTTTTTTTCAAATCATAACATAGGTATACGAACTTCCTTCAACTCTTATCACCTACTAATCTTTATCTATATGATTCTAATATATGAGTAAAGTTAGGATATTTCCTTAGATTAAATATCCAAACAATGCATATATTAATAATCTCAATACGAGTATTTTCTTTCTTGAGAATACTATGAATGTTTAGATTATTATTCCATATCATTCACAAATATTGATACTACATCATACCGTACATAAATATTTTTATCCAAATTAATTCAAATTCATGCAATTCATACTTGTTTAATATCTATTGAAAACATTGAACTAACTTCCCTTACCTTATAGAGTAGATACCTCAAAGGAGTTTCAAACCTAAAATTACGATAACCTAACCTGTATTAAGAACTTTTGATCAATGATCAGACTACACTACTAGGATAATGAACTAACAAAGACTGGTTCTGATGTCTCAAAGATACAGGTAAAATACCCCTACCAAAAACGAATTAACCTAAATTGACTTTGAGGAAAATAAACAAAAAATAAACTTACTATGTTCAAGAATCTGATCACATACTCATGTTTTACTCGAATCCCGAAAATTTAGGATTGACTTCTAATAATCAAGAATGGAGACAAAGTTGTAGAGAAAAGTCATAAAATAGAAGGAGGAGACCTCTTTAGAGAGAGATATTTTTGATTTTTATAAAATTGAAACTGAATAACTGAATTTCCTATTTATTTAAACTTTTCTCTAAAAAAATATATGTTACCTTATTTATTTCTAAAACTAAATTCTAGATTTTAATATGTATTTTTATAATTTTTTTTAGGATCTTACAAAGTATAATAGACATATTTTGTTTTTGTTTTTAATACAATATAAAACTTATAATCTTAGTAAAAATTAGAAAAAATATTAATGTTAACATGTAATTAACTTTGAAATAAGTCTTTTAATTTTTGTTTTTTGTTTTGTAAATTTAAAATCTTTATTGATTTCTTTAAGGATAATTGTATATTTATATTGATTTTCCTTTAATAAATATACAAAAGTTACTAAAAATCAATTATATGTTCAATTATATTAACCATTAACAAAATTCAAACATAACAGAATTAAAATTATTACTAATATTAACCAACCAACTATTTCCTCTAATCTTAATATTCCTAAAATAATTCACATTACTTTAATACATTTATAAATCTAATAATCATCACATTATATATCTTTACATTAAAGTCATTCCATAAACTATCGAGGAGAAAGATTTTCCACGGAACTACTTTGTAAACTAAAAACTAAAACTGCAAATTGAAAAAATAAATTTGAATCTAAAATAAATATCTAAAACTAAAGTTTTTGAAAAAAAATATAAATTCAATTATAATTTTAAAAATGTTAATATCTACAAATAAAAGTTAACCTCTATCTAAAATTTAGTTATAACTTTATCTCGGAATAGTTCAAAAAACTCACCAACTTAAGTCTTAAAGGAAGAGAGAAAAGGGGATTGGTTCAGATGTAGACATGGCTCCAGATTTCAATTTACTTTGATGAATAATCATCATAACCCTTTTAGTGGAGTTTGAATTTGGTTTAGCTCATTTGCTTTCCTTAATTAAAATTTGCATAAAACCTGAAGCTAAACATATATTTCTACCTAATTCTCACCCCTTGGATATAATAATTAATAAAAGGTTTCGTATCACTTTCAAATAGTATATTCCCGTAAAACGTGAAACTTACGGATTCTATGCATTTTTAATATAACCATACGTATAATAAAATTAATTAATCCAATTAAATTTATTATTTTTTAAATAATAAATAGTTGGTTCATAATAACAGTACAAAAACTTTAATTTTATTAATTTTATGTTGTTCAACCTCAAGTAATTAAAGATATGTTTTGATCTTTGATAATGATCACGTGTCTTTATTAAAGAAAATATATTTAGTTAACCTTAAAAGGAATCTTTTAACTCTTTACTTTTTTTAATCTTAGTTTTGTAAAACTAAAATTGGTAGTTGCTCGTTTAACATTTATTGCATGTTAATTATATTGATTATTAACGGATTTCAAACTATGAAACAAACTATTTACTTTTTTTAAAATATTACTAATATATAAAATTTAGGTTAAATACTTTTTTAATCTTATTATTATAATATTTTTTAATTTGGTCACACTATATTCAATTATCAGAATATGATTTCTATTTTTTTTCAAAACGAGAAATATAACTCCTTTTAAATGTATAATGACAAATCATATACGTTACATGTTACTTTTGTCAACAAATAAATTTTGATTAGTTTATTGGTTGTTCATATCATATGGTATTATTATAATGTTATTATCATCAATCTAGTAAAAAATATTACATTTCTAATTTTAAAAAAATAGGATCAAATTGAAAATGTTAGAAAAATAAGACAAAGTTGAAAATAATTATTATATGTTTTCTCATGAATGTTTGACCCATTTCTTCTTCTTGTGACATCTTCCGGATGTCCCCTCGGATTCTCCCAACACTATTGAAGTTATATTTGGCAATACCTAAGTATGCAATGAAATTTTAAATAAGAGTTACATTTTTTCAATCATCTATTAATTTTCATCTTCCTATTAAGAGAGTATGTTAAAAATCTAATGTCATTATCAATTGATATAGTTGATTTATTTGATATTTTTTACTATTTTTTATGACAAAAATCAACTCTCTCTAGGTTTAAAATTTGTTTAATTCTCAATTTTATGCTATTTCTGATAATAATTGATTGTGAGAGTCATAAAATAAATTTGACTACTAATTCTTATTATTTTGCCTAAAAATGAACATAAAAGCATTAGATTAAGAGAATAATGATTGAAACCTTGAAGATGAGAGATTAAAAGAGCAATTTGAAGCAAAACAAAGCAAGTCCAACGCTAGAACCTACACTTGACCTGAGCAAACTCAAGAGGAAAAGACTAGAAATGTGGCCAACGTCAGAGAAACACACTCAGTGCTAGCAAACCCGAGAGTTAGAGGCACAAAATGCGCCTGGCGCGATAGACCTGAGCCCGACACCAATTAAGCCTGGAAGTGTGAATCAACAACAGAATCTAGCTGCGCCCTACACCATTGAACCTTAGTCGGGTGTGGAGCGTCAATTTTCACAATCTATTTAATGATTGCTCTGCGTTAGGGTTAGGCATCTTCGACTCTCGAGGAGTGAAAGTCACATTTGGAGGCAATTTAGGTTTTTTTTTTATCATCCTCTTCCATTCTTTGTTTGCTATGCTTGATAAGTGATTCTTGGGGTATTTGAAACTTGTAATCTGGATATGAAATATATGAGAGTGATGATTGGTGAAATCTAATCCTAATAATTTCATATCATTCATCTTATTTTTTTTAATTTTAATTGTTGACAAAATTACTAAAAAAATATTTTAAATTTAATTTTCTGCATAATAATCTAAATTATGGAATTGTTCTTAAGTATAATTTTTTTATAATTATAATTAGTGTTGTGTATTGTACAAATCCTTTGATAAAGAATTATTTATTTATTATTTGTTATACTTGTCATGGTTACACTTATCATTATTAACGTCAACAAAAAAAGAGTTTACCTTCACTAGGTATTATCACTGAGGTTGTGGTTCTGATTTGGCTCAATCTTCCCCTTGCCCTTGTACTCATTATTGTATGGTCAATGTTTCGATTGTTGTTTAGCTTGTTTGTTGATGTGCTCCTTTGTTATTTCGTTCGTCAGTGTTGGAATGATCTTCGCTAATTGTTTATTATACGTCTATCACTTTCTTAATTTTAAAAGTTTACATTAGGTTTACGGATATTATTTCTTATATATTGTTCAACTTTCTTATTCTTATCCAATGTAGGACTTAGACTCACATTTAAATACCTAACAGTTTATATTAGAAGTGTTCACATGCGATTTAGTTCATTTTTTAATTAAAAATACATCCAAACTAAACAAAAAATTATACGCAATTTGGTTTGGATCAATTTGAACATTACCAAAAAATTGAACCAAGTCGAACCAATTTTGTTATATAATTTGATATTAATATATTGTATTATATTTATAGAGTGTGATATAAATACTTGATAACTCTGTAAGATTTACTTTTATAAGCCTAACAAATCTTTTATTTATATATATATATATATATATATATATATAATTACATAAAATTTAAAACACATACGTCAAAATCAATTCTTTTATTGTGTTTTTTTCAATAATATTTTATTTTGTTTTAACATTTTTATCCTCTAAACCTAATAATATAAACTTCACACTACCGTATGTTAAATATATTATTACTCTCTACCAAATATTTATAGACACAAACTAAGTTAGACATATTAAAATTTTCTCTTCTGTTGTGTATAAGTAAACTAATAAAATTTTCTCCTGTTATTTTATATCGGTTTGGAACATCCTTAATTGATATCATTCAAATTGTGATGAAAATATAAATTTCTAACTGAACAATAGCTCGTAGGAAATTGACCATATCAATTCCAATAGATTTTAATTTAAAATATTAATGTGTTGTTGCGACACAAATTTTACGGATTTATTGGGATATGTTTAAAATGTCTGCTTGCTCCTAAAGTCTTACAAACTCAAGAATAATTTATATTAATCTTTATCTCTTAATCCACTTAAATGTGTTTTAAGGATACATGAAATTCCAGAATAAACCATAACTCAAATTCAGTTATTAACACTAGCCATGTTATTAACTCAAATTCGTACCATTAACATGTACCAGGAGGAGCAATGATTATGAAGGTTATGTTCGATGCTCATGGCAAGGTAAGTCCAGAAGAGAAGCTTATCCCCGCCATGTTCCAACCCTTCATTTTGCAATCAGGGAGTGCCATCCATGTCCATTGCTTCCATTTCGTATCAAAAGAGAACCACATCATATCCCAAACTCCGTCGCAATTAGAGACCAACGCCGCCATAACGATCCCATTCTTCTCCTCCAAGCACCCCATCATCGCCGCATAAGGTTTCTCAATCACACCACCAACCCTAGACACAAACTCCCACTTCCTTCCATCCAAGCTAAGACCCCACAGTTCCACACCCTTCAAAACCCTCACGCTACCACCGCCCTCTGATTTCACAATCATCATATACCCATCACCGTATACGTGTAACCGGTCAATCACGTTCCCCCAGCTGAATCCAACCGTCAAGTTACCGCCGACATCCCTCGCGTAGTTAAATCTCGGCCGTAGAACCACGGGCGCATCGCACTCCGGTGCAGACGCAACCAAAACGCTCTCTCTGGGCCCGTGAACCACGTTAAGAAAAACGTGACCCCCGCCACGTGGCGAAAACTCGCTCGCGCTACTCTCCACTGCCTCCGTTGACTTCCACGTGTCAGTCCGGGAGTCGTACACGAACAAAACGGGTTGGTTAGCGACGAACTCCGCGAACATGAAACGAAAGTGACCCGACCCGGATGGTTCGGTTACAAGTTTCATTCCGGATCGTCTCCACGAGGAGGTGCCACGTGGACCCAACGGGGAGGCGGGGATCTTCTTAACGGTGACGGAGACTAAATTAACAGCGACGACCTCGCGAACGGTGTTGGAGGCGAATAGGAAGACGTTGTTGGAGGCGGCGAGGAAGTAGAGGTCCTCGCCGTGGAAGTGAACCGGTTTGAGAAGGTCGGCGATGGGGATCCGGAACCAGCGATCGGAGCTCCGATCGGTGAAGGCGTGGAGCACGGCATCGCGGAGCCAGCGCTTTTTGTAGACGAAGAGCCAGGTGGTGGAGGTGGATAGCGTGTTGCACTGGCGAACGAAGGAGTGGTCG
>Ga0123340_1002545_pt1 | contig 16555 bp, 9 predicted proteins | sample SirMexnodulemix_FD_89961 | JGI IMG/M metagenome (GOLD analysis project Ga0123340, IMG submission 89961) | Root nodule microbial communities of legume samples collected from Mexico - Siratro Mexico nodule mix | ecosystem: Host-associated > Plants > Roots > Nodule | place: Mexico: Nepantla... | reverse complement strand
TATATATATATATATATATATTGGTTCTGTCCGTGAACTACTGCATAAATAAGCTTATTCATTTCTCATAAATATGTAATTTTGATTTTTTTATAAAATTTTAATTAAATAATTTTGCTTCTCTATTAGTTACATGTCTCTGAGTTAAAAAATTAATTACTCATTAGGTAAGACATTACTAATAAAGTTTGACAACAAATTTTGATATATGTTTACGCTTTTTATTTATAATTGAATAATCTATTTACGGTGAGTTCAAATTGCCTAATTTAAAAAAATAAAAATATAAAATCTACAATTATAATTTTGTAGGAACTAGAATATCATAAGCAAAAGCGAATAAAAGTGATATAATTCATATAAACATTTCGGAGCATGTGACTAGAAAAACTGATAAGAGCTTGAAACATGTAAAGAATAGATTCACCGATTGGTCTTTCCTTCTTAAAATTCTACTGCAAGGTATAAATATTTTGGAGCATCATATTCATCGGTTCAATTAATTCAATAGAAGAAATTCCTAGAACACCAGGCAAATCAACTTTAATTTGTTTAGCATTGTTTGTTAGTAGTACTGAGACAAAGGAATGGGCCAAGAAATGTGCAGTAATAGAAATAGAAGAAGGTTCATACCTCAACGGCATTTTTCTCTCAGCATTTTAATGACTTCACTAGGATCACCGGCTTAGAAATAAACCAGATAGATTGTCACCGTAAACTCAGCATCTAACTCCCGATTCAAAAACAAACCGAAATAATTTACAAAGAAGTGTCACAAAATTATGGAGTAGGAATAAAATCAGCGATAAACCTAAAATTTGGGGAAAATAAGGGGAAGTCAGAGGCTCAGATTTAGGTTTTGTCAGAGAGAGAGAGGGGGGGAAAAGAGCGTGATGCCGTGGCTGCGAACACAGAGAGTGGATCACCTCGCCAGCACCGAACATGCACGCTCTTCTTCACTCAGTGCCTGATTCAATTGCAGGAAACATCATCACTGCCTCGTTATATCCAGATGAGGAAGAGGAAAACGAGTTAGAAGAAGAAGAAAATGAATGGAAAAAGGAACATCATATGAAGATGAAGAAGATGATGATGATGATGATGATGAAGGAACAAAAGAGAAAGAGAAAGAGAAGAGTGCGTGTAGAGGATCATCGGCAATAGCAAGATCTGAGAGAGCTATGCCTCACACTTGAACATTAGATTGCATGCAAGAAAAGGAAAGGGAGTGAGTGAGTGAGTAAGACTCAGAACAAAGAGAGAGTGTGTGTCCGTGGCTGCGTCAACAGAGACACCTCGCCAGAACACGTCAAAATCCATCACTGCCTCACTCAACAAATGCCATGGAAGCCACCAACAACCACTTCAAAAACTCTCTCCCTAAGAGAGGAGAGGAGACGGTGGCAAGAGCGAAATGGCTATCGCACCCACCTTACCGTTTAAGTCCAGGTCACTACCAAATGCTTTAGTTCTCGGTGTTTATATAGTGGCCCAGTTTAACCCTCACGCTTTACTTTTTCTCTTTGGGCCTGGGCCCTCTTTTCTACTAATCATATCTTACAAGCCAATATAAAACCAAAAATGATCCCATTCTTGACTTAGATAATTTGACACCTAATTACAACATCTTCAACCTGTATGAGTACCAAGTCCAAGTTAAAATCATAATTTGGTAGCATTCTGAATTGTTACCACATAAGGCGACCCATAAGAGAAATGGGTTAGGATTGACCCGAATAGAGAAGGCAGAAGAGAAGTTTAATGTTATCCACAACACAACAGAGCATACAAAATCATTGGTTGTTTCTTGCTTAGTTATTGATGGCTGTTCACGCTCTCCACCACCTACGCTCACCGCCCACATCACGCTCGCACTTTCCATGCCCCGCTCCCCACTCTCTCCGACCCACGCCCGCTGCTTCCGCGCTCTTCAAGCCCCGACCCTTCACTTCCATCGGATTCTCGCTGCTCCCGGAGAGGCGGCGGGTGCTGGTGGCCGGCGTGGTGGAGGAAAGCCAAGAGAGTTCGGAGCCTGAACCGGAAGCGGAGTCGAAAGCGGAGTTGGCATCGGAACTGAAGAAGGCGATGGCGGAGAGGAAGGAGAAAGAAGAGGAGAACTTGTTGAGCGGAGTGGCGCGTGAGATCGACGAGATTGAGTGGCCCTCGTTCGGGAAGGTTTTAGGTACCACCGGCGTGGTCCTCGGCGTGATCTTTGGTTCGAGCGTCGTTTTGCTGACTGTCAATGCCATTTTAGCGGAGCTTTCTGACCGGGTTTTCGCAGGCAAAGGAATTCAGGATTTCTTCACCTGACTCACACCCAACTAAACCAAACCAAACCAAAATCGTGCAAATTTTTGTCCCTAACCTTTGAATTGCTACATGATGGACCTCCCTGGGTGATTCACGTGCCGTTCAATCTGAACCGCATCGATCAAATTTTGGTGTGTTCCCAAACCAAATGTTACTTCTTTCACCCCATTGCCATCTCTTTCCCTGTGATGTTATGCTATTAAATTGTATTGCTTTTTTTCATTAGTAGTATGTATCCAGAGGCAGAGCTTTGAAGGGACTAGCGGGAGGCATTGCTCCCCAAACTTTTTTCTAAGTTCATGTTTTTACCAGAGCTAAATAATAGATATTGATCTTGTTTAGGAAGAAACTTCTTTCATCAGGACCAATGTACTTTGTAATCTTGTAAGTTTTAAAAGTTAAAACCTTTTATGTAAAAAAAGAGAAGCTAAAATATTAATATAAACGTGTGTATATAATATTGTTCACTGTGTTCTTTTTTTACTTTTATCTTTGAGGTCAATCACTTAACAATAATGTGTATTTTCAACTTAACACGCTTTTTAAAGTATCTATAGTTTGTGTTTAACTGATTAACATTGTTTTCAAGTGGCTATTCTTTTTTTTATAGGAAGGGGTTAGATTCAGTATGGTTATCTATCTATCTTTGTTGATAAAACCGTTACTCTATTCTTGAAAATAGCAAGTACACTATGTTATTAACGTCAATCCATCATGTCTATGTTAATTTTGAATAAAATAATTTATTATGAAACATAATATATTTTTTATGACCATTTATTTTGGCAATAATCTTTAATCAACTTTATGTTACATAGTTATATATTATGTATCCATAATTTCCTCACAGCCTTTTTTTGCTTAATTTATATCTTCATTGTGAAATCCTTTTCACAACATTTTCTGTTTGTAGAATACCATGTTCATCATACACTGAGACCCCGGTTATAAGGATTTTATGCCGATTTTCTCCAAAAATTAGACTATTAATAATAGATATTTTTACCCACCGAGCTTTTCACATGTTCTGGATGGCCAGGCCAACTTTATTTCCTCTTCTTTGATACATTATTTTTAGCCTTTTGGAGCAAGTTTTGTTTAATTTTAGAAACGCAAACAGTACTCTAACAATCTAAGTTAAAGCCTGCATAAGGTTTACAAGAAAATTCAGAAGCAGGTGAAATCCTCAAACGGGGAATTCAGGGCTCAACAGTCATGTTTTCAGCTTCGCGTCTCACTGACTCGAATAGCACGGTGGACAGGTACCTCTCTCCGAAGCTGGGAAAAACAGCCTGCACCATATCCAAAAGGAACCGTAACTCAGAAAAACGCACCATACATTCAGTTGCTCAAGTGAAAAATAGAACAAAACATGAAAATACATATAGTCAAAAGCTACGTTATCATGTTTTCTTATTCACATCAAATCAGTTCCACCGGTGATCCAGTATTCATAAACAAAGCTCCATCGGACTCAAAATTCCACACTCAACACCCATTAGAAGCAACTTTGGACTTCGGATATACTTGGATTTTGTTCACACGATTATATTACCTTAGAAAATTTACCATGATAATGGTACTATTGTAGCAAGCAGTGGCAACCGACAATACAGAAAACAAGTAATAATCAATATATTTAGTTTTCTTTATTTATTACCCAACATAATAATAATAATAATAATAATAATAATAATAATAATAATAATCATTGACAGATTTTTTTGCTTTTAAAAATAAAATATCTAAAAATCAAACATAAACTCGTCCCATCTGTGAAGTCCACGTAGTCTAAGAGTTCACTGATTCCATTTTGTTCATTGCCAATGGAAACATCTTACTACACTACCTAAGGCCTTCTTTATTTCACATGTTAAAGGTTTTAGCATGCGAAACAAAACTAACATATGGAAACATGCAAGAATTTGATTTATATGCTCAATTAGTTTAGTGTAAAACTATTTTAGATGGGCATTCAATAGAAATTCACTCTGTTGCGACATCATATTAATGAATATGATGATGGAGCAATGGGGTTGAATTTCAATTAGATGTCTATGTCAAAAAAATGCATATATTAATTAAATTCGAAATGTAACCATAAATATACGTACTTGTCTTTCTTAAATAAAGAAATTAAATAAATAAAATCGCCATCCTTCACCAAATTTTTATATTTTGGAGAGGACAAAAAATCAATCCATCCATGCTACTGTGGTCCAAGAGATCACCAGTTCATTTGATAGATATTATGCATAACGAATTAACAATTATACTAGAATTGTTACTTTTCTAAAGACTTTCACGGAATATTAGGGATATGATAAACTTACAACAATAAGCTTGCCAGCATTTTCTGTCCTTTTTGCTATCTTGATGGCAGCAGCAGCTGCAGCTCCAGAAGATATCCCCACCTTCAACAATATCCAAAGTGGTTTAACCAGCTTATTTTTTACCAAATCCAAATATCAAATACAAAGTATGCTCAACACAAGATATAATAGGTGCTCGCTCTTGGCTGTTTCTATAGGTTTAGAACTTACAAAGAGGCCTTCTTTGAGCGCAAGAAGTTTCGCAGTCTCTATTGCTTCGTCACTCGAAATCTGCCAATAACATGTATCTCAGGTTTGATGGAATATTAACTATTGCAACTTTAAAACAAATACTGCAAAAAGACTAAATATTCAATAGCTTTCTGATAAAATACAACACATCAATAACAAATTTTTTTAGAGATTAATTCAAATATGCATCTAAAAAATCAATTATCACACACTAGAAGTGAAGTTGAATATGGTAAAATATTTATATGTCAAATCATATTCTGTCTGTATTTGTATCCATAGCACCAAAATCAGCACCTAATCTTGAAAGATATCAGGAGTTCCCATTCTATTTAAAATTGTTAATCTACATGTGATGTGAAGTTTAATTAAGCAGATCAGATATAATTACGTAAACTAGTACACAAAAAATTTTATCCATAGTTTGTAGTTTGCCCACAATCTGGAACTTTATCCACGGTACTCAGAACTTGCCGCCAAAGGAAGATGAGACCATAGCGCTTTAGGACAAGTTTATGACAGAAAATAACTAAAAGGTTCTCAAACTAGAAATGACCAATGAATAGCAAAAATCTTCTTTCATTAAGTGAACATTGTATCAGTATCATCACAATAATGGAACAGGAAACTGCCAGGTCAAATCAATAATTGGATATAAAAACTATATACACATGATTAAGGGTGAGCTTGCTTGTTCTTGTTTAAAAAAAAACGTTTTTTTTTAATAGAATAAACAGATTTAAGCTTTTTTATGTGTTTGACTGATCTTCTTATTTTAAAATTAAGCAGTTTTATGTTTCTTAAATAAATGATTATTTTAAAAGTTGATTATTTCAGAAATACTTAGCTAAGTTTAAGCAAACTGACCCTAAATTAAAATAACTATTTTCATAACCAATAATATTTTTTGAAATATGATTACATGATCACTCGAATAATGTAATTATTATCCACAAGTGATTAAAGCTTACTTGAACAACTTCATCAATAAGATTGACTTCCAAGACACCAGGGATAAAACCGGCACCAATTCCTTGAATCTTGTGTGGACCTGAACATTCACAATGCAAATTTGCAAATTAACCACAACTAGAAAATAAAGTTCTTTACCTCAACCCTAATTTATTCTTGCTAAAAAATTGGGAAAAACTATTGTAGTTACGACCTCAAAAGAACAAAACAAACAAGAAAAGAAAAATAGGAACTGATATATAGTTTAAAAAGGAGTATATTTAAGCTGAAGAAAAGACAATATAATCAGTGACATCAACTTTACATGATTCCTGTTTAGTATGCGAATAGTTCAAACCCCAAAAATCATTCTGGTCAGGTGACCAAGAAAAGGTGTCAAGAAAAATTCACGAGGAAAGATATAGCGAGTGTTATATTATGTGGAAAACCTAGCAATAATCTTCTTTCAATAATAAGGCCAGTTGAATAAGAAAAACCTAGTCTTTCATGGCTATAAGAAGGAACGAAAGTGACACGATGATAGTATTCAATGATATACCTAGAAAACGCAATCAATTTTTAAATGCCACTCAATAGCATTTGCATGGTTAGGCTTGGCTACAGTATCAGTAGACGCCATTGTAACCATAAACCAAAATTGTAATTCCAATAAAATGCGGAAAGAGAATGGCAAGAAAGGAAAAGGTAGAAGCAGGCTACGCAAGTTTTTGTTTTATGTTCTCTGTTCTCTCCTAAAGTTTTCCTGAGTCTTTCTCTACCTTTTTCAACTGGACTCTATTCCATTTGATTTACATGGCTCTCAAACACAACAAAGAAAATCATATAAAACATCAACTAGTAATGCAAGGGTTTTATGGCTCACCACCAAAAAAACTACACATTATTAAAGAGGTCATAATTCACCTGGCTTTCCTCCTGAGAGCACTGGACTTTCCACTGGTTCCACACCAATCAGCTGCATAGAGGGAAAAAATGTACAGTATATGAAAAAATTAAAAAAATAAATGATATAGGTATGGCACAAACTCCATTTTCAAGAAAAGTATTGTTCAAGTATCCATAAATGTACCTAAACATGTATATCAAGGAAAAAAAGAAAAGCCAACCTTCACATTGGAATTCTGCTCTTTCAGATATTTTCCAGCGCCTGTTATTGTACCACCAGTGCCTATCCCAGAAACAAGAGCATCAATTTTCCCATCTGTGCCTTTCCAAATCTCAGGACCAGTGGTCTCATAATGTATCTGCAAGAACAGTATACATTGCCCAAAGTGTAAAGAATTTGGTGCACAATTTACAGAACAAATGTGCTTCATTCTTACATACCTTCGGATTAGCAGGGTTTTCAAATTGCTGAAGTATGTAGGCATTGGGCGTCTTAGCCAATATCTCTTCAGCCCTCTGCACAGCTCCTTTCATTCCCTTCGCAGGGTCTGTCAGAACCAACTCAGCTCCAAAAGCTAATAGAATGGTTCTTCTTTCGAGACTCATAGAAGCAGGCATAGTAATTATGAGCTTGTAACCCCTGGCAGCTGCCGTGAAGGCTAAACCAATGCCAGTATTACCACTTGTTGGTTCAATGAGGACACTCTTTGGCAAAATAAGAAACCCAATATCAGAATTATATATTAAATTTCCAACTCAGATATACACTAAATTAATACCAACAATTCCCTTTCTTAATCCACCACTTCCAACTATTCTACATAGCAGTTGCAAGTCTGTAAGAAAAACTAAATAACAGAATATTCATTCAGATTTAAAATATCAGCTACTGGAGTAATATAAATTCCAATTAGGTTTTTTCTATAGGAAAAAGTTAACATTTTTCTAAAATTTGGGTCAAACTGAAACGTCACATATATACTGGTTATATGATAAACTTCATCAAAGAGGATGATTCAACCAAAATTGTGTTCTCTTGAAGACAAATTGTACAGATACTTATCATCTACATGTGGGATCTGGCAATGCACCACCTTTGTCTTACTCCCTCCTTCATAATTGAAGGTTTAGGAACATCATTATTCACACGAAGCAATGAGATAATCATGGTATAGCCGTCTACATCATAATCAAAGTTTAGGCACTAAAAAAAAACGCATCCTTTGCATTCAAAACATAACAGTTCAATATGACACCTTTCCCAATCTCTTACTAGCTTCACTTCTCTTTAATTATCAATGTATACCAACCTTTCCAGGTGTGATAAGCCCCTTCTCTTCTGCGTCCTTGATCATACTATACCCAATCCTGTGGGTCAGAAACAAGAAAACAAGCACAAAATCACAAAAAGCCACAACAAGCATAATGCAACCAAAGCATGGATTTTAAAACTCAGAACCACAAAAAATAGTGACCTGTCCTTTACACTAGAGCATGGCTCCATCAACTCGAGTTTGGCAGCAACTCGGGCAACACAACCATCGGCAAGTTTGTTTAGATATACCAAAGGGGTTTTCCCAATCAACTGCAAAGAATAAACATCAGACAACAGTACATAACCTACCAACACAATACAAAAAAACAGAGCAGAAAATGGGCATCAAATACTGAAACTCACTTCGGTAACATCTTTGGCAATTCCAGACCTTTCAGTAGCCATTATATCTGGTCACTACAAAACAGACACACAAAAGCTTTTATCACAGAGCCCACAAAGCTACCAAAAGACACACACATCAAAAGAAAATGATATTGATGGATTGAGATTGATTAGTGAGAAATAAACCCTGATTAAGATGCGTAATTAGCAGAAAATAGTTTGATTAATGTAATGGAAGATCACAAAAAAAACAAAGATGAGCTTGAGGAAGAGGAACACGACGATACCAAAGGTAAGCACAGCGCCGATCCTCAATGTACGCAAAGCTAACTCGGCTTACATTTCCGTTGCATTTATAGGAAACTAAAACGATGTAGTATCATTTATTTATTATTTTATACTTTAATCTAAGTTTTCTCACTAATAAAAACAAATTAAATTTATTTATTTATTATATTTTTAAGCCCATTACAATATTCGAAATAAACTTTTTTCAAAATTTTAGAACGTTCACCAAAAGTAAAAATTAGTTTCCCAACATTTTTGCTCCATTTCTATTGCAAAAATCGCTATCTAAAGTTTTAAATTTTTTTTATCAATTTTTTACTATTAATAAGTTTTATAAGATTTAATTGTTAGTATTTTTTATTTAATTGTTGATAAAAAAATTATGTTCTTAAGAAAGTTACTTTTATTAAAATTTCGATTCTTAAATTTTATATTATATTGACGTATCTCAATAAAAAATCTTAAAAGTATTTTTTAAGAATTCATAAACAGAATCAGCACCGAATAACTGAATCAACTTCCAAACATCCCAAGTCAACTTTCAGACTCATGTGAATTCGTGTTTGGCTGAAATGATTTTCATGTGGGATTGAAATTAGAATTGTGCATAAAAAACACGATCTGAATATTGCCTAATTAAATCTATCTGAACTCGTGACAATTTTTTAAGATGAATATCCACGTAAGACTTAAGTAGTAATATACAGGACTTCGACTTTAATCAGACAAAAATAAAGTTGTGTCCTTACATGACTTTTCGACAAATAAAAAAATTAAACAAAATAATTGAATTTAAATAAAATTATGTTTAGTCTATATAATTTTATCAATAATATGAAAAGTGTTTCGGCAAACACGATTTTACTTGAGATTTTTAAAAGTTATTTATAAGCAATACAACTTTTTCAGAGTGAAGTTTTATTACCTAAAGATGATAATTTTTTTCTTGTTGTAAGAATGATCTATTTTAATAAAATTGAAGAAAAATTACACTAATTTAATAAATTATCCTTATCTTGATAAGGAAATTATGATAATATATTTATATGTAAATAAAATATGTTTCCATGCTCACACCAGCTTGAGTTGGATTATTCACCATCTAAATCCACGTAGTAAGGGACAAGTCGGGTTGAGAAGACACACCATTTTTTTTTTATGGTTTGAAAGATTGTTAGCTAAATATTTAATTAAATTATGTTTTATCTGACATGGCATTTGATGAACAATAGTGATTTTACTGTTATTTTATTGTTTTACTCTATATTATTTAACACTTAAAGACAACTTTTGAAAAAAATACAAAGACAATTTAGTAAGTTTTTATTATTATTGTAATATTATGTTAAAATAATTAATATTATATATTTATTTATTTTGGTGGCTCTTATGAGTCATTAATTTTTTTCTTGAATTAAGCGGATTAACCAATTAAACAGGATTGAGATTTTATAGTTTCCAACTTTCTATACTTCACAGTTGTTCTCTCTCACCGATCATTAATGATTGAATGAAATATAAAAAAGGTTTACAGAAAGCATATATTCTAAAAGGATTGAGAAAATTAAAAAAAAAAATTGTGAGGAGTAAGAAAAATTATCTTATTTAATATTCAATCTCTAAATAAATTTAATCTAACCGGTTTTTTTTTTTTTTTTTAAGTTAAGAGATATGAGCTCATTTGTCAAATCTCCATAACCATGAGACGGTCTACTAAGAAGTCATGATTTGGATCTTCAAAAACTTGGTGTGACTTAACTTATTTATTAAAAGTATCGGATTTAGACTTTTCAAAAATGCTTTTTAATTAAAATTATCAAACTTTAGGCTTTAAATAAATCTGTTAAGTCGGCTAACTTTTCTGTATAATAATATTGTATATTTGATTTATAACACATTTTTTACAGATCGTATATGTATAATTATTAATAAAATTTTATAACAAAAAATAATTTAATTTTAAAAATCTTGTACACATGAAATTACTTACCCTATTGATCTATATTTTTTCACCCATTTATAAGTAATAGTAATAATAACAATTTATTATTGAATAAAAGGATATTGTTAATTTATAAAACTCAATTTTGATATTATACATGATAAATTAACGTTCAATTTGATTTGAATTAATTTGGTTTATATATATGTTTACTAAATAATTATAATATTTTAAAATTACATTGTTATTTTTGGAAGGAATTGATCGTGAATAAGACTACGATAGTTTATGATGTGAATACAAGTCTTGCACATTTCTTATTTTATTTTATTTTTCTTTATGTTATTTTTTCTTATTATTTAATTATTTTTGTTTATAAATATTTTTTTGTGTAACTAAACATGTTCAATGCAATGATTGATTGTTTATTGATCTTTTTAATATTAATTTTAAAAAATTGAGAATAATTTATATGATGAACATGTTGACATTTGCAAACTTCTTGACCTTGTTAGATTTATTGGATTGTATATAAATGTTATATATTTTTAACAAGTTTGGCTAAGAGTTAAAAAAAAAACCTATATTAGATAAATATTTAAATTACATAATAATGATATCATGCTTATAACCTCCAAAGTATAGCTTAAATCTGTTTCCACTCATACTACTGCAAAAGACGGTGGAAAATATTATTCAAACATCAAAGGAAGAAATGAGAACTAGAAGGAAATAGACAATCAGATATATAATTTATTTAGGGTAAGACAAACTATTTTTAGTATTAAAGCAAGTCCCCGAATTTCAATCCTTAAAGAGCAGTGTGAGAGAAAAAAAATGCCAATATTTCTTCAACTTTAGACCTTGATAAAATATATATTTTATGCAAAAAAAATTACAATTAAAACAAATCAATGAATTTCAGACTTTTAGTACTTAAAAAGGGGCAACATAAGTGATGAAAGCTAGGAATTCTGTCTTAGAAGACTAATTATGGGGGAAGATGACGACTAGGTTTTTCTGGTATGAGTGTTTCTAAAGAATTTTATTCTCAATGCAGCAGGGAATTCAATACTGAGAATGATGTCATAGTGCAGAGACAGAGACTGCTTGATGCTAAGTTTTAAAACCCTTTTTCAAAATGTTTGGATGAATAATTTTAACAGCTGACCTATCAGGAAGTATATTACAACAGTAATGAACAAACTATGTTTTTTTTCTACACCGCGTAATGTACTATACATTGTGTATCAGCTTATATAGTCGCTCAGAGAACTGCCACTTGATTCTTTGGCAAAATATCCATGATGGTATGAAAGAATGCAATTTAATGCTAAAACTACAAAAATCTGAGAAAAATCAAAATTGTCACAACCTCAGACTTGTCAATTTAATCTATCACTTTAAAGCCAAAGTGTTCCTTTAGAATACTACTGGATGTCCTACCAAACCCATTAGCTACCTTCTTCATGATTTCAAATTTAGCCACCTCCCGTCTTATCTGTTTCTTTCTTTCTCTTACAGCCGTACTAGACGAAACCTCTGACGCAGAAGATGAGATTTGACCAACCAATGCTTTTTTTTCATGGTCCAGTTGTTGATACAAACTTTGTAAATAGGTTTTTTGTGCTCTAAGTGTTTCTTCAACCACCTTATATTCAAGCTCTTGTGACTTTCTAAAATCTTCGAGAACTTGATCAACCTCAGCCTCAAGTTTTAATGAGCGAGGTAGGAAATTAAAATATTCCAACCCCGTCTTAACTTCAAAATTGTCCTCATTGATGGTGACTTGCATCACATCACTGCTGCCATTATCTGATAAACAAACACATGATATTCAATATGTTATGTCTTTTAGAAATTCAGACACCTAGAGTTTTGCGCCTCTATAAGCATCTAATCAATGCTACGGTATTAGTATCAGTCGAAAGTAGTAAAAATAGACAAGATAGTCCGGGGAGGATATTTACCCCTAGAATGAGCCATAAGACTGTCATCATCCTTCCAGATATCTTCCAGATTAGTTCCACATTTAAGCTGTTGAAAACTATCAAATTGGTCATAAGCCTTCAAAATACGCAAGAGATAACAAGCAAGATAGTTTTTGTTTCTATCACCAAAATATCATTTAAAAATACCTTTAAGACCAATTCAATATGACGTAGCAGCTCCTGTGCAACGGGTTTCTCTGAACCACGCAAGAGACAAGCACCAAGATTCAAAATCTTCTTTAGAATTTCAACATCCAAATCCGTAGTTTTACATGTTTGTAGAAGATTATTTACATGAGAAATCATATCAGTCCTTCCATCACAGCGTCGGCAGTGGTAGCCAGCATCTAGTCCAATACTTCCTCCAACTTTGCCTGCCAAGAGACATCGAAGGGCGCATTCAATATGAGCAACGTGGCCACAAATTCCCTCACCAGCATTCACTTGACACTTGATGTAACTATAGCCACCATAAGCTGTACAGACAGTTTTGCTACAAAGAATGCAACAACAGTCACGGCAAAACACAGGTTCAGAACAGCAGATATCACAAGGCATGGCTGGAGAATATTTTTCTACTTCTTCTAACACCAGACTAGTGCACTTCTTATTATTTGCTTTACACTTGACAACATCCTCACCGTCAGAGTCAGACGCTTCTTGTGCTATCTGTTGAAGAGGTACAGCAGCTATTGGTCCTGCATTGCCTGTGATGTAGAACAGCCTAAGCGGTTATTTAGCAATGGGATATCATTTAAATAAGCAAAACAAACATAACAGTACGTCACTGATTGCTGAGGGACATTGTAAAACACGAAAAGGAAAACACAACTAGGATGAAAAATAATGGTTTTATACAACTGTTTCACAACCGCAGCTGCCCTGTCAAGGATTTTTATCTAACCACAACCACATCACGACAACACCACTAAAATTCCAAGCCAATGCAGTATATAGCGTATAACTCTACTAGTCTCTAGTAAGATGTTGGTAGCAAAAATGATTTACCTGTAGCATTGATAAAATTCATATGCCTATAGATTATCATGTAAAGAACTTTATCTTTATTCTTCAGTTTTATGTAATTAGATTTTTAACCTCTTGATTAAATAAATTATTCTCCGGATGTGCAAATAACATTGTTATCAAAAATAGAATTACATTTATAACTCAGTTCAGAAAAAGGACAGATCAATAGAACTCTGCAGAGAGTTTATTAGAATCAATCAAACAAATCATGAAAAAAAAAACAAACATTGAAAAATAAAACTAACGCATTCAAAGCAGGAAATGAAAAAAAGGCCACTACAAATTAAAAGGACGAAATTAAGGGAAATTGATAGAGAAAAGGGATATCCTAGTATCAAATGAAAAAATAGATATACAATATCTGAAAAATCCTACTAAAAAGCATTGGATATTGCCCAGGAATAAGTAAAGGGAGAAAAGAGACCGTTGGCTGATAAAGATGATAGAGCGGGAATCTTCCAGGAGAAAGAAGCGAAAAATTCATCAAGATCGGCATCAGGAAAATATTTCTTGACATAGCGCTCAACGGCAAGCTTGCTCGCAAAGATATGTTGTTTGCGGACTGTGCCTGAACCTGACCCTCCATTCTCCTTCTCCTCTTTCAACATGCGGACTAGTCGATTTGGCAAATACAGATATCGATCCTGAAAGTGCGTACCAGTGGGGACAATTCTCCGTCCAGTTCTCCATCCCCAAACATCACCCTGTTCTGGCCAATTTTCCGGTGCATATGGATGTCCCTCACCAGACATTTCCGGTATCACTGGCTGTAGATAAAATAAATCATTATCCTCCATCTCAACCGCAGCATAATCAAGATTAGAACTACATATAAAGCTCATTTCAGGAAAATGACAGAGCAACATAACTGAAGAGAGAGTTTATTAGAATTCATGAAACAGATCATGAAAAAACAAAAATAAACACAGAAAAATGAAACCAACGCATTCAAAGCAGGAAATTAGAGAAAGGCCACACCAAAAAATAATGGGAACATCACCATTATTACCACTTCCTGGTTCAATGAGGACAATCTTCAGTAAAATAAGAAACCCAAATATCAGCGTTATATATTAGGCTGAATAGTTTTTCGAGTCCTTGAAAGTGTGTCACCTTCTAGTTAGTACCTAAAAGCACAAAACTTAAAAATTTGTACCCCTAGATAAAAGCTGTCTTTCATGTTAGTCTTTTAACATAGTGACATGACACGTTAAGTGATATATCAGCTCCCACCTTCTCCTCGACTTAGTATTACAGGTAGCAGCAGACATGTCAGTTCATGTACCATGTCAGTAAACTAACTTTGTTAGTTAACATTATTTATACGAAGGACTAACATGAAAGACCAATCTTATTTTCGGGTACTAATTTTGAATTTCAACACTTTTAGGGATTGACTAGAAGGCAACATACACTTTTAAGGATCCAAAAGACTATCCATCTTATATATTAAATTGCCAACTCAAAGATACACTAAACTAATACCCACAATTCCCTTTCTCACTTGACTACTTTCAACTATTCTACACAGCGTTTGTATGTCTAACCAACCAGAACAAATTAATAGCGTATTCATTCAGATTTGAAATATCGGCTACTAGAGTAATATAAATTCCACTAAGTTTTTTATACAGAAAAAAATTGAGTGAAACTGAAACGTATCACACATATATATACACACACGCAGAGACACACACGGGAGGTTATAATATAACCTTCATCAAAGTGGTAGATCCAACCAAAACTTGTGTTTTCCTCTATGTATATATAATTAGGGATATGGCAATGCACCACTTTTGTCTTATTCCTTCATAATTGAAGGTTCAGGAACATCATTATCAGTTAATCATGGTATTGTACTACAATATGACAAATAACACGAACAATATGCCTTCTTGAGGCGTGTTAAACCCTGCCTTTAAGAAATTGTCAGCGAACATCTGGTGTTGTATACCCAGGTACAATACGAACCTCTAGTGTGATATACCTAGTGTACAACAAGAACCTCTAATGTGGTAGATCAAGGCTACAGAACTGGCAAGAATAAAGAAAGAAGAAAGGTTGAAGGTATATTCTAGAGGAGAGGGGGCAAGCCCCTGTTTAGAGAGGCCCGGACATGACCAACACGATCACAACGAAAGCAGTTGTAATGTTACAAGAAAGGAGGAAATGAAAAAAGTCAATAAATAAAGCTTATAATAATAAAGGCCTTGGATCCCCTTTATGGCACTTGCAGCCTGGAGTGGGGAATCAGCAAGCACCAGAACTCTTGCTACCCACTTTAAAATTATAACAAGTCGGTATATAAACACTTGAGCATTGGAGGGGGAAATCAGCAAGCACTACAAATTTTGCTACCCACTTTTAATTTACAAGTAACATCTTGGCAGGCAATATGAGACTTTTGCCTTTTGGAATAGCAGATATAGTAACAACAGGTATAACTGTCTACACCACAATCAAAGTTCAGGCAGTTAAAAACCCCATCCTTTGCTCCCAAATTATAGCAGTTCAATATGGCACCTTTCCTAATCTCTTACTAGCTTCAGTTCTCTTAAATTATCAAGGCATACCAACCTTTCCAGGTGTTATAAGCCCCTCCTCTTCTGCTCCCCCAGTCATACTATACCCAATCCTGTGCGTCAAAAAAGAAAAAGAAAACAACCACAAATTCACAAAAAAAGTAGCATTGATTTAGAACTCAATCACAACCCGTGACTGTGGAAAAATAGTTACCTGTCTTCTACACTAGAGCATTGCTCCATCAACTCGAGTTTGGCAGCAACTCGAAACACAACCATCCGCAAGTTTATTTAGATATACTAATGTAGTTTTACCAATCAACTTCGAAGAATAAACATCGGACAACCGTACATAATCTAGCAATACAATACAAAAAAAAAAAAAAAAAAAC